>Ga0081538_10000728_pt1 | contig 35897 bp, 36 predicted proteins | sample TabmetS5T2R1_FD_71022 | JGI IMG/M metagenome (GOLD analysis project Ga0081538, IMG submission 71022) | Tabebuia heterophylla rhizosphere microbial communities from the University of Puerto Rico - S5T2R1 | ecosystem: Host-associated > Plants > Roots > Rhizosphere ...
CCCAGCCACTTCACCGGCACCCCGCCGTGCTCACGCGTGGCCCGGTCGACCAGCACCGCCAGCCGGCCGGCCAGCGCGGCGGCGACCTGGTCGCCGTGTTGCTCGGTGAGCCGGGTGTAGCCCACCAGGTCCAGGAAGCACACCGCCGGGACCCGCTCGGGCCGCCCGAGCACGCCGGTGTCCTCCAGCGCGGCCTCGATGTCCTCGACCAGCTGCTCGGTCCAGGCCAGCTCCTGCTGCCGGTAATAGGCGGCCAGCAGCGCGCGGTCGAGCAGGGAGGCGGCGTTGAGGTCGGCCACCCGCTGGGCGGCCCGCTCCATGGCGGTCTGCTGGTCGGCGCCGGCCTCCAGCATGGGCGCCAGGAAACGGGCCTGCCAGAGCTCCTTCTCGACCTGGGCGATCAGGCGCAGGCCCTGCTGGTAGCCGCGGCCCAGCCGGGTCGACCAGAGCTGGTCCAGGAAGCCGTTGGCGAGGCCGAGCTGCAGCAGCGGCACGATCTCCAGCTCGTCCTCCCTGATCTGCTCGTCGGGCGCCATCCGGGCGAACCCCATCGCCTCCAGGGCGCCGCCGAGCAGCTCCAAGGGCACCCCCGTCTCCTGGCTGACCTGCCGGTAGGTCCGCCCCGAGCGGACCCTCCAGCGCCGGTAGACGGCGGCCTCCAGGAACGCGAACGACAGCCGGCCCGCCCGGATCGCCGCCGCGATGCCCTCCATCGGCAGCCCGGCCCGCTCGCACGCCGCCGCGAGGCGGACCTTCTGCACGTCGGCCTCCAGGAACGGGTCGAGGCCGTCGCGGGCGACCAGGATGCCGAGGTCGACCAGCCGCCCGACCTCGGCCTGCGGCACGCCGGCCAGGTCGGCCAGCTCGGATGCCGACAGCCCCTTCATGGCGCCGTCATCCTAGGAGCGCTGCAGCCCGCTCGGCCAGGGTCGCTTCGTCCCAGGCCGGGGGCTGGCCTCGGTGCCGCCGTGACGGCCGGCGCTACAGCTGGGCGCTGAGGATCACCGCGGCGCGCAGCGCCAGCACCCCGAGCAGGACCAGCCCGGGCACCGCCACCGAGGCGGCCGCCGGCTGGGCCACCACGGCGCCCTCGCCGGTGACCGCCAGGCGGCTGCCGAGGAGCCCCCGCAGCCCGGGCAGCATGCCCGCGAACGCCACCAGCCACAGCAGGATCCAGGGGAAGGCGAAGGCGTCGTCCAGCGTGCCGGCGGGGACCAGCGTGAGCACGAAGACCACCAGCAACGCCAGCTCCAGCAGCGTCCAGAGCCGCTCGGACAGCTCCAGCATGCCGCTGCTGGCCTGCGCCTCCCGCCGGTAGCGCACCAGCAGCGCCAGCAGCGCCGCCGAGCCGGCCAGCCCGGAGGCCAGGAACAGCCCGCCGAGCGCCCAGGTGTCGCTCCACACCGGCTGGTTCGAGACCGACAGCAGCACCCCGGTGTAGCCGGCGACGAACAGGCCGAGGACCGCGCCGACGACGTTCCAGGCCCGGCCCGGCGCGCCGTCCAGCAGCCGCACGACCCGCGCGGCGAGGGACCACCGGAGCCTGCCGTCGCGGACCAGCACCTCCAGGAACGACACGGTGGCGAACAGCCCGAACACCACCAGCGCCCAGGAGCCGACCGACATCGGCGACCCGGTCTTGAAGTTGAAGCCCTGGTTGTCCGGGGTGGTGTTCCACAGCATGTGCCAGAACCGCAGCGGCTGGGTGAGGTCGAGCGTCAGCAGGACCGGGCAGGGGAGGAAGGCCAGGAACGCGGCGTAGAAGCCGAGCCGCGCCGCCGGCTCGTCGCTGCGCTCGCCGAACAGCCGCAGCAGCGTGGCGATCACGTAGCTGCCGCCCGCCAGGCCCGCCAGGAAGAAGTAGGGGACGATGTACCAGGTCCAGTCCGGCGGGCGGACGAAGTGCTGGGCCTGGGCCAGCAGCGTCACGGCCCCACCGCCTCGGCGTCGTCCGGCCGCTCCTGGGCCGGTGGCTGCCCCCGCCGGCGCAGCGCGATCAGCCCGCCGAGCACCCCCAGCACCGCGGTGACCAGCCCGGTGAGGTAGCCGCCGGCGTTGTTGCGGCCCGGCCGCACCGCGTTGGCCTGGTTGGGCAGCCGGTAGGCCTCCGGCTTGTCCATCAGCAGGAAGAACGCGTTGAGCCCGCCGTAGACCGCCTGGTCGCGCCCGTAGAGGTTGGCCTCGGCGACCCCCTGCGCGTGGAGGTCGGCCAGGCGCTGGTCGGCCCGTGCCTGCAGCTCCTGCAGCGGGCCGAACTGGATCGACTCGGTGGGGCAGGCCTTGGCGCAGGCCGGCTCCATGCCGCCCTGGAGCCGGTCGTAGCAGAGGGTGCACTTCTGCGCGACGTGGGTCTGCTCGTCGACGCCGATGACGCCGTAGGGGCAGGCGGAGATGCAGTTGCGGCAGCCGTTGCAGACGTCCGGCTGGATGAACACGGTGTCGAACTCGGTGCGGATGATCGCCCCGGTGGGGCAGACGTCCATGCAGCTGGCGTGCTGGCAGTGCTTGCAGACGTCCGACATCATCAGCCAGGCCTTGCCCTGGCCGGTGCCCATGGTCTCGTCGGGCACGTTGTCGATGAACTGCACGTAGCGCCAGTTCTGCTCGTCGAGGGCGCCGGTGTTGTCGAAGCCGTCGCCGAACGCCGGCTCGTGGCCGGAGAGCATGTTCCACTGCTTGCAGGCGACCTCGCAGGCCTTGCAGCCGATGCAGACGCTGGTGTCGGTGAAGAACCCGTACGCCTGGCCAGGCACGATCTCCGCCATCTCAGAACCCCATCAGGTTGGGTGTGACCTTGGAAAGGCCGAGCTCGGCCGCGTGGAGGTCCAGCGGCAGCGCCGCCAGCTCGTCCACCTCCGGCACCGCCCGGGCGTCGTGGCTCAGGTCGACGTCGATCAGGTAGCGCCCGCAGCTGTCGCAGCCCTCGATGCGCAGGTGCGGGAAGGTCGGGCCGCCGTCCGCGGCGGGCGCGGCCTGGTGGCGGCCCACCGCCGGCCGCTCGCGCCGCTCGGCGTAGACCGTCCGTCGCGCGCCCGAGGCCTCACCGCACGACGCGCAGGCGCTGCCGGTGTAGCCCCAGCCCGCGCCGCAGCGCGCGCAGGCCAGCCGGCGGCGCCCGCTCACCAGCGCCTCCTCGGCGTGGGTGCGGAAGCTGAGCTGCGGCGGACCGCCGCAGCGGGGGCAGCGCCGGCCGCCCCGCGGCGCGGGGTCCGCGGCGCAGGCGGCGTCGGGGTCCACCGCCTGCAGCGGCCCCCGCAGCGCGGCGCGCGCCAGGTACCGCTCGACCGGCAGCAGCTCCGTGCCGGCCAGCCACGCGGCCAGCGGCCCGGTGGTGGCGCCCTCCGCCAGCAGCGCGCGGGTGGCGCCGGCGAGCGGCTCCGGGCCGGCCCGCGCGGTCGCGTCGACCACCTGCGGGACCACCCGCCCGGCGGCCCAGTCCGCCAGCGCCGCCGGCGCCGGCCGCTGCTCGCGCGCCTCCTGCCACGCCCGCTCCCAGACGTCGAGCAGGGCGAGGTAGAGGCCGAGCACCTCGGCCGCGAACGGCTGGCGTTCGCGCAGCGCCTCCGCCCGGCGGCGGCCCGGCGCCCACGGGCTGGTGGCGGTCGCGCCCGGAACGCTCATGCGAGCTTCTCGATGTTCACCAGGAACGCCTTGAACTCGGGGGTGCGCGCGCTGGCGTCGCCGACGAACGGCGTGAGGGCGTTGGCGAGCCAGTGCTGGCCGGTGTTGATGCCGACGAAGCCCCAGTGGATCGGGATGCCGATCTGGTAGACCTTCTTCCCGTCGATCTGGAGCGGCCCGAGCCGGCTGGTCACCACGGCGCGCACCTCGAGCTTGCCGCGCCTGGAGGAGACCCGGACCAGGTCGCCGTTGGCGATGCCCTTCTCCCCGGCGAGCTCGGCGGGCACCTCGACGAACGCCTCCGGCTGCAGCTGGACGAGGTGCTCGACCTGCTGGGTGATGTAGTGCTCGTGCTCGGTGAGCCGGTAGCTGGTGGCCACGTAGGGGTAGTCCTGCCGGGTGCCGAACCGGTTGGGCCGGCCGGCCGCCTGGTCGTAGAGGAAGGCCACCGGCGTCGCCGAGACCTTGGGGTGGAGGGGGTTGTCGACCGGCGACTCGATCGGCTCGTAGTGCTCGGGGAAGGGCCCGTCGGCCACCGAGTTGCTGAACAGCCGCCCGGTCCCCTCGCCGGTCATGATGAACGGCAGCGGCGCCTTGGGGTCCTTGGGGTCGGCGTCGGGCGGGTAGTCCGGCACGTCGCCCACCCACTTGCCGGCGGCGCCGTCCCAGCGGATCCCGGCCCGCTTCGGGTCCCACGGGCGGCCCTGCGGGTCGGCCGAGGCCCGATTGTAGAGCACCCGCCGGTTGAGCGGCCAGCTCCACCCCCAGTTGTGGTAGAAGCCCATGCCGGTCGGGTCGTTCTTCTGCGGGTCCTGCACGCCGTCGCGGCGCTTGGCGAGGTTGCCGCTCTCCGGGTAGCTCCCGGTGTAGATCCAGTCGCCGGCGGTGGTGCTGCCGTCGTCGGCGAGGTCGGCGAAGGTCTCCAGCCGCTTGCCGGTCTTGAGGTTGCGGCCGTTGATCTCCTGGGCGATCTCGTCCAGGTCGGGCTTGGCCGGGTCCTTGTACGGGAGGGCCAGGTCCATGATCGGCGCCGGGTACTTCCCGCTCTGCCGGCGGTAGAGGTCGCGCACCCGCTGGAACAGCTCGGCGAGGATCCAGTGGTCGTGGCGGGCCTCGCCCTCGGGGGGCAGGACCTGGTCCTTCCACTGCGCCCAGCGGCCGCTGTTGGTGAACGACCCGTCCTTCTCGATCCAGTGGGTGGCCGGCAGCAGGAACACCTCGGTCCCGACCGTGGCCGGGTCGGTGCCTGGCGCGCGCCAGAACTCCGAGCTGGTGGTGGGGAAGGCGTCCATGACGACCAGCCACTTGAGGTTGGAGAGCGCCTGCAGGACCTGGTTGGAGTCGGGCCCGATGCTGGTCGCCGTCATCCCCGACAGCATCAGCCCCTCCATCTTCCCCCGCAGCGCCGCGTCGAAGATCGAGATCCAGGAGTGGTTCTCGGCCGGCTTGGGGAGGTGGTCGAAGGCGAACTCGTTGTCCTTGGTCGCCGCGTCGCCGTACCAGGTCTTCAGCAGGCTCACCATGAACTTGCGGTAGTTGGTGCCGAAGAAGTTCACGGCGTTGGGGCGCAGCTTGGTGCTCGCGCTCTGCTTCACGTAGTCGTCGAGGTTGCGCTGGCCGGGCGCGGGGATCCGCAGGTAGCCGGGCAGGATCTCCCAGGAGATGGCGTGGTCGGTGTTGCCCTGGATGTTGGCGTGGCCGCGCTCGGCGTTCATCCCGCCGCCGGGGCGCCCCATGTTGCCCAGCAGCAGCTGCAGCAGCGCCCCGGAGCGGATCAGCTGCACGCCGGTGGTGTGGTGGGTGAGGCCGACCGCGTAGATGATCGTCATCACCTTGTCCGGCCGTCCCATCTCGCCGACCAGCTTGGCGACCTCCAGGAACTGGTCCTTGGGGATGCCGGTGATGCGCTCGACCATCTCCGGGGTGTAGCGGCTGTAGTGCTTGCGCATCAGGCCCAGCACCGAGCGGGGGTGGTCGAGGTCCACCCGGGCGTAGCCGTCCTTGCCGATCTCGTAGGCCCACGCCTTGGTGTCGTAGACGCGCTTGTCCGGGTCGAAGCCGTTGAAGACGCCGTCCTCGAAGGAGAAGCCCTCCTCGGTCACCAGCAGGCCGGCGTTGGTCGCCCAGCGGACGTACTCCTTGTGGTAGAGCTCGTTCTGGAGGACGTAGTTGATCAGCCCGCCGAAGTAGGCGACGTCGGTGCCGGTGCGGATGCGCAGGTGGATGTCGGACACCGCGGAGGTGCGGGTGAAGCGCGGGTCGGCGTGGACCATCTTGGCGCCGCGCTCCAGCTTCGCCTTCATCATCCACTGGAACCCGACCGGGTGGGCCTCGGCGGGGTTCGCCCCGTTGATCAGCATGAGGTCGGCGTGGCGGATGTCACGCCAGTGGTTGGTCATTGCCCCTCTACCGAACGTGGCGGCCAAACTGGTCACCGTGGGGCCGTGTCAAACGCGGGCCTGTTGCTCCATGTAGACGATGCCGATGGCGCGCATCAGCTTGGTGGCGAAGTAGCCCTCCTCGGAGCTGAACGCGGCGCCGCCGGCGAAGGCGATGCCCTCGCAGCGGTTCACCACCTGGCCGTCGGCGTCGGTGGTGACGAAGGTGCGGTCCCGCGAGGCCTTGATGTTGCCGGCCAGCTTGTCGAGGACGAAGTCCCAGGAGACCGTCTGCCAGTCGCTGGCCCCCGACGCCCGGTACATGGGGCTGGGGACGCGGCGGCGGGAGACGGCGAGCTCCAGCGCGGTGGCGCCCTTGGGGCACAGCCGGCCCTCGTTGACCGGGCTGTCCGGGTCGCCCTCGATCTGCAGCAGCTCGACCTTGCCGTCGGTGCCGTTCTTCGTGTACGCCAGCAGCGCGCAGCCGACCGCGCAGTAGGGGCAGACGGAGCGGGAGACGGTGGCCCCCTCGATCCGCAGGTGCTGCTGCACCTGCCTGGCCTGGGCGACGTCGAAGCCGAGGACCGATGCCCCGAGCGTCCCGGCGCTGACCGCGCCCATCCTCAGGAACTGGCGCCGGGTGACCTCCATGGCCGTCCTCCTTGGGGCGCCGTCACGTCGAAGCGACGCGTTGCGTCGATTCGCCAGCTACGCGATATATCACCAAGTGTGATCATGTTGAAACGCCGCTGCCGCAAGGTCAACAGGACAAGCGCTCAGCCCTGGGCGAGCTGCAGGTCCTGGCGGCCGCCCGGGTCGTCGGGGTGGCGCAGGATGTCGAGCAGCCGCGGGCCGGCGGGGACCAGCAGCCCGGCGGCGCCGCCGGCGGCGGCGTCGGCGAGCGCCGCCCGCCAGGCCGCCCGGCTCTCCGGCGTCGGGACCTGGGCCCAGCGCTGCGGCGCGTCGTCGTCCCCCGGCAGGCGCTCGAAGGTCGCCGGCGTCCCGGGGAGGCGGCGGAAGGCGGCGCAGCCCGGCGCGAGCTCGGCGAGCTCGGCGAGCCGCCCGGGCTCGGCGGCCAGCGCCAGGCGGCCGTGGCTCAGCCGCGCCAGCGTCGCCAGCGTCCGCGCCGGCGCCGCCGGAGGGCCGCCGGCGGCGGGCAGGTCGGCGACCAGCAGCGCCCGGGAGGTGACGGCCGCCAGCGCCGCCAGCAGCGCGAGGGGGTCAAGGCCGGCCTCGGGCGCCGGGTCGACCCACAGCGCCGCGGCGCCGGCCGCCTCGAACGCGCCGGCGTCGGCGAGCCACCCGCCGAGCTCCTCCGGCGCCCGGTCGAGCAGGACGCCGACCGCGACCGCGTGCTGGTCCGTCACAGGCATCACCGTCGGCAGTATCGCACGGCCGCCGCTGCCGTCCCCGGGGCCACCGGCGCTATCCTGGCGCCATGGCAGACGTGCCCGACGTCCAGGCTTCGCGCACCGGCGAGGTGACCGACCGGCTCGGCCGGCACCTGCGGGACCTGCGCGTGTCGGTCACCGACCGCTGCAACTTCCGCTGCCCCTACTGCATGCCGCGGGAGCAGTTCGGGCCCGGCCACGCGTTCCTGCCCCGCGCCGAGATCCTGTCGTTCGAGGAGATCGAACGGGTGGTCCGCGCCGCCGCCGCGGTCGGGGTCACCAAGGTGCGGCTCACCGGCGGCGAGCCGCTGCTCCGCCGCGACCTGGAGCACCTGGTCGCCATGCTCACCGCGGTCGACGGCATCGGCGACCTGGCGCTGACCACCAACGGCGCGCTGCTGGCCGGCAAGGCACCGGCCCTGCGCGAGGCCGGCCTGTCGCGGGTCACGGTCTCGCTGGACTCGCTCGACGAGGACGTGTTCGGCGGCATGAACGACGTCGGCGTGCCGCTGGCGCGGGTGCTCGCCGGCATCGAGGCCGCCCGCGCGGCGGGCTTCCGGCCGATCAAGCTGAACACCGTGGTCAAGCGCGGCGTCAACGACCACGGGCTGGTCGACCTGGCCCGCTTCGCCCGCGAGCGCGGGCTGATCGCGCGCTTCATCGAGTACATGGACGTCGGCACCACCAACGGCTGGAAGCTGGACGAGGTCGTGCCGGCCGCCGAGGTGGTCCGCCGCATCGACGCGGAGTTGCCGCTGGAGCCGGTCGGGGCCAACTACCCCGGCGAGGTCGCCAGCCGCTGGCGCTACCGCGACGGCTCCGGGGAGATCGGCGTGATCGCCTCGGTGACGCAGCCGTTCTGCCGCACCTGCACCCGGGCGCGCCTGTCGACCGACGGCAAGCTCTACACCTGCCTGTTCGCCGCCGCCGGGCACGACCTGCGCGCGCTGCTGCGCGGCGGCGCGACCGACCAGGAGCTGACCGCGACGCTGGCGGCGGTGTGGCACGGGCGCAGCGACCGCTACTCGGAGCTGCGCGCCACCCGTTCCGGTCCGCGCGAGCGGATCGAGATGAGCTACATCGGGGGGTAGGCGTACCGCCGCACGGCGTCCTCGTCCCAGTCCATCCCCAGCCCCGGGCCCCTGGCGGTGACGGTGCCGTCCACCGGCCGCAGCGGCTCGGTCAGCACCGCGCCGGCGACGTCCAGGTACTCCAGGTAGTGCGCGGTCGGGCTGACCGCCAGCACGTGGGCGCTGGCCTCGATGAACAGGTGGCTCGAGAGCGGCAGGCTGGCCGCCTCCGCCAGCCCCATGGCGCGCAGCCAGCCGGTCACGCCGCCGATCTTCATCAGGTCCGGCATCGCCAGGTCGCAGGCCTCCGCCTCGATCGCGCGGGCCATGTCCGAGGGGAACCACCAGTTCTCGCCGGTCTGGATGGCCACCGGCGAGGCGCCGCGCACGCTGGCGTGCCCCACGAGGTCCTCGGCCGCGACCGGCTCCTCCACCCAGGTGAGGTCGTGGACGGCCAGCCGCTCGATCCGCCGGACCGCCTCGGTGGCGCTCTGCGACTGGTTCAGGTCGACCAGCAGCCGCACCTCGGGACCGACCAGCTCGCGGACCGCCCCGACCATCCCCGCGTCCTCGGCGGGGCTGCCGTCGCCGGCCTTGACCTTGACGGCCCCGAAGCCTGCCTCGGTCGACGCCTTCAGCATCGGGCGGTCCTCCACCGGGTCGACCAGCCCGAAGCTGTCGTAGGCGGGCAGCGGCCTGGCCTCCCCGCCCAGCAGCTCCACCACCGGCCGGTCGTGCTCACGGCCGAGGGCGTCCCAGAGGGCCATGTCCAGCCCGGACAGGGCCATGCCGACCAGGCCCTGGCGGCCGAGCAGCCGGAACGCCGCGGTGAGCTGGGCCGCCCGCGCGGCGGGTGCCACCGGCTGGCCGACGACCAGCTCGGCCATGTCGTGGATGAACGCGCACAGCGCCCGCACCGTCACCGGGCTGTAGCCGAACACGTAGGCGCGTCCGGGGACGCCCTGATCGGTGTCGACGTCGACCAGCACCAGCGGCGCCGCCGGGATCGCGCCCGACGCGGTGCGCAGCGGACGCGGCAGCGGGGCGAGCACCCCGCGCGCGCGCACCGATCGGATGGTCAGCCTCGCCATGGTCGGGTCCCCCTCGTCTCGTGGCTGCCGCCGTCGCTGGCCGCGGCGGCCAGCAGGTCCGGGAGCTGGCGCATGTCGTCGAACAGCACCGTCCCCGGGCCGGCCAGCCGGTCGGGCGGGGTCAGGCCGCCGCCGGTGTAGCCGAAGGCGCGCATCCCGGCGGCGCGCGCCGCCTCGACCCCGTAGCGGCTGTCCTCGACCACCGCGCAGGCGCTCGGCTCGGCGCCCAGCCGCGCCGCCGCGTGGAGGAACAGGTCGGGCGCCGGCTTGCCCGTGGCGACCTCGTCGGCGCTGAAGATGCGGCCCTCGAAACGCGGGTACAGGCCGGTGAGCCCAAGCGTGCGGCGGAGCGTGTCGTGGCTGCCGCTGGAGGCCACGCAGGTGGGCGTGTCGATGCGGTCCAGCGCCTCGACGACGCCGTCGACCGGGGCGAGCTCGGCGTCGAACGCCGCCCGGTAGCCGCGGTCGAACCGGTCCTGCCAGTCGTCCGGGAGGCCGCGGCCGAGCCGCTCCCGGATGGCCTCGGCCATGACCGCCGCCGAGCGGCCCATGAACCGCTCGACCACCTCGGCCTCGCCCAGCGGCCAGCCGAGCTCGGCGAGCACCGCGACCTCCACCCGCACCGCCAGGCGCTCGCTGTCGACGAGCACGCCGTCGCAGTCGAAGATCACCAACGGGCCGGCCATGCGCTGCAGTGTACGCAGCGGGCAGGCCCGTGCCGTAACGGGACCCGCCATGGGGGACACTGACCCCCGGACCCGGAACCCTGGAGGAGAGCATGGCCGACGACTTCGACCTGATCGTGATCGGCGGCGGCCCGGCCGGTGAGAACGCCGCCGGGCGCTGCGCCGACGGCGGGCTGGCGGTGGCGCTGGTGGAGCGGGAGCTGGTCGGCGGCGAGTGCTCGTACTGGGGCTGCATCCCGTCCAAGACGCTGATCCGCCCCGGCGACGTGCTCGCCGCCGCGCGGCGGGTGCCCGGCGCCGCCGAGGCGGTCACCGGCAGCGTCGACGCCGACGCGGCGCTCGCCCAGCGCGACTACATGACCTCCGACTGGAACGACGCCGGCCAGCAGGCGTGGCTGGACGGCAAGGGCATCGAGCTGGTCCGCGGCGCCGGCGCCCTGACCGGCGAGCGCGCCGTCGAGGTGGCCCTGCGCGACGGGTCGGCCCGCCGCCTGCGCGCCCGCCGCGCGGTGGTGCTGGCCACCGGTACCACCCCGCTGGTCCCGCCGGTCCCCGGGCTGGACGAGGTGCGGCCGTGGGACAACCGCAGCGCCACCGCGGCCAAGGAGCTGCCCCGGCGGCTGCTGGTCCTGGGCGGCGGCGCGGCTGGGCTGGAGCTGGCGCAGGCGTTCGGGCGCCTCGGCAGCGAGCAGGTCACCATGATCGAGGGCGGCGACCGGCTGCTGGCCCGCGAGGAGCCGTTCGCGGGCGAGGAGGTCCGCGCCGCCCTGGAGGCCGAGGGCGTCACCGTGGTCACCGGCGCCAGGCTGGTCGCTGCCCGCCGGGACGGCGACGACGGCCCGGTGGTCGCCACCCTGGAGGGCGGCCGCGAGCTGGTCGGCGACGAGCTCCTGGTGGCGGTGGGCCGGCGGCCGGCGACCGTCGGCATCGGCCTGGAGGCCGTCGGGTTGGAGCCGGGCCGTCCGGTCGCGGTCGACGAGCGGCTGCGCGCGGTCGGCGTGGACGGCGGCTGGCTGTACGCGGTGGGGGACTGCAACGGCCGCGCGCCCTTCACCCACATGGGCAAGTACCACGCCCGCATCGCCGGCGACGTCATCCTCGGCAAGGACGCGGCCGACCTGGCCAGCCAGGACGCGGTCCCTCGGGTCGTCTTCACCGACCCGCAGGTGTGCGCCGTCGGGCTCACCGAGGCGGAGGCCCGCGACCGGGGCATGGAGGTCACCGTGGTGCGGTACGCCGTCGGTGACGTCCCCGGCGCCTACGTGGAGGGCAACGGCGTCGGCGGCACCAGCCAACTGGTGGTGGACGACGCCCGGCGGGTGGTCGTCGGCGCCACCTTCACCGGGCCCGGCCTGCAGGAGCTGCTGCACTCGGCGACCGTCGCGGTCGTCGCCGAGGTCCCCGTCGACCGGCTGTGGCACGCGGTGCCCTCGTTCCCGACCGTCAGCGAGGTGTGGCTGCACCTCCTGGAAGCCTACGGCTGCTGAGCGCCCGGAAAGGACGGCCGCAGCGTGAGCACCCTGCCGATCGCCGACTACGCCCTGCTGTCCGACTGCCGCACCGCCGCGCTGGTGAGCCGGACCGGGTCGGTCGACTGGCTGTGCTTCCCCCGCTTCGACGGTCCGGCGGTGTTCGCCCGCCTGCTGGACGACGACGCCGGCCACTTCGCCGTCCGGGTGCCGGGGGCGGCCACCAGCCGCCGCTACCTGGACCAGACGATGGCGCTGGAGACGACCTTCCGGTCGGCCGGCGGCGCCGCGGTGCTGGTCGACGCGCTGGCGGTCGGCCGCAACGACCGCGGGCACGAGCTGGGCGCCGGCTCCCCAGGGGTGCTGCTGCGCCGGGTCGCCTGCACCGGGGGCGAGGTCGAGGTGGAGGTCAGCTACGCCCCGCGGCCCGAGCACGGGCTGGTCCACCCGCTGCTGGAGCCGGTCGACGGCGGCATCGCCGCCCGCGGTGGCGCCGACCGGCTGCTGCTGTCCGCCCCGGTCGGCTTCGGCGTCGACGGCGCCACCGCCACCGCCCGGCTACGCCTGCGGGCGGGGGAGTCGGCCGGCTTCGCGCTGCACCACACCCACAGCTGGGAGCCGCCACCGCGGGTCTGGTCCCAGGAGGAGGTCGCCGGCCGGCTGGAGGACACGGTCACGGGCTGGCGCTCCTGGTCGGTGATGCACCAGGCGTACGAGGGCCCCTGGCGGGAGCTGGTGCACCACTCCGGCCGGGTGCTGCAGGCGCTCACCTTCGAGCCCACCGGCGCGATCGTGGCGGCCCCGACCACCTCGCTGCCGGAGGTGGTCCGCGGCGAGCGCAACTGGGACTACCGCTACACCTGGGTGCGCGACGCCTGCCTCACCATGGACGCGCTGTGGGTGGCCGCCTGCCCCGACGAGGCGCACAAGTTCTTCGGGTTCCTGGCCGGCGCCGCCGCCTCCCAGCTGCACCGCGGGGTCGACCTCCAGATCATGTTCGGGATCGGCGGCGAACGCGACCTGAGCGAGCGTGAGCTGCCGCACCTGCGCGGCTGGCGCGGCAGCCGGCCGGTGCGGGTCGGCAACGGCGCCTGGACCCAGCGCCAGCTGGACGTCTACGGCGAGCTGCTGGGCGCGGCGCAGCGGCTGGGCGAGCAGCTCGGCCGCATCGACGCGCCGACGCGCGGCTTCCTGGCCGCCGCCGCCGACGCCGCCGCGCGCCGCTGGACCGAGCAGGACCAGGGCATCTGGGAGGTCCGCGGCGAGCCGCGCGACTTCCTGTCCTCCAAGCTGATGTGCTGGGTGGCGCTGGACCGGGCGATCGCGCTGGCCGAGCTGCTCGACGCCAGGGACCGCGTCGAGGGGTGGACCGCCAGCCGCGAGGAGGTCCGCGCCGCGATCCTGGAGCACGGCTGGAGCGAGACCGCCGGCGCCTTCGCCCAGGCGTTCGGCAGCGACGAGCTGGACGCCAGCAACCTGCTGCTGGCGATCACCGGCTTCCTGCCGGGCGACGACCCGCGGATGAAGGCGACCATCGACGCGACCGCCGCCCGGCTCACCGACGAGCGCGGCCTGGTCTGGCGCTACCGGGCGGCCGACGGGCTGGAGGGCGAGGAGGGCACCTTCCTGCTGTGCACCTTCTGGCTGGCGCAGGCGCAGGCGCTGGCCGGCGAGGTCGAGCAGGCAACCGCGACCTTCGAGCGGGCGGTCGCCTACGCCAACGACGTCGGCCTGCTGGCCGAGGAGGTCGACGCCGGCGGCGCCGAGATGATCGGCAACTACCCGCAGGCGTTCAGCCACATCGGCCTGGTCAACGCCGCCTGGGCGATCGACCAGGTCACACGGCGTCAGCCCGCCGCCGCCGGCTGAGCCGCTCGCCGGCCGCGCAGGCGTCAGCCGAGGGAGCTTGCGGTGCGCCTCGGCGAGCAGGCTGGCCATGCGCGAGGCGGTCGGGGAGCCGGTCATGACCACTTCGAGGCGGGGGCCGTCCACGTGGCACACGGACCCCGCCTCGGGTCCCGCCCAGCCAGGGCGCGCGCAGCGGCCTGCGGCCACCCGCGTCCGCGATCACCGTGGTCGGAGCGCCCACGGCCGGTGCCCGCTCCCCAAGCGCGTGCAGCGGCAGCTCACCGGCAACCCGCCGGCAGCCTCCCACGGCCGGCTGTAACGGTGGCGTGGCCCACGGCGACTGCCCGGGCGGCGGGCGCCCAGGCCGCCCACACCCGTTCCACGTTCCAGGAGGATCACCGTGCGAGGGCTCGAAGGCAGGAACGTGCTGGTCACTGGCGGCAGCTCCGGCATCGGTCAGGCGATCGCGGTGCGGTTCGCCGAGTACGGCGCCAACGTCGCCATCAACTACCGGCGCGACCCGGAGGAGGCCGCCGGGACCGAGGAGCAGGTCCAAGCCTGCGTCGACAAGGTCAGGCAGCGGGGCGTCCGCGACGTGCTGGTCCAGGGCGACGTCTCCAGCGAGGACGACGTCGTCAGCATGGTGGAGGAGGCCGCCGCCGCGCTCGGCGGGCTCGACGTGCTGGTCAACAACGCCGGCATCCAGCTCTCCCGCACGTCGCACGAGCTGTCCAGCGCCGACTTCGACAAGGTCCTCGCCGTCAACCTGCGGGGTGCGTTCCTGTGCGCCCGCGAGGCGATCCGCCGCTTCCTGGAGGCGGACCGGACCGGCGTCGTGGTCAACGTCTCCAGCGTTCACCAGCGCATCCCCAAGCCGGGCTACCTCGGCTACTCGGTCAGCAAGGGCGGCATGGCGAACCTCACCACCACCCTGGCGCTGGAGTACGCCGGCGACGGCATCCGCGTCAACGGCATCGGCCCGGGCGCCACCGTCACCCCCATCAACCGCGCCTGGATCGACGACCCCGACAAGAAGGCGCAGGTCGAGGCCCACATCCCCATCCCCCGGGCGGGAACCGCCGACGAGATGGCCGGCGTCACCTGCTTCCTGGCCAGCGACGACGCGGCCTACATCACCGGCCAGACCCTGTACGTCGACGGCGGCCTGACCCTCTACCCGAGCTTCCGCGAACCCTGGTCGAGCGAGTGAGCCACCGCCCGCGCCGCAACGGTCAAGCAGGCCATCCGCGCTGCCGATAGCGACACCAGCAGAACGACGCGGAGGTGCAGCATTCCGGCCCGGGCGACAACCACGCCGCAGCCGGCCTGCCGCCGCGCCCGCCCGCGCCCACGGCGGCCCGCTGCCGATGGCTAGGCCGCAGCCGGGCAGCCGCGGTCGCGTGCTGCTGGTCGAGGACGACGTGCTCAACCAGATCGTCGCGGTGGGCATCCTCGGCCGGCTCGGCTACCACGCCGACGTCGCCGAGAACGGCCGTGAGGCGGTGGCGGCGGCGGAGCGCGGCGCCTACCGGGCCGTGCTGATGGACTGCCGGATGCCCGAGACGGACGGCTACCAGGCGACCGCCGAGACCCGCCGGCGTGAGGGCGCCGGCCACCACGTTCCCGTCATCGCGATGCGCGACGTCGACCGGTTCAAGGCCTACAACGACACCCTCGGGCACCATGCCGGCGACGAGGCCCTGCAGGCGGTGGCCGCCAAGGTGAAGCGGAAGTCAGGGCCGGCGACGGCGTCTACCGCTACGGGGGCGAGGAGTTCCTGCTGGTCCTCCCCGAGCAGGTCCCCGAGACCGCACGGGTCGCGGTCGACCGCGTCCGGGCGGCGGTCGAGCAGCTCGGCATCCCACACCCGGCCGCGCCGGCGGGCCGGCCGGGGAGCCGGCATGGACGCCGGTGGCCACCTGGGGCCGTGGTTGCCGGCGCGGGTCGGGCGTGGGGGAGACGGCCCGGCGCGGCGTCAGGCGCCGCCCGCCCGCGCCTCGCTGATCTCCAGCAGGTGGCCGTCGGGGTCGCGGAGGAAGGCGCGCACCTCCCAGCCGTGGTCCACCGGCGGGGTGAGGAACTGCGCGCCTCGCGCCCGCAACGCCTCGTAGGCGGCCTGGCAGTCGGGGACGCGGATGGTCATCGAGTGGCTGACGGTGCGGGGGTCGACCGGCGCGGCGAAGGTGACGTCCGGCTTGTCCCTGGTCGGTCCGCCGCCGGTGACCAGCAGCAGCCAGGCTCCCAGGAAGCGCAGCACCACCGAGCTGCCGCCGTACTCCCGGTACGGCTCGGCGCCCAGGACGTCACAGTAGAACGCCCGGGACCGCGGCGGGTCGCCCACCACCAGGATGTGGGTGAGCTCCATCCCCTCGGCCGGGAACTCGCCGCTCATGGCGGCGTGCCCGGGTGCAGGCGCAGCGTCGCGCCGATGGACGGGCCCTCGAGCAGCGGCCGCACGTACGGGCTTTCGCCGTACTTGGCCGCGTAGGCGCCGGTGACCTCGGCGTCGAGGCGGTCGTCGGTGACCGGCTCGGCGTGCACCGGATGGGTGTGACCGCCGTCCGCCACCCATCCGTCCGGGTCGGCGCGCAGCCGCCGGTACCAGCCGCCCCTGTGGCCGCGGACCGAGCGCACGAAGACGTCGTCGGCGACCCGCACCACCCACACCGGGGTGGACCCGGTGGAGCCGTCGGGACGCCGGAACCCGATGCTGATCTCCTCCACGTCCGCCAGGTGCTGGAGCGCGTCGTCCGCCATCATCCACCTCCGCTGGCGGACTCTACTCCCCTGGGGCGGCGGCGGCGGGCGCGCGGGCCTGCCGGTGGCGCACGTGGTTCGGCCGCAGGTCGGCGTCGTCGTAGTAGCGGTGGAACACCGCGGCGGCGGAGCCGGAGATCGGCGGCACGATCCACGACCGGTCGGGGGGCGTGATGCGCCCGGCACGCTCCTCCTTGGCCAGGTGGGTCAGGAACCGCCGCGACTCGGTGTGGTGGTCGGCGATGGTGACCCCCGCCGCGTCGAAGGAGTGCAGCACCGCGAGGTTGAGCTCGACCAGCGCGCGGTCGCGCCACAGCGACCGCTCGCCGCTGGTGTCGAGCCCGTGCAGCCGCGCGACCACCGGCAGCTGGTCGTAACGGTAGCCGTCGGCCAGGTTGCGGGCGCCGATCTCGGTACCCATGTACCAGCCGTTGAACGGCGCCGCCGGGTAGCAGACCCCACCGATCTCCAGGCACAGGTTCGAGATGGCGGGGACCCGCGTGCCAGCGCAGGCCGAGGTCCGCGAACCACCGGTAGCAGGGTGGCGGGGCGGCACCTCCAGCACGGCGTCACCGGGCAGGTCGAACAGCCGCGGAGGCGCGCCGGGGGCCTGCACGACCAGCGGCAGCACGTCGAACTGCGTGCCCCGCCCGCCGGGCCAGCCGAGCGCCATCGCCGCCTCGGTGAAGTCGGCCTGGCGGGGTCGCCGACCACCCCCGCCGAAAGTAACGTTACTGTCAGCGCACCTAGACTGCCATATCAGATCATTCCGGACCAGGCTTGACTTGCCGGGACGAGCCGCTCCAGTGGCCGCGCGAAGCCTCTCCGCGGTGGGCGTTGCAGTAGGTCGTTCGCGGGTGTACATCCGGGCGCGCACGAACGTAAGATCACGAACTTCGGCTGTACCCCGCACTGCGGGAAGCGCCCGTCCGCGCCGCCCGCCCGACCGACCATCCGGGCACAGCCAACTGGGAGGGCATTGTGCGCGTCCGTGCCGGTCTGACCATCCTCGTCGCCTCGGTCCTGGTAACCGCGGTCGCCTGCTCGTCCGGCGGCGCCGACCGCGCCGCCTCGCCGACCACGGCTCCACCGGCGAGCCACCACGGCGCCGGCCAGCCGGTCACCACCGCCGCGCCGAAGGCCTCGCCCAAGCAGCTACGGGCCAAGTTGGAGCAGCTGCTGGGCCAGCACGTGTTCCTCGCCGTGCGGTCCATGCGCAGCGTGGTGTCGTCGCCGGCGGAGCTCCAGCAGGCGGCCGGCGCCTCGGTGCAGGAGAACACCGACGCGCTGGCCCAGCTGGTCGCGTCCGCCTACGGCAGCGCCGAAGGCCAGAAGTTCAAGGACCTGTGGCAGCAGCACGTCACCGACCTGTCGGCCTACGCGAAGGCCGTGGCGGGCAAGGACGCGTCGGCGAAGCAGGCCGCGCGGGACGCCCTCATGGCCGACGGCAAGGCCTACGGCGCCTGGCTGGCCGAGGCGAGCAGGGACCGGGTGAAGGCGGCCGACGCCGCCGCGGGCGTGCGGGTCCACCTCCAGGACCTGATGACGCAGCTCGACGCCTACGCCGCCCGCGACTACCCCAAGGCCTACCGGATCGAGCGCACGGCCTACGAGCACATGTTCACGGCCGGTGCCGGCCTCGCCAAGGGGAGCGTGACGCCCGAGGTGGCGGTCGGCCTGGACGCGCCACCGGAGAAGCTGAGGTCCGCCTTTGCCATGCTGCTCGGCGAGCACATGGAGCTGGTCATCGACGCGCAGCGGGCGACCTTCGCCGGCGCGCCGGAGTTCCAGGCGGCCGCCGCGCAGCTCAACGCCAACAGCGCCACGATCGCCAAGGCGATGGGGGCGATCGTCGGCCCCAAGAAGGCCGGCGAGTTCCAGGCGGCGTGGGCGCACCACGTCGAGGGGCTGATGGCCCACACCGCCGCGGTCGCCGGCGAGGACGAGGCCGCCGAGGCCGCGGCCGAGAAGGACCTCAGCGGCGGCGCCGACCGGCTCGCGCTGTTCTTCAGCGACGTGGTGAAGAACGAGCTGCCGGTAGAACCGCTCACCGCCGCCATCACCATGCACGACACCCACCTGATCGACCACGTCGCCGCCTACGCCGCGGGCGACTACACCCAGGCGCAGCACATGGAGCGCGAGGGCTACCAGCAGATGCTCGCCGTCGCCAACACGCTGGTCGGGGCGATCCAGAAGACGGTGAAGCCCGGGCTCCCCGTCGGTGGCTCGCAGACCGGCGGCGGCGGGACCGCGCACCACTCGGGATGACCCCTGGCGGGCGCCGGCTGGGGGCCGGCGTGGTCGCGCTGGTGACGCTGGCGCTGCTCGCCGGCTGCTCGGGAGCTGGCGCGCGGGGAGCGGAGCCGTCCCCGGCGCGGACCTCTCCGCCGCCGACCTCGGCGGCGCCGGCCTCGCCGCCGCGGGAGCAGGCGGCGAGCGGGGCGGACGCCGCCCGCGGCTTCCGCTCGGCCCGCGGCTACCGCGCCACCCCCGTCCCCACCCGCATCGAGATCCCCAGCATCGGCGTCGCCAGCGCCCTGGACCGGCTCGGCCGGGCGCCGGACGGCACGGTGCAGACGCCCCCGCTGCGCCGTGCAGGGGTAGCCGGCTGGTACGCGCTGGGCCCGCGACCGGGCGACCCGGGGTCGGCGGTAATCCTCGGCCACGTCGACTCCAAGCGCGGCCCGGCGGTGTTCTTCCGGCTGCGCGAGCTGCGGCGCGGCGACCAGGTCCGGGTCAGGCGCGCCGACGGCTCCACGGTGCGGTTCGTCGTCCAGCGGACGGAGCAGACCCTCAAGCGGCGCTTCCCGACCGACGAGGTGTACTACCCCACGCTGACCCCGGGGCTGCGGCTGGTGACCTGCGGCGGGGAGTTCGACGCCAGCACCGGCCACTACAAGTCCAACATCATCGTCTACGCCGCGGCCGCGGAGCCTCGCTGACCTACGCGATTCCCCAGGTCAGGGCGCCTGCAACCGGCACTGGTCGACGACCTTGCGGTAGTCGGCGAGGGCGAGGTCGAACCTGGCCGACTGGAGCTGCCCGGTGAGCTCCGAGGGGGTGCGCGCCTCGCGCGCCGCGGCCCGGTCGATCCTGCCGTCCAGCAGGTCGTCCATGATCCTGGTGTGCTCGGCCAGCGCCTTCCGCAGCTTCACGGCGATGGCGAGGCTCCGGTTGGCCCGGTCGACCGCCGTCTTGCACTCCTGTGACGCGGTGGCCGCGGCAACGCTGGTGCTGGTGCTCTGCACCGACGACAACGGGCCGCCGTCGCCGCGAGCCGGCGCCGGCCGGTCGTCGGACCAGGCGACCGCGCCGACGAGCACGCCACCGACCAGGGCCAGCCCGACCAGCAGCCCGGTGAGCAGCAGCCACCGGGACGGCGGCCGCCTGCGGCCGCGCGCCTCCGGCGGGTGCTCCACCTGGTCGGCGAGCTCGCTGACGTACCGACGGAGTGCCTCGAGCTGGCGCGCGCGGGGATTGTCCTGCTCCGGCGGCATGGTTCCCCCCTCCTGGGCCCGCGATGGCGGTGCTGGCGCGAACAGCCCGCGTGCCCAGAGCCTTGGCGACGACAACAGCGGGAGCCTATCCGGACGTCCTGGCCGATTGCGACCCCAAGCTTCGGACCGTCGTTACGGAGGCTGCCGACCTCGGCCGGCGGGGCGTGAGGCAGGCGCCGGGGAGCTCGAACCAGCGGAGCCGGTCGAACCCGCCGAAGACGCCGGCGCTCGGCCCGGTGCCGCCACCAAGGGGGCTGCGCCGCCGAGCTGTTCCTGGCGCCCAAGACGGTCGAGTTCCACCTGCGGCAGGTCTACCGTAAGCTCGGCGTCCACTCACGCGCCCAGCTCGCCGCCACGCTCGCCGCCAGGCCCCGTCCGACCCCGTCGCGCACCCCCGAACCCTGAGCAGGAGACGCCGGTGGACCTCGAGGAACTGACCCGGCGGCTCGCGCCGCTCGACACGGCGTGCCTGTGCGACGCGGGCGCCACCGTCCGCGCCCTCGACCCGGCCATCCGGCCGCTGAGCGACGCGCCGAAGCTGGTCGGGACCGCCTTCACCGTCACCTGCAGGCTGGACTTCCTCCAGGTCCTGAAGGCGCTGCGGGAGGCGCGAGCGGGCGACGTGCTGGTGGTGGACGCCGCCGGCGGGCGTCACGCCGTCGCCGGCGAGCTGTTCGCCACCGAGGCGGCCCGCAAGGGGATGGCGGGCATCGTGGTCGACGGCGCCGTCCGCGACTCCGCCGGCATCCGCCGCATCGGCCTGCCGGTCTACGCCCGTCACCTCCACCCGCGCGCCGGCGGCAGCGTCGCGGTCGCCTCCCACCAGGTGCCGGTGCGCTGCGGCGGGGTCATGGTGCACCCGGGCGACCTGGTGGTCGGCGACGGCGACGGCGTGGTGGTGGCCCCGCGCGAGGAACTGGAGCGGATCCTGCCGGCCGCCGAGCGGATCCAGGCGGCGGAGGCGGCGGTGCTGGAGGCGATGGCCAGGGGCGAGAGCCTGTTCCGGCACCTGAACCTCGACGAGCACGACGAGCGTCTCGGCAGGGGCGAGGAGAGCAGCCTGCGGCTGCTCGGCTGACCGCTCACCCGCCGCGGGCGTCCAGCTCGCGGACCAGCGACTTCGGCGCGATCGCCCGGTAGCTCTCCTCGACCCAGTCCAGCAGGACCTCGACCGGCGGGCAGTCGGCGGCGCCGACGTCCACGGTGACCCAGCTCGCCCGGCCGAGCCCGTACCCCATCGGCTCGCAGCAGCGCAGCGCCAGCGCCTGCTCGACGGAGTCCGGCAGCTTCAGGGAGACGTGGTAGTCCTCCCCGACCTCGGCCTGGCCCAGGAAGGCGAACACCTTCCTGCCCACCTTGGCGACCATGTCGTCCTCCCAGGGGAAGTCCTGCCACGCCCCCGGCAGCCCGAGCGCGAAGCCGCGCAGCGTCGCGGCCGTCCGCGCCAGCCCAGCGCCACGCCCATCCGCCATGACGAACCTCCCTCCTCCTGTTCCATCGTCGCCCGGCGACGTACCCTCGAGCCAGCCGCCCACCGACCGGACGGGACTTCGGTGCGAGTTTCCCTGCAACTGGCAGCTTCTGCGGCGGTCGTCGCCCTGGCCTGGTGGCCGCTGGCCCACCGCCGGCGACGGCGCCGCGACCCCCGCGTGCTCCCCGGGGACCGCCCGCGCGGGCCCAGGAACCTGCTGGCGGTGCTGTTCGACGCCTACTGGCGGTCGCTGGCGGACGACCCGCTGGCGACGCTGCTGCTGATGGCGCTGCTGTCGCTGGCCGGCGTGCTGCTGGTGCTGCTCTGGCACGTCGCGGTCTACCTGTTCGCCCAGCTGGCGGCCGTGCTCTGACCGTCCCGGCCGCGGGTAGACTACGCAGCTCGCCGCGGGGCGGGCAGGGAGGGACGGGAGCGAGGATGCGCATCGAACACCTCGGCCCTGGCGACGACGGCAAGGTCGAGCAGGCCGGCGCGCTGTTCGACGGTCCCGCGCTCGCCGCCGCCACCCGCCGGTTCCTCGCCCAGCCGGGCCACCACCTGCTGGTCGCCTACGAGGACGACGACCCGGCCGGGTTCGTCACCGGGGTGGAGCTGACCCACCCCGACAAGGGCACCGAGATGTTCCTGTACGAGCTCGGCGTGGCCGAGCGGTACCGGCGGCGGGGGATCGCCAGGGCGCTGGTGGCCGAGCTCGCCCGGCTGGCGGAGGCGGCCGGCTGCTACGGCATGTGGGTCCTCACCGACGACGAGAACCACGCCGCCCTGGCCACCTACCGGGCTGCCGGCGGCACCCGCGAGCCCGACACGGTCATGATCAGCTGGGAGTTCTCCCGGAACGGCGACCGCCCAGCGCGGTAGTCGTTGCCGGGGGCGACCGGCATGCCGGCCTCCCACCCCGGCGTCGGCCGACGCGGCTGGCCTCCTGGCAGGTCAAGGGCAAGAGGTCCAACGGCAACCGTGACCGCCAGCTGCGACAGGACGGTCCTTGAGGCTCGAAGGGGTTCGTGGCCATGTTCGACGGGTTCGAAGCGTTCGACATCAAGACCGCGGGTGCGTCGGTCCACGGAGTCCGGGGCGGCAGCGGCGGTGCTCCGACTGGCGGTCATGGACGTCGTCCCCGTCGGCGACGCCTACGACCGTGCCGACCGGGACTTCAGCCTGGCCTACTGGCAGTGGTCCTTCCTCGCCGCGCCGGCGCCGGTGCCGGAGCGGTTCATCAACGCGGCCCCGGCCACCCTGGTCGACTTCATGCTCGGCACCTGGCCGGTGGTGAAGGACGCGTTCCCACCCGAGGTGCGCGCGGATGGAGCCAGCACGGTGCGGTCGCGAAGCTCTACGAGGATCCGCTCGCGATCTGGCGGGGGTGGGCCGACGACGTCCGCGGCGGCCCGGTACCGGTCGGGCACTTCATCCCGGAGGAGGCACCCGCCGAGACCACCCGCCAACGGCTCGCGTTCCTGCCGTAGGGCGGGATCGGCGCGTCGGGCTCCGTCACGCCCACGCCCCGCTCGCGCGGGCCGGCCGGCGGAGGACTGAACCCCAAGCTCAGACGAGGCCGGTGATCATGGCGACGATCTCCTCGCCCGTCGTCTGCGCTGCGGTGCGGATCCCGACCTGCCTGCCGCGCCGAAGGACGCAGATTCGGTCGGCGAGCCGGAAGACCTGGTCGAGTGAATGGCTGACGAGAAGGATCGCCGTCCCGCGGTCGCGCAACCGCCGAATCAGCGCTTCGACGCGCTGCGTCTCGGCCACGCCGAGCGAGGCCGTCGGCTCGTCCATCAGCACGAGCCGCTGCGCCCAGTGCACCGCCCGGGCGATCGCGACCGCCTGGCGTTGCCCGCCGGAGAGATCGCGGATCGCCTTGCGCGGGCTGTCGACGCGCACGTCGAGGTCGTCGAGGAGCCTCTGGGTCTCGGCTGACATGGCCCCCCGGTCGAGCCGGCGAAGGGGGCCCCGTAGGAGCTCACGGCCGAGGAACAGGTTCATGTAGACCGGCTGCAGGTCGGCCAGCGCGAGGTCTTGGAAGACGGCCTCGATCCCCTGCCTGCGGGCGTCGAGTGGGTGCGGGAACTGGACTGCGGCCCCGTCGAGCAGGATCCGCCCGGACGTCGGCGGATAGACCCCCGCAAGGCAGTGCACGACCGTCGACTTCCCGGCTCCGTTGTCGCCCACGAGCGCGACGACCTCGCCGCCGTCGGCGTCGAGCGTCACGCCGTCGACCGCGACGACCGCGCCGAACTCCTTCCTGAGGTGCTCGACTCGTACGAGCGGCATCGGCATCAGCGTCCTCGTTGCCCGCGGAGCGTGAGCGAGATCGCCAGCAGCAGCAGGGCGCCCTGGGCGACCAGCTGCTCCGAGGAGCTGAGGCCCCAGAGGATGAGACCGTTCGTGAGCATGCCCATGAGCAGGCTCCCCACCAGCGCGCCGATGACGCTGCCCTCCCCGCCGAACAGGCGGGTCCCGCCGATGACGACCGCTGCGATGACGGTCAGCAGGTCCTGCTCGCCGAGCGTGTAGCTCGCGCCTTGCAGCCGGCCCGTGTAGAGGATCGCGGCGAGCGCGGCCGAGGCACCGCTGAGGACGAAGACGGCCAGGCGGACGCGGTCGACGCGGATGCCGGCCGCTCGAGCCGCCCGCGCGTTGTTGCCCGCGGCGAGGACGTGCGCTCCGAAGCGTCGGTGTCGGAACACGAAGTGGCCGAGCGTAACCGCGCCGAGCGCCCAGACGGCAAGGCCGGGGATCGGGCCGACGTTGCCGGAGCCGAAGACGTCGACAAACCGCTGGTTATCGACGGCGACGGCCTGGAGGTCGGTGATGGAGCGCGCAAGGCCGGTGACGATCCCCATCGACGCGAGCGTGACGAGGAACGACGGCAGGGCGAGCGCCGTCACGAAGAGACCGTTGACGACGCCCACGCCGATGCCGACGCCGAGCCCGGCGGCGATCGCGAGCACCGCGCTGTGGCTCTGCATCACGTCCGCGGTGACCAGCGCGGATAGTGCAACGACCGCGCCGAGCGAGAGGTCGATCTCGCCGGCGCTGAGGACGAAGACGACGGCGACGGCCATCACGGTGATGGGCGTCGTCTGCCGAACGATGTTGAGCAGGTTGGTGCGGCTGAGGAAACCGTCGTCGTGCAGCGTCGCGGCGAAGAAGACGAAAATCAGGAGGAAGACGGCGTAGACCACGAAACGACGCGGCTCGAGCTCACGCAGCCGCGTGACCACCTCCGCGCGCCCCGAAGCCGCCAAGGGCGCTACTTGCCGAGTGCCTTCATGACGCTCGCAGGCGGGCTGCGTTGCAGCGATGCGCGATAGCCCTCCACGAGGCTCGACCTCGTGACGGTCAGCGCCGGCACGATCACGAACGGCGGAGCCCTCTTGCCGAGGAGCCCGTACGCCGCCGACCTCGCCATCGCCCGGCCGAGGTCGTACGCGCGGTCGACGATCAGCGCGAACGTCTGCCCGCCCCTGGCCATGTCGAGCGCCAGCGGCTCGTCGAGGTCGAGCGTGACCAGCTTCGTCTTCGTGGCGCCGTTGGCGCGGAGCGCCGCGAGCACGCCCTCGCCGGGCGGTTGGGCGAACATGACGTACGCGCCGGCGAGGTCCGGATGCTTGAGCAGCGTCGCGGTGGCAACTTCCTGCGCCCGGTTCGGGTCAGCGATCCCGCTCTTCGCGACCACCTCGACGTCGGGGTAGTTGCCGGTGATCGTTCTCAGGAACGCCTGATCGCGTTGATTGGTGACGTAGTGGTTCGCGTCATGGAAGAAGTACGCGATCTTGCCCCTGCCGCCGATCGCCGCGGCGAGCGCATCGGCCGCACGCTTGCCCATCTGGAACAGGTCGTCGGTCACGAGGTTGACGTAGTCGCGGCCGTACCTCATCCCTTGCGGGACGCTGGACAGCAGGACGATCTTCGTCCCCTGGCGTGCAGCGGCCTTGTACGCGGATGCGGTCACGACGGGATCGACGGGAAGCGTCAGCAGGACGGACGGCTGCTTGGCCTGGACCGTCTCGACGTCGGACTTCTGCTTCGCCGCGTCGAAGTTCGCGCTGGTCTCGGCGACCACCTCGATCCCGAGCACGCTGAACTCGTCGCGCACGCCGGCGTTGACGGCGGTGGTGAAGTCCGAGCCCTCGTGCCAGACGAGTGCGGCCGTGTGGCGACCCGCGCGCACCTTGGCGATCTCGCTCGGGCTGAGCAGGAGGGCGCTCGTCGGCGTCGGGCGCTCGCCGCTCGGCCCGCGCGTCGTGCCGAGGGTTCTCGATGACTTGATGGGTGGGGCGCTGGGCGCGGCTCGATCGTCGCCTGCAGGCCCGCACGCCTGAACGGTCACCACCAGAGCCGCGACGATCGCCGAGCGTCTGGCCGTCCCCCTGATCGCCGGGATCCTCATCCTCGGCCCTCCCGAACGACGTCGGGCCACGCTAACGCATCGCCTGAGCCGCCTCAAGGCGGCCTTCCGCAGGGCGCACGGAAGGATCAGACTGGGGAGGATGATGGAGCCGAGCGAGCGTTTCCAAGACGAGCTGGTACGGCTCTTGGATCTGTCGCTCGATGTGGCCTGCATCGCGGGGTTCGACGGGTACTTGAGGTACGCCAATCCAGCGCTCGCGCGCATCCTCGGGTTCACGCAAGAGGAGCTGCTCGCCAGGCCGTTCATGGACAACGTCCACCCCGACGATCGCGAGCTCGTCCAAGCGGCCCTCGGCGAACTCATGCGCGGCAACGACATCGTCGGGTTCGAGTGCCGCCAAGTCTGCGCCGACGGCTCGGTGCGCTGGCTCGAGTGGAACACACGCCCCCGACCGGAGGAAGGCGTCGTCTACGGAGTGGCCAGGGACGTCACGGACCGCCGCGTAGCCAGCGCCGAGTTGAGCGCGCTGCGCCGCGTTGCGACGCTGGTGGCCGAGGGCGTGCAGCCTCAGGACCTGTTCGCCGTCGTGGCCGAGCAGGTCGCCCGCGTCGTCGACGTCCCGCTGGTGAGCGTCACCCGCTACGAGCCGGACGGCACGGCTACCGAGTGCGCCAGCTTCTCGCCGGAAGGCCCGCTGTTCCCCGTCGGCAGCCGGTGGTCACTCGGGGGTACGAACGTGCTCCGACTCGTGCGTGCGAGTTCGGAGGCGGCCCGCATCGACGATTACTCGAGGCTGGAAGGTGAGATCGTTGACGCGGTCCGTCGGATCGGGATCCGTTCCACGGTCGGCATCCCGATCGTCGTCGCCGGACGCCTGTGGGGAGCGATGGTCGTTTCCAGCACCGAGCAGCTGCCGGAAGGGACCGAGGCGCGTCTCGCCGACTTCACCGAGCTGCTCGCCACCGCGATCGCGAACGCCGAGTCGCGCGAGGCTCTCACACGGCTCGCCGACGAGCAGGCGGCGCTGCGGCGGGTGGCGACGCTGGTGGCGGAAGGCGTACGACCCGACGAGGTTTTCTCGACCGTGACCGAGGAGGTCGCCCGCCTGTTCGGCACGGGTTCGGCGGGGGTCGTCAGGTTCGAGCGCGACGGCCCGGCGGTCGTCTTCGTCGGCCTCTCAGAGGACATCGAAGGCGTGATCCCGATTGGGACACGATGGCAGCTCGACGATGCTATGGCGTCGGCGCAGGTGTATCGGACCGGACGCTCTGGCCGTGTCGACGCCGTGGACTGGTCGACAGCCAGCGGGCCCGTTGCCTCAGCCAGACGTCGCCTGGGCATCGTCTCGACGGTTGCGAGCCCGATCGTCGTCGAGGGCCGCCTTTGGGGCGCAGCCACCGTCTCGGCCGAAGAACCACTGCCGCTCGACACCGACGAACGGCTCGTGAAGTTCACCGAGCTGCTCGCCACCGCGATCGCCGATGCGGAGACCAAGTCCGAGCTGGCCGCCTCACGCAGGCGGATCGTCGCCGCCTCCGACGAGGCCCGCCGCCGGATCGAGCGAGACCTCCACGACGGCACCCAGCAGCGGCTGGCCTCGCTCGGGCTGGCGGTGCGCGCCGCCCAGGCCGATGTCCCGCCCGACAGGGGCGACCTCCGCGCCGAGCTGGCCCGCATCGCGATGGGGCTGGCCGACGCGGTCGAGGACCTGCAGGAGCTCTCGCGTGGGATCCACCCCGCGATCCTTTCCCGGGGCGGTCTCGGCCCGGCGCTGCGGGCGCTGGCGCGCCGTTCGGCGATTCCGGTCGAGCTCGACCTCACGACGCAAGCGCGGTTCCCTGAGCCGATCGAGGTGGCGGCGTACTACGTCGCGTCCGAGGCGTTGGCGAACGCGACGAAGCATGCGCAGGCGTCGCACGTCGAGGTGTCGCTCGCCACGCGCGACGGCAGGCTGCTGCTGTCGGTCCGCGACGACGGGGTCGGCGGTGCCAATCCTGCGCGCGGTTCGGGCCTGGTCGGCCTTACCGACCGGGTCGAGGCGCTGGGCGGGTCGGTCCAGGTCCACAGTCGGCCGGGGGATGGGACGCACATCACCGCCGAGCTGCCGCTCGGGCAGGAGGCGGAGAGCAACCCTGAGCAACCCTCCTCCTGAACGTCTCGCCGAGACCTCGTAGCGGATCGCCCGCTGAACCCGTCGAGTCCCGATCTCCCGCTGGCCTCCGGACCGCGGGCCGCCCGGCTGGTGCTGGATCGGGTGGGTTTGCGCATTCCGGTTCCGGGGACAACTGTCGCGGCGGGTGCGTGCCGATTCGGCGGGTGGATGGGCCATGGGACCTCGGAGGCGCAGGACCACGGTCGTGGCGATGGTCGCGACGCTCTGCCTGCTGGCCGCCGGCGGCGTGGTGGCGGCGACGGTCCCGACGCGGCCGCGCTGGCGCTGAGCTCCGGCACCGACTCGGAGATGGTGAGCACCTTCATCCGCGACTACGGCAACCAGCTCCTCGCCGACGGCCGCATCAGCATGGCGCGCCTGAACGACGCGGTGCGGCGGATCCTGCGGGTGAAGTTCCGCGCCGGCCTGTTCGAGAACCCCCACGTGGACCCCGCCAGGGCGGAGGCCGCGCAGCTGCGGCCCGACGCCGTGGCGGCCGCGCGCCAGGCGGCGGGCCGCTCGATGGTGCTGCTCAAGAACGAGGGCGGCACGCTGCCGCTCGACCCCGGCAAGTCGACCGCCGTCATCGGCCCCCTGGCCAGGAACCAGCACGACATGCTCGGCCCCTGGTGGGGCCGCGGCCGGGACGAGGACGCCGTCACGGTCTACGAGGGCATCAAGGCGCAGAACCCGAACGCCACCTACGCCGAGGGGTGCTCGATCGCCGACAAGGACCCGCCGAACAACACCCCCGCGGACGAGTGCGGGTCCGACGCCGGCTTCGCGGAGGCGGTCGCCGTGGCGGAGGCCGCCGACCAGGTCGTGCTCGCCCTCGGCGAGTCCCGGGGCCAGACCGGCGAGGCCGCCTCGCGCAGCGAGATCGACCTCCCCGGCAAGCAGGAGGAGCTGATCGCGCGGATCAAGGCGACCGGCAAGCCGTTCGTCGTGGTGCTCTTCAACGGCCGGCCGCTGACGCTGGAAGGCGTCGAGGGGCCGTCGCCGGCGATCCTCGAGGCGTGGTTCCCAGGCATCCAGGCCGGCCACGCGGTCGCGGACGTGCTGTTCGGCAAGGTCAACCCGGGCGGCAAGCTCCCGGTGAGCTTCCCGCGCAGGGTGGGCCAGGTCCCCGTCTACTACAACCACGAGCCCACCGGCCGCCCGTGCGACGCGGGGTCGAAGCGGAACTCCCGCTACCGCGACCTCCCGACCTGCGACCCGCAGTACGCCTTCGGCCACGGCCTCAGCCACACCACCTTCGAGGTCTCGAACCTGCGGCTCAGCGCGCAGAGCGTGCCCGCAACGGGAAGGTCACCGCCTCGGTCGACGTGGCCAACACCGGCGACCGCAAGGGCGACGAGGTCGTGCAGGTCTACCTGCACGACCCGGTGGCGAGCATCTCGCAGCCGGTGCGCCGCCTGCGCGGCTTCGAGCGCGTGACGCTCGCGCCGGGGGAGCAGCGGACCGTCAGCTTCACGCTGGACGGCAGCGACTTCGGCTCCTACGACAACCGAGGCCGGTTCGTCGTCGAGCGGGGCAGGATCGACGTCTACGCGGGCAACAGCTCCACCGCCGAGCTCAGGCAGTCGTTCACCGTGCAGTGAGGGACGGGCACTCACCCTCGCCCAACCTCCCACAACGCGGCGCCGAGCTGCCCTAAACTGCCTGATCGGGAGGCGTCTCGGGAACGTCCGGGATGCGCGAAGGCGGGACGGTGATGACCCGGGACATCCCATTCCTCCTGCAGCGCTGGCGCGCCTGGGTGGTGGCGCGCTGGCGGCGTCGTTGGCGCCTGACCCCGCGTGGCCGGGTCGTGTTCGGCAGCCTCGGCGTCCTGCTCGTCCTCTTCGTCAGCTCGCTGGTCGGCAGCTGGGTCCGGGACCCCCCACGGGCCAGGGGGCTTCCCGCGGTCGGCTCCCGGCCGGCGACGCGCCCCGCCGGCACCGCCGGCCCCGCCAGCACCGCCGGCCCCGCCCGTGGGCTCACCTTGATCGCCTCCGGGGACGTGCTGACCCACGGTCCGGTCCTGGAGCGGGCGAAGGCCTATGGCCGGCGCGTCGGCCAGCCCTACGACTTCCGTCCGATGTTCGCCGACGTCCGCCCACTCGTCGCCGGGGCGGACCTGGCCGTGTGCCACCTGGAGGTGCCCCTGTCACGCAACGGGCAGGACATCTCGTCCTGGCCGGCGTTCAACGCGCCGCCGCAGCTGGCGGCGGCGCTGCGCTGGGCCGGCTACGACGCCTGCTCGACCGCCTCCAACCACTCGCTGGACCAGGGCCCCCAAGGGGTCGCCGCCACCCTGGACGTCCTCGACGCGGCCGGGCTGCGCCACGCCGGCACGGCCCGCAGCGCCGGCGAAGCCCACAGGAGCACCGTCGTCGACGTTCGCGGGCTGCGGGTCGGGCTGCTCAGCTACACCTACGGGCTGAACAGCGGCCGCCTCCCAGCCGGCCGGGCCTGGCTGGTGAAGAGGATCGATCCCGGCCGGATCGTCGACGACGCGCGGGCGGCCAGGCGCGCCGGCGCGCGGTTCGTGGTGGCACTGCTCCACTGGGGGCAGGAGTACCGGTCGACCCCGACTCCATCGCAGCGCGAGGTGGCCAGGCGGCTGCTCGGAGCCCCCGAGGTCGACCTCATCCTCGGCCACCACGTCCACGTGGTGCAGCCGATCGAGCGGCTCGGGGGCAAGTGGGTCGCCTACGGCATGGGCAACTCGCTGTCCAACCAGACGCCGAGCTGCTGCGCCGCCGGCTCCCAGGACGGCGTGATGGTCAAGGTTACCGTCGGCGAGCACGGCGGCCGGCTGCGCGTGCGGGAGGTGCGCTACGCGCCCACCTGGGTGGAGCACCCGAGCTTCCGGATCCGCCCGGTGCTCACCGCCCTGGCCGCCCGGTCGCTGCCCGCGGCGACCCGACGCGCCCTCCAGGCCGCCCGGGACCGGACCAAGCGCGCCGTCGGCCCCACCACGCGACCACTACCGCCCCGCTGAACCGCCCGCCCGGCTGGCGGTTGAGCTCAACCGTCCGGTTTCACCATGCGCCGGCGATGGGCGATCGCCGCTGCCTCCGACCGGTTGGCAGCGCCGAGCTTGCTCATGATGTTGGACACGTGGACGCTGGCGGTCTTCTCGCTGATGAACAGGGCCCGCGCGATCTGCCGGTTCGTGCGACCCTCGACCACGTGCTGGAGCACCTCGCGCTCGCGGGCGGTGAGGCCGTGCTCCGAGGCACGCGAGGTCGCGGTCGTCTTCGCGCCGGCGCCTGGCGGCCGCAGGCCGATCCTTGCGCGCCGCGCGAGGCGCTCGATCTCGTGGCGCAGCGGTCGCTCGCCCAACTGGACCGTCGCCCGGTGAGCTTGCCGCAGCACGCCGGCGGCGGCCTTCGACGCCCTGCCGGCAAGCAGTGCCTCTGCCTGCCGCCAGCGGGCGTAGGCCGCCTCGTAGGGTCGCGAGAGCGCATCCCAGGATGCGGCGGCGGCCGCCCACTGCCCGGCATCCGACCGCAACTCCAACCGCGTGAACTCCGCCTCGCAGGTGGCGGCGTTGGCCCTGGCCTCGGAGAGGCCGTCGCCGAGCGAGGCGACCGACCGACGGGCGCAGGACAGCAGCCATTCCCCGGTGGCACCGAGCTCCGGAGTCTCAGCAGGACCGGCGCGGCGGTTGCGGGTCCGCTCGGCGGCATCCGCGGTCGCCCGAAGCCCGCTGGAACACAGACCGACCAGCACCATGTGCTCCTCGGTGTCAGCGAGGTGCCGTACCGCCTTCGCCGCCAGCGATCGTGCCCTGCCGTGGTCACCCTGCCAGGTTGCGAGGTCGGCGAGGTAGCGCTGGAGGAAGCATTCCGAACGGGCGTCGTCGAGCTCCTCGACCACCCGGGCGGCGCGCTGACCGTGGTCGTGAGCCCGGTCGAAGCGTCCTCTGGCCATGTGGAGACGCCCGGCCAGCAGCTGCAGCTCGACCATCCATGCCAGCGGGAGCGCCCGCGTCATCGCCTCGCTCAGCAAGTGCTCGGCCTCCTGCCACTGGCCGACGTCCCACAGCCCCCACGCCAGGCTGGCACGGAGGGCGTCGCTGGGCAGCGCCAGCCCGAGTCCGAGCTGGCGCATCCGTTCGAGGCCGCGTCGGGCCACCTCCAACCCTTCCAGCGGTCGTCCCGCGTCCAGCTCCAGGACCACGCTGAGGTTGAGGTACGCGCGGTGGAGGTCGTCGAAGCTACCGGCGGCCTCGCTCAAGCTGAGCGCCTGGCGCAACGCCGCGACGCCCGCCTCGGGGTCACCCAGCGCCGAGAGGTCGCACCCCATCGTGCCCAGCGCGCGGCCCTCCTCGGCCCGGGCGCCGGCGGCGCGCGCCACCGCGATGGCCTGCTCGCAGACGCGGCGGGAAGCCGAGAAGTGGCCGTGGCGCATGAGCTCGGTGCCGTGTCCGGCGAGCACCCGGGCCTTCTCGGTCGAGGGGGGCTCGTTGGCGACCAGGCGGGATGCCTCCTCGTAGGCGGCAAGGGCGGACTTGCTGTCGCCTGCCTCGCTGCGGTACTCGGCCAGCCGGGCGTGCAGGAATCCGGCCCGTGCAAGGTCGAGGCGGCCGCCGAGGTCGGCGAGCGCCGCTTGGAGCAGCCCGGTGGCGCGGTCGGGCAGCCCTGCCCAACGCGCCGCCTCGGCCGCTTCCAGCCGCAGCTCGGGCAGTGCCAGGCCGGCCTGCTCGTGGGCGCCGGGCACCTGCGCCCACAGCGTGAGCGCGCGCTCGTACTGGGTGTGAGCATCGGTGAAGCCGTGGACGTCGGCGGCGACGCGGCCCGCCGCGATCGCTGCGGTGAGCGCCTGGGGATACCGGCGGGCGGCGTACCAGTGGTGGGACAGCTCGCCGGCGGTCTGGAGGAACACGCCGGCGTGCGGGTCCTCGGCGAGGGCGCGGGCGACGGCGGCATGGAGCTGCTGGCGTTCCCCGGGAAGCAGCTCGTCGTACACCGCCTCCTGCAGCAGCGCGTGCCGGAACCCGTAGGCGTCGTGTTCAGCGACGAGCAGCTGACGGTCGACCGCCTCGCGGAGGGCGGCATGCAGCCGCGCCTCGGGCAGCCGCGAGGCGGCGGCCAGCAGGTGGTGCTCGGTCGGCCGGCCCACGGTGGCGGCGATCCGGAGGGCGTGCCTGGTGTCCTCGGCCAGCGCGGAGATCCGTGCCAGGAGCAGGTCCTGGAGCCGTCGCGGAAGCTCGCCGTCGGGCTGGCCCGCTTCGGCCGTGAGCAGCTCCTCGGCCAGGAACGCATTCCCGCCCGACCGCGCGAAGATCCGCTGGACCACCGCAGGAGCAGGTGGACCTCCCAGGATGCCGCGAAGCAGCGCGGTGAGCTCCTCGTGATCGAACCGCGCCAGCTCCATGAGCTCCACGTGGCGACTTCGCTCCAGCTCGGCGATGGTCGCGCGCAGCGGATGCCGGGGATCGAGCTCGTCGCTGCGGTAGGTCGCCACGAACAGCAGGCGCTCCTGTCGCACCATGCGGACGAGGAACGTCAGCAGGTCCAGGGTCGAGGCATCCACCCAGTGGACATCCTCGACGACGTGGCGTTGCGGCCGGCAGCAGGCGCGTGAGGTCCCCTTGGCCGGGACCGAACAGCTCGTCCAGCTCGCCTGGGCTCAGCTCCCGGGTCAGCGGTCGGAACGCGTCGACGATGGGGCCATAGGGGAGGCCGCCGCCACGCAGCTGGATGCACCTCCCGAGCAGGACCTGCGCCCGATCGCCTACCCGGGTGGCGAACTCCTGCACCAGGCGGGACTTGCCGACTCCCGCCTCGCCGGCGATGAGCAGCAGGCCGGGGGATCCCTGGGCCGTTGCGGCCAGTGCGGTACCGAGGCGTGCCAGCTCCCCCTCCCGGGCGACGAAGCTCGTGCTCGGGGGACGGAGGTCCAGCGGGACAGGACGGATGGTCACCATTGTCGGGGACAGCTTGCCTGCCTGCTGGAACCCAGTCGAGGGCTTCCGGCGGATAGAACTGAGTCGATCCGGCCGTGACCTAAGGTAATGATCGACCGGATCTAGGGCAGTTTCCCGATGTGCCAGGCTCGGTGCCGGTGCATTGTCGATGGCACACCGCTCTGGGCATCGCAGGGGGGCATGATGCAGCAAGCAGCGGAGGTGACCGTCCGGCCAGCAGCAGCCGCGCTGATCGCGCAGGCCAGCCTCGGCGACCAGGCCGCCTGGGACCAGCTCGTGGAGCGCTACGGTGCGATGGTCTGGTCCGTGGCCCGCGCGCACGGCCTCTGCCCGGAGGACGCCGCCGACGTCAGCCAGGTCACCTGGCTGCTGCTGACGCAGCACCTCGGCTCCCTGGGCCGGCCCGAGCAACTGGGAGCCTGGCTGCTGGCGACCGCCACGCGAGAGGCGTTCCGCATGTGCCGGCTGCGCAGCCGCCATGGGGCTCTCGTCCCGTGATGCGCATCACTGCCAACCCTCTACGAAGGGCCGAAACTCGAAGCAGCTCACGGCCTACCGAGGAACGGGCCCTCGAGCCGAAGGGCCAGCGGGGGGCATGGCCCCATGTTCAACGCCAACCGAGCACGCCAAGGTGCAGCGCCGGTCGTTCGCGGCACCCCGGCTCGGGCTCGCTTACTGCTGGCCGTGGCAGGGTGCGCGTTCCTCGGCTGGACCCTGGTCGGCGCGTCGGCTCCCTCACCGACGTCGGGTGGGCGACGGGCCGTGCCCGCTCCCAACCGCCACGACCAGCTGGTCCGAGCAGCTCGTGCAGACCACCCAGCCTGCGCGGACGAGCTCGACAGCAGGCCAGCCAACACCGACCACGCCGGCCACCCCGACCACGCAGGCAGGTCGTGGCCCTGACCGGCCACCGGTCATCCCGGCCCGGGCGGAGGCCCGCCTGGAGCTCGAACCGGACCCGGCGGAGGTCCTCCTGGGCAGCAGCCAGGGCTACACCGCCTCGCTGGTGATCCGCGTGGGCCCGTACCAGCCGACCGCCGACAACCATCCGGACGCCTACACCTACCGGTACGACGTCACCGGCTGGACCAGCTTCGTGATCCACGGCGACCGTGCCTGCGACAGGGCCACCTGCACCCCACGAAGGCCGGCGAGCAGATCGTCGTCGGCTGGCCCCGATGGCCGAAGCAGGTCCACGGGAACGCGGTCCTGCAGGTGGAGCCGGTAGTGGCTGGCCTGACGCTCGAGCCGAAGTCGGCGAGGATCGTGCTGGGGGAGAGCCGGCAGTACCAGGTCGCGGCTTCCGCCGCCGACGGCAGCCCGGTCGGCCTCGACTAGCTCACCGCCAAGCCCGTGCTGGGGATCGACCAGGGCGGCGCCTGCGCGGGGACCACGTGCACCCCGGCCAAGGCCGGCAACCACACGGTGAGGGCGACCCTCACCCAGGCCGGCCGACGGCCACCGCATGACCGCGGTGTACCGCCCCTACGTTGAGCTGCTCGTCGACGACGTCCACGTGGCCACCGTCCGCTTCGAGCTGCGGGTCCAGTTCGTGGTGAAGGCGCTGGTCGCCACCGTGCGCCACGCCGCCTCGACGCCCTCGGGTTCGGGGCCTGTGACGTGACCGCCACCCTGGCGGCCGAGGTCTGCGGCTGGCCGAGCAGCGGGCCCGCCTCGACCTGTCGCTGCTCATCCTGGTGCCGCTGCCGCTCCGGCGCCGCGACGGCGTCGCACCGCCCTACGGCGCCGCGCCGCCTTCGGTGCCCGTCCCCGCCCCTGCGGCCCACACCGACCAGCCACTCGATCGGTCGGCACCGCCGCCGCCAACGGGTGGGATGGAGCCCACCGGCGCAGTAGGAACGTCGACCCCACCGCTGCCGTCTCGTGCGCCCGGCGCCGGCGGGCGAGCCCGTCGCGCCGGCGCGCGCCCCTTCGGGCGAGCACGGCCCAAGGACCCGCTTTCGCCATGGAGGCTGCGCGGCTCCTAGGATGACGGCGCCATGAAGGGGCTGTCAGCAGCGGGACTCGCCGACCTCGCCGGCGTGACCGAGGTCGAGGTCGAGCGGCTGGTCGACCTCGGCATCCTGGTGCCCAGGGATGGTGGCGCCGGCCCGTTCCTGGAGACCGACGTGCAGAAGGTACGCCTCGCGGCGGCGGGCGAGCGG
>Ga0081538_10000729_pt1 | contig 35897 bp, 42 predicted proteins | sample TabmetS5T2R1_FD_71022 | JGI IMG/M metagenome (GOLD analysis project Ga0081538, IMG submission 71022) | Tabebuia heterophylla rhizosphere microbial communities from the University of Puerto Rico - S5T2R1 | ecosystem: Host-associated > Plants > Roots > Rhizosphere ...
GCCGCGCCCATACCTCGTCATGGAGTACGTCGATGGCCAACCGCTGTCGGCGCTGCTCGCCGCCGGGCGGCCGCTGGAGCAGGATCGCGTCGTCGACCTGATCGCGCAGACCGCGGTCGCGCTGCAGGCCGCGCACGACAAGCAGATCGTCCACCGAGACGTGAAGCCGGCCAACCTGCTGATCACGCCGGACGCGCGGGTGAAGGTGACCGACTTCGGCATCGCCAAGGCGGCGTCGGACACCCCGATCACCCAGACCGGCACGATCATCGGCACGGCGCACTACCTGCCGCCGGAGCAGGCCGAGGGCAAGCCGGCGACCGCGCGCAGTGACATCTACGCGCTCGGCGTGGTGCTCTACGAGTGTCTGACCGGCACGCGTCCGTTCGTCGGCGACAACCCGGTCGCGATCGCGATCGCCCATGTCCGCCAGCAGCCGCCGCCGCTGCCGGACACGGTGTCGCCATGGCTCGCGGCGCTGACGATGCGGATGCTGGCGAAGAACCCGGACGATCGACCGGCCAGTGCCGGCGAGCTGGCGCGAGAGCTGCGAGCCGGCGGCGGTGGCGAGGGGGACCCCCGTACCAGCCTTCTTGGCGCGGGGGCCACCCTTACCGCCTCAGACGACGCAAGTCGGACACAGGTTATGGCCCCGCCCGGAGATTCTCCGCCGGGAGAGCAGCCCGGGCCGGAGGATTCACGGCGGCGACGGCTGCTGATCGCCGCGGCCGTCGTCGGGGCGATCGTCCTGCTGGCGCTGCTCATCGTCGGGGCATTCGCCCTCTTCGGCGACGACGGCGGCTCCGACTCACCCGAGGAGTCGCCGCCGACGGCGGAGCGGAAGGATCGTCCGACAGAGGACGACCGGCCGAACGACAACGACCAGCCGGACGACGACGGGGGCGACAACAACGGCGGTGACGACGGCGGCGAGCCCACCACGGAGCCGACGACCGAACCCACGACCGAGCCGACCACGGAACCCACCACCGAACCGACCACAGAACCCACCACCGAACCCACGACCGAGCCGACCACAGAACCCACCACCGAACCCACGACAGAGTCCGAGACCACGCCTACGACAGAATCGACGACGTCACAGCGCCCCACCAGCGCGACGAGCGTCCCTGACGAGGAAGATTCGACGACACCATGACCACGCAGCCCCCAATGGACGGCAACGGCGCGAGCCGCCTGGGCGAACGCTACGAGCTCGGTGCGTTGATCGGCCGCGGGGGCATGGCCGACGTCCGGGTGGGACGCGATCTCCGGCTCGGCCGCACCGTCGCGATCAAGCGGCTGCGGACCGACCTGGCGAGCGACCCGAGCTTCCAGGCCCGGTTCCGTCGTGAGGCGCAGTCGGCGGCGTCGCTGAACCATCCGGCGATCGTCGCCGTGTACGACACCGCCGAGGAGCCCGACAACGAGGGTCACCTGCTGCCGTACATCGTCATGGAGTACGTCGAGGGCCGGACCCTGCGCGAGGTGCTGCGTGAGGGCCGCAAGATCCTGCCGGAGCGGGCCCTCGAGATCACCGCCGACGTGTGCTCCGCGCTCGACTACAGCCATCGGGCCGGCATCGTGCACCGCGACATCAAGCCGGCCAACGTGATGCTGACGCCGAACGGCCAGGTCAAGGTCATGGACTTCGGTATCGCCCGCGCCGTCGCGGACTCGTCGGCGACGATGACCCAGACGGCTGCCGTGCTCGGCACCGCGCAGTATCTGTCACCGGAGCAGGCCCGCGGCGAGCCGGTCGACGCCCGCAGCGACATCTACTCGACCGGATGCCTGCTCTACGAGCTGCTCACCGGGCGGCCGCCGTTCGTCGGCGACAGCCCGGTCTCGGTCGCTTACCAGCACGTCCGGGAGACCCCGGAGCGGCCGTCGCTCTACAACCCGGAGATCACCGACGACGTCGACGCCATCGTCGCGAAGGCGCTGACCAAGCGGATCGAGCACCGCTACCAGAGCGCGGCCGAGATGCGGGCCGACATCGAGCGGGCGCTGGCCGGCCAGTCGGTGACCGCGCCGGCCGTGACGCCCGAGGGCAACCCGGGGCCGGAGGACGACACCGCGACGGCCGTGGTCCCGGCGCTGACCGACGACGACGAGGAGCCGCCGGAGAAGCGACGCAAGTGGCCGTGGATCCTGCTCGGTCTGCTGCTGCTCGGCCTCGTCATCGCCGCGCTCTTCCTGGCTCCCAGCCTGTTCGGCAGCGATGACGACGGGGCGAGCATCTCGGTTCCCGACGTCGTCGGCGAGCCACGCGCCGAGGCGATCGAGGCGATCGAGGCCGAAGGCCTGAGTGTCGGCGAGATCAGCAAGGAACCCAGCGGGGCGATCGCCGAAGGCCGCGTCATCAGTCAAGACCCGCCGAGTGGCGAGTTCCTCAGCGACGGTGACCCGGTCGACCTCGTGATCAGCAGCGGACGGCGTACGGTCACGGTGCCGGACAACCTCGTCGGGCTCTCCCTGAAGCAGGCGAAGGCGGCGCTCGAGGAGGTCAACCTCGAGTGGGAGGTCGAGCGCGAGTTCAGCGACGGACCGAGGAACGAGGTGCTCGACACCAGGCCGGACGAGGGCGAGGAGGTCAGCCCTCGCTCGACCGTGACGCTGATCGTCTCCGAGGAGTACCCGGTCGTGCCCGAGGTCATCGGCCTGAGCGAGGACGAGGCCGTCGACCGGATCGAGGACGCCGGCTTCGAGCCCGACGTCAGGACGGAGGAGACCGACGAGGCCGAGGAAGGCACGGTCATCGTCCAGTCGCCGCCGGGCGGCGAGCAGGCGCTCCCGGACTCCACCGTCACGATCTACATCGCGATCGCGCCGGAGGAGACCACGCCACCGACCGAGACGACACCCACGCAGCCGACGCAGACGACGCCGACCCAGCCGACGATCTCGCTGCCCACCGGCGACGGCGACTGATCGGCGCCAACGGCCGGCTGCTCGGCGAAGGCCGACTCGACGGAAGCCAGCCGGCCGGGGTCACTCGATGGGCTCGGCCCACTGCAGTCGGGGCGTGACCTCGTACCCGGGGATGTCGAGCTGGGTCGACTCGTCGACGTCGAGGCCGAGCCCGTACGCCTCGACGTAGTCGGTGTAGACCTGCACCGATCGCGACTCCTCGAGACCGGCCCGCATCGCCTCGATGTCGCCGACGGCCTCGATCCGGTAGGGCGGGGAGTAGGGAACGCCCTCGAGCACGACGGTGTTGCCGACGCACTTGATGCCGGTGGTCGAGATCAACCGCTGGCCCTGCAGGCTGATCGCGTTGGCGCCGGCCGCCCACAGCGCGTTGACGAAGGCCTGGATGTCCTGCTGGTGCACGACGAGCAGGTTGACGTCGACGCCGGGATCGTCGAGCCGCTCGGGAGGGGCGTCGTCAAGGGTCACGACGAGGCCGGGACCGCTGACCGGGAGCATCCCGGCCGGACGCTCGAGCTGGGCGACCTGGGTGCGGGCCTCCTCCACCTCGGCGTCCTGGATCTCCTCGTCCAGCTCGGCCTTCTCGTCCTGGAGCTCGCGCAGCTCCGCCCGGAGGTCCTCGACCTCGTCGGCCCGGTCGGCGACCAGCGTGCGCAGGTCGGTGGTCGTGCTGCGCAGGTCGGTGCCGTCGGCGGTGAAGGCGCTGGCCGCGAAGAGGAGGCCGGCGGCGGCCGCGACGGCGGGCACGGCCACCAGCCAGCCCTGCGTCCGCTTCATGCCCAGCCTCATGCGGGTTACGCTAGCTGACGTACCACGTGCACCACCCGACCCTCACGATCAGGAGCCCTCGTGCCCGAGTCGCGCTCACGCAAGAAGTCCGACTACACCCCGCCGGCGTCGAAGAAGCCGGCAGCGGCCAAGGTCGGCAACCGCTGGGCGGCGCCGGCGATGCTGTTCTGCTGGTTGGTCGGCCTGGCCTGGGTGTCGGTCTACTACGTCGCCGGTGACAAGGTGCCGGGCATGAAGGAGCTCGGCAACTGGAACATCATCATCGGCATGGGGTTGATCGCCTTCGGCTTCATCTTCGCCACCAAGTGGGAGTAGCCGAATCACACCACTGTGATTCTCCACAGGCGTTATCCACAGTGTGGATAGCGCCGGCCGTACGACGTCAGGAGAGCGCGTTGGTCCGCGCGACGATGAGCGCGATCAGCGCCACCCAGACCGCGGCGAAGGCGGCCACCTGGATCAGCGTGCGCTGCTGACGCGGGGCGTACGCCAGCACCGCCCCCAACGCAAGACCGCAGACCAGCCCACCGAGGTGCCCCTGCCAGCTGATGTTGGGCACGGCGAACGTGATGAACAGGTTGACGGCGAGCAGCATCACCAGCGGCGACACGTCCGCCCCGCGTTTCATCAACACCGCGAACGACGCGCCGAACAGGCCGAAGATCGCGCCCGAGGCCCCGAGGGTCGGCTGGTCGACCGGGCTCAGCCAGTAGACCGTCACCGACGACGCGATCGCCGTCGTGAAGTAGAGCGCGAGGAACCGGACGTACCCGAGAGCCTGCTCCAGCATCGGACCGAACAGCGCCAGCGCGTACATGTTGAACAGGATGTGCAGGATCGACGCGTGCAGGAACGCGGCGGTCAGCAGCCGCCAGTACGCGCCGTCGGCGACGCCGTCGAGGAACCCGACGCCGGCGAACCGGCCGCCCTCGGCGATCATCACGCCGCGGGCCTCGATCTCGCTCCAGTCGCCCTCCTGCTCACCCGGCGTGAACAGCACCGCGAGGAACGCCACGACGTTGATGCCGATGAGCGTCCAGCTGACGTAGCCGGCCCGGGTCGGCACCAGGCCGCCGCCGAGCGTCCGCGGCGACCGTGTCGTCTGGCGTCCCTGCGCGATGCACTGCGGGCACTGGAAACCGACCGACGCCGAGTGCATGCAGTCCGGGCAGATCGGCCGGCCGCACCGCTGGCAGGTGATCCACGTCTCCCGATCGGGATGGCGATAGCAGTGCGGGACCGCGGGAGCGCCAGGCGACTGCGGCGGCTGGGTCGTCATCGGCCGCTAGCCGCGTTCGATGGTCACCGACTCGATCACGACCGGATCGCGGGGCTGGTCCCGCCCGTCGGTCTCGGTGACCGCGATCTCGTCGACCACCCGGCGACTGGCGTCGTCGGTGACCTCGCCGAAGATCGTGTGCTTGCGGGTCAGCCACTCGGTCGGCGCGACCGTGATGAAGAACTGGGAGCCGTTCGTCCCCGGGCCGGCGTTGGCCATCGCGAGCAGGTACGGCCGGTCGAAGGCGAGCTCGGGGTGGAACTCGTCCTTGAACTGGTAGCCGGGGCCGCCGGTGCCGTCGCCGAGGGGGCATCCGCCCTGCAGCATGAAGCCCTCGATCACCCGATGGAAGGTGAGTCCGTCGTAGAAGGGCCGGGTCGTCGGCTCGTCGGTGTCCGGGTCGGTCCATTCGCGACTGCCCTCGGCCAGGCCGACGAAGTTCTGCACGGTCGTCGGCGCATGGTTCGGAAACAGGTCGATCGTGATGTCACCACGGTTGGTCGTCAGCGTTGCGGTCAGCTGCTCGGCCACTACTGGGTCCTCCTCGCCCGTCGGCCCGGCGATCGCCAGGCTGCATTCGATCCTGCCACGGCGGGCCAATCGACCCGGCGACGGGGCGCGGCGCCGGCACCGACGCCGGCCATCCGACCGGGAACCCGCTAGCGTAGTCGGACAAAACGGGCGCCAGGTGGATTCTCGTCGAGTCCAACAATCGATACGGTGTTCCCAGGAGGTAACGATGAGCAAGCGCAAGAAGGAAGCCGAGGCAGCCGCGGCCGAAGCCGATGCCGCCGACGAGGCTCCCAAGAAGAAGAAGCATCGCCTTCGCAAGCTGGCGATCGTCGGCGCTCTCGCCGGCGCGGCCGCCCTGGCCAAGAAGAAGTTCGGTGGCGGGGGAGGGCCCGCCGACTCTAGCGACTCAACGACTCCGCCTCCGAGCGCATGAGCTCACGGGTGTGAGCGGTGGCCCTGCGCTCGGCGTAGAAGCTCGCGATCGGCACCGTGCCGAGTAGCAGGGTCACCACCGTGAACCCGATGCTCCAGCGTGCCGCCCGCGCCAGGAGCGCGGCGGCGATCAGGAAGATCATGTACAGCCAGCCGTGCGCGATGCCGAGGTAGGTCGTGATCCACTCGCCGACGTCGTGCGCGCCGCTGCCGTCGTCGCTGAGGTACTTCAGCGGTACGCCGATGCACACCAGCACGATCAGCAGGGTCCCCACGACGTACGCCATCACGCGATAGCGGAGCAGGGTGCCGGTCACCGGGCCAGGCTACCCGCGGCGCCCCGCGTTCGATTCGCCGAGTGGCGCACCGTCGTCGCTCTCGGCCGCCGGCTCGGACAACCGTACGCCACTCGCGGTGTCCGGCTCGCGCCCGCGCCCGAGCTGGTCGGCGCAGATCCGCCACCACATGAACACCGCGAAGCCCGCGAAGACCCACCACTGCAGGGCGTACGCGAGGTTGCGCAGTCCGTCGGTCCACGGCACGTCCGGCGGTGAGGGGTCCACCGGGACGAGACCGTCGGTAGGCGCCGGCCGCTCCGCGGTCCGGATCAGCATGGCGCCGTAGAGGTCGTACGGCAGCTCGCCGACCAGCATCGGGATGCGGACGCTGTCGACGACCCGGTCGGCGCCGAGCACGGAGTCGGCGCCGGGCTCCTCACCCGGCTGCAGCGACCCCGTGACGGTCACCGGCGCCGCGGGGACCGGAGGCGCCATCGCGCTGGGGCTCCAGCCCCGAACCACGAGGATGGCCGAGCCGGACTCGAGTCGCAGCGGGCTGACGACCCAGTAGCCGTCGTCGTCGACCCGACCGCTGCCGCCGTCGCCATCGCTGTCGCCGCCGCCACCGCCGCCGGGACGGCCGGAGACGAGGATCTGCTGGTCGGCCGGCGCGTACCGCCCCTCGGCCACGACGGGAGCGCCGACGAGCTCGTTCGTGATGCCCGCGTCCGGGCCGAGCGTCGCGGTCAGGGGCGCCGCCGTGGCCGCCGCTCGCTCGGTCCGCGACGTGTCCTGCTCCGAGCGGTAGACGTCGAGCTGCCAGAAGCCGCCGACCAGGCACACCGCGACCGCGACCAGCGCCAGCAGATGCACGGCGAGCAGCGGCGGCCGCAGGAGCACCCGGCGGTCCGTCACGGTCACTCCTGCATTGTGCCGACGGACCCGCCCGGCCCCACCGGCGGGATCGGCCGAATCCGCGGGACAGCCAGTCCCGCCGGCGGTCTTGGGCACTGCCGTCCACAGCCGGTAGATTGTCGACAATCATGACCGGCTTCCTTCCCGAGTCGGCGATCACCGACCTGACGGACAGCGATCCCGACGCACCCGAGTTCGCGCCCGAGGAGTTCACCGCGCGGATGGCCGCGGTGCGGACCGCCATGGACACGGTCGACTGCCCGATCAGCCTGCTGACCAGCCCCGAGACGATCTACTACTGCACCGGCCTCAACCACCAGGGACACTTTGCGTTCACGGCGCTGGTGCTGCCGATCGACGGCGATCCGGTGCTGGTGGCGCGCGAGATGGAGCGGCCGACCGTCGAGGCGCAGGCGACGGCCTGCCTGTTCGTCGGCTACACCGACTCCGACGACCCGGCGCTCGCCGTGGTCCGCGCCATCGCCCAGGTCGGCGGGTCGGCGCGGGTCGGCGTCGAGCTCGGCAGCATGTCGTTCCCGCCTCGGCTGTGGCACCGGATCTCCGACAGTCTGCCGGGCGTGTCGTGGGTCGACGTGTCGGAGACGGTGTCCGAGGTCCGCGCCGTCAAGTCCCCGGCCGAGCTGGTTCAGGTGCGGCGGGCCGCCCGACTGTCCGACAAGGCGATGCGTACCGGTATCGCGGCCGCCGGCGAGGGTGTCCGTCCGAGCACCATCGCGGCCGATGTCTATCGGGCGATGATCGCCGGCGGCAGCGGCTACCCGGGCTTCGCGCCGCTGATCCGGTCCGCCGACCGGGTGCTGTACGAGCACGCGACGTGGAACCACCGGCCGATGCGCGACGGCGACGCGGTCTTCCTCGAGCTGTCGGCCGTCTGCGCCCGTTACCACGCGCCACTCACGCGGATGGTGCACGTCGGCCAGGCCCCGGACGGCATCGACTACTCCGCCGAGCTCGCCGTCGCCGGGCTCGAGGCCGTCAAGGAGGCGCTGCGGCCCGGTGCGGCGGCGTGCGACGTCTACGCCGCGTGGCAGCGCGTCATCGACGACGGCCTCGGCCACAAGGACTATCGCCGACACCACTGCGGCTACACGGTCGGCATCGGCTTCCCGCCGAGCTGGACCGGGGGCGCGTCGGTGATCGGGCTGCGCGGCGACAGCGACCTGACCATCCAGGGCGGCATGACCTTCCACGTGCTGTCGTGGATCCTCGGCCAGCAGATCCCCGACTACGCCGTGTCCGACACCGTGCTCGTCACCGAGCAGGGCGGCGAGTTGCTGACCCACACCGCACACGGCCCCACCGTCGTCTGAGAGGAGCCCGAGCCGATGCGCATCACCGGAGTACGTGCCACGCCGCTCGCCGTCCCGTTCGTGACCGACGAGGTCTGGGCGTACGGGCGACGCGCGGGCCTGATCAGCGTCCTGGTCGAGATCGAGACCGACGACGGCCCGGTGGGGATCGGGGAGGCCGCGGCGTACCCCAGCACCGACATCGTCCTGGCCGTGCTCGACGCGATCGAGCCGCTCGTCGTCGGCGAGGACCCGTACCGCATCGAGCGGATCATGAAGCGGATCAACGTCGTCGGCACCTGGCATCACGTGAAGGCGACCAGCCCGGCGATCGCCGCGATCGAGATGGCCTGCTGGGACATCGTGGGCAAGGCCTGCGGGCAGCCGCTGGTCAACCTGTTCGGCGGCCGGGTCCGGGACGAGGTCGACTACTTCTACTACCTCGGTCAGCGGCCGCCGGACGAGCTCGCCGAGGCGGCGAGGGCCGGCCGCGAACGCGGCTTCGAGACGTTCTACCTGAAGGTCGGTTCCGACGATCCGCGTATCGACGTCGCGCGGGTCGAGGCGATCCGGAAGGGCGCCGGCGACGACGCGCTGATCCGGGTCGACGCCAACGAGGCCTGGTCGTCGGCCGCCGCGATCCGCATCATTCGCGAGATGGAGCAGGTCGGGCTGGAGCTGGTCGAGCAGCCGGTCTCGGGCCGGAACCTGCCGGAGATGGCGTACGTCCGCGGCCAGATCGCGACGCCGCTGCTCGCGAACGAGGCGTCGTGGACGCGATGGGACCAGCTCGCGGTGATCCAGCACGGCGCCGCCGACGCGGTCTCGGTCGACAACCAGCTGGACGGTGGCTTGTCGAACCTGCGACACGGCGCCGCGATGTGCGAGGTGGCCGGCCTCCCGGTGCTCAAGCACTCGCTGGGCGAGCTCGGCATCGCGACGTACGCCGGACTGCATGTCCTCGCGGCGACGCCGAACGTCACGTACGCCAACCAGGGCTACGGCTCACTGCTGGCCGACGACATCCTCGCCGACCGGTCGCCGCTGCCGTACGTCGACGGCCGGCTCGCCGTGCCGGACGCGCCGGGCATCGGCGTCGAGCTCGACCCCGATCGAGTCGCCCGGGCCGCCGAGCGGTACGAACGGGAGGCCGACGCGTACGCCTTCCACGACCCGAACGCGATGGCGGCGACGCCCGCACTCCCGAAGTTCTGACGAGCTGTCAGCGGCTATTCCGCCCAGGACACGAATAGTTGCTGACGACTTCTAGCGCACCGGCCAGCCGGGGATCGGGTACGGCCGGACGAACTCGGCGACCTCGCCCTTGATCCGGGCCAGCGCGTCCTCGTCCTCGCGCTTGGCCGCCTCGACCGCCTCGGCCATCCAGGTCGCGACCTGCGGCATGTGCTCCTCGGTGAGGCCACGCGTCGTGACGCCCGGTGTGCCGATCCGGATGCCCGACGGGTCGAAGGGCTTGCGCGGATCGTAGGGCACGGTGTTGTAGTTGAGCTCGATGCCGGCTCGGTCGAGCGCCTGCGCGGCCGGCTTGCCGCCGATCTCCTTCGACGTCAGGTCGGCGAGGATCAGGTGGTTGTCGGTGCCGCCGGAGACGAGGTCGAAACCCTGCTCGACCAGCGCCGCCGCCAGCGCCTTCGCGTTGGCCACGATCTGATGCGCGTACGTCTGGAACTCCTGCGTCGCGGCTTCCCGCAGTGCGACCGCGATCGCCGCCGTCGTGTGGTTGTGCGGCCCACCCTGCAGCCCGGGGAACACGGCGCGGTCGAGCGGCTTGGCGTGGTCGGCGTCCGACATCAGCATCGCGCCGCGCGGCCCGCGCAGCGTCTTGTGGGTCGTGGTCGAGATGACCTCGGCGTGGCCGACCGGCGTCGGGTGCGCGCCACCGGCGACCAGGCCAGCGATGTGGGCGATGTCGGCGACCAGGATGGCCTCGACGTCACGGGCGATCTTGGCGAACTCCTCGAACTCGATGGTCCGCGGGATCGCGGTGCCACCACAGAAGATGAGCTTCGGCCGCTCCTTCTCGGCGAGCTCGCGTACCTCGTCGAAGTCGACCCGACCGGTGTCGCGGCGCACCCCGTACTGCACGGCGTTGAACCACTTGCCGGTGGCGGAGACGTTCCAGCCGTGGGTGAGGTGGCCGCCCATCGGCAGCGCCATGCCCATGACGGTGTCACCCGGCTGGGCGAAGGCGAGATAGACCGCGAGGTTGGCCGGAGATCCGGAGTACGGCTGGACGTTGGCGTGGTCGACGCCGAACAGCGCCTTGGCCCGCTCGATGGCGAGCTCCTCGACCTGGTCGATGACCTGCTGACCCTCGTAGTAGCGGCGGTGGGCGTACCCCTCGGAGTACTTGTTGGTCAGCAGCGTGCCGGTGGCGTCGAGGACCGCCTGGGACACGTAGTTCTCGCTCGGGATGAGCCGGATCGACTCGCTCTGCCGACGCCCCTCGGCATCGACGAGGCGGGCGATCTCCGGGTCGGCGTCGGCGAGGTGGGCGGTCAGCGCGGCGAGGGACTCCGTCATGCGCTCAGGCTAACGGTCTCACCGGGCCCCGACCCCGCCGAGTGGCGCATGGTTGTCGCGTCTGTCCCCGCGCTGCGACGACCGCGCGCCACTCGACGCCCCTCACCGGCCGCTAGTGCAGCTGGCCTCGGATCGCGCCAGCCGGGAACGGGTCGTTGTGGACGTTGACGTAGTACTGACTCGGATTGGCCTTGATGGCCGCCAGCTCACTGTCGGTGAGCGTGTCCATCGAGTTCTGGTCCTCTGGCACCGTCCTGATGCAGTCGGCCGAGAACCCCTTCGTCGGAGCCCGAAGCGCGACCACGATCGGTCCCGCAACGCCCTTCGGGCCGGCGTGGATGTGGGCGAGCGTCGCCGGCGCGATGCGCCGAGCCGTCAGCGCGTAGCAGAGCTTGTCGCCCTTGGTCACCGCGGCGAAGGCGCCGAAGCCGTTCGGGTCGCCGGGCCCGGGTACCTCCGTCGCGCCGACCAGGAACGTCGACAGCACCTGCACCCTGTCGGTCGACGCCGATGCCGGCGGCGCGACCGACAGGGTCGCCACCGCCCCGACACAGGCGACGCCGACCGCGGCGGCGCGTACGCGGGATCTGTTCATGGGGCTCCTCCCTCCCGGGAGACCAATCGGCCTCCTCCGAGGGGGTACGGAGCACACCACGAAACGGATGCAGCTCGTCACGCCGCGTGGCGGAATTTCTCGCTCAGTGGCCGCGCTCGATCCAGGCGGGCAGGTCGGGCTGCTCGATCCCGATCGTCGTGGTGTCGCCGTGGCCGGTGTAGACCACGGTCTGCGGCGGGAGCTGGAACAGGTGGTCCCGGATCGACTCGATGATGGTGTCGAAGTCGGAGTACGAGCGTCCGGTCGCACCCGGTCCGCCGGCGAACAGCGTGTCGCCGGTGAACACGGCGTTCAGCTGCGGCGCGAACAGGCACACCGACCCGGGGGAGTGGCCCGGCGTGTGCAGCACCTGGAGCACGATGTCCTCCACCTCGAAGCGGCCGCCGGAGACGATCTCGTGGTCCGGCGCGGTGGCATGCTCGTCGTCCCACAGCATGCGGTCGCCGGGATGCAGCCACACCGGCGCGCCGGTCGCCTCGCGTACGTCGAGCGCGGCGTTGATGTGGTCGTTGTGACCGTGCGTACACACGATCGCGACGACCCGCCGGCCGCCGACGGCATCGACGATCGCGCCGGCGTCGTGAGCCGGATCGATCACGACGACGTCGGTGTCGTCGCCGACCAGCCAGACGTTGTTGTCGACCGACCACTCGCCGCCATCGAGCCGGAACGTGCCTGACGTGACGACTCGGTCGATCCGGACGCCGGTCGTCTCGACACCCGCTGCCTCGCTCACGCGCCCTCCTCGCTAGCGCTCGTCGGCACGTGAGCAGACGCTGTGTTGAACTGTTCGCTCGCAAGCTCGCTCACCACACCACCACCGATCGCAGTACCGCCCCCTGGTGCATCCTGTCGAACGCCGCCTCGACGTCGCCGATGCCGATCGTCTCGGACACGAACGCGTCGAGGTCGAGGCGCCCCTGCCGATAGAGGTCGACCAGCATCGGGAAGTCGCGACTCGGCAGGCAGTCGCCGTACCAGGACGACTTCAGTGCTCCGCCGCGGGCGAAGAAGTCGAGCAGCGGCATCTCGATCCGCATGTCCGGTGTGGGTACGCCGACCAGGACGACCGTGCCGGCGAGGTCCCGAGCGTAGAAGGCCTGCCGCCACGTCTCGGGTCGACCGACCGCGTCGATGACGACGTCCGCGCCGAACCCGTCGGTCAGGTCTTGAACGGCCGTGACCACGTCGTCGACCGCACGCGCGTCGATCGTGTGGGTCGCGCCGAGTCCGGTCGCCCACTCCAGCTTCTTGGCGTCGATGTCGACCGCGATGATCGTCCTGGCCCCGGCCAGCCGCGATCCGGCGACCGCGGCGCATCCGACGCCACCGCAGCCGATCACGGCCACCGTGTCGCCGCGGCCGACGTTGCCGGTGTTGATCGCCGCTCCGAAGCCGGCCATGACGCCGCAGCCGAGCAGGCCGACCGTGGCGGCGGGCGCCTCGCGGTCCACCGTGGTGCACTGCCCGGCGGCGACCAGCGTCTTGTCGGCGAAGGCACCGATGCCCAGGGCGGGCGAGAGCGCGGTGCCGTCAGCGAGCGTCATCGGCTGGGCGGCGTTGTGGGTGTCGAAGCAGTACCAGGGGCGCCCGCGCCGGCAGGCCCGGCAGCGACCGCACACGGCGCGCCAGTTGAGCACCACGAAGTCGCCCGGCTCGACGTCGTCGACGCCGTCACCCACCGCCTCGACGGTGCCGGCCGCCTCGTGCCCGAGCAGGAAGGGGAACTCGTCGTTGATCCCGCCCTCCCGATAGTGCAGGTCGGTGTGGCACACGCCGCAGGCCTCGACGCGCACCAGCGCCTCGCCCGGCCCGGGATCGGGGACGACGATCTCCTCCAGCGTCACGGGCGCACCCTTCTCGCGAGCGACGACACCGTGGACGGTCTGTGGCATGGGCCCTCCTCCCGGCCCGCAGTTCCCTGCCGGCCGTACGTTGAAACCTTCGCACGGCAGGACGCTAGGGCCCGCTCCCCGGAGACGCCACCCCTCCGGGCGGACCAGCCTCGTAGAGTCGCGCCCATGGCGGAGACCTCCCTCGACCTCGACGACCTGACGACGTCCGACCTGGACGCGGCGCTCGACATCCAGACCCTGTCCTTCGGCCGGGTGGGCGACAGCTGGCGAGAAGAGTGGCGACGGCGCAAGACCGCGGCCATCGAGGGTCGCCGGCTGGTCGGAGTACGCGACGGCGGGCGGCTCGTGGCCCATGCGACGCTGCGGCCGTTCCGGCAGTTCTGGGGCGGCCGCGCCCTGCCGATGGCGGGGATGGCGGCGGTCGTGGTCTCGCCCGACTACCGCGGTCGCGGCGTCGGGACCCTCCTGATGCGCGGCGCCCTCGAGCGTGCCGTCGAGCTCGGGGACGTCGTCTCGGCGCTCTACCCGGCCACCGTCTCGATCTATCGTCGGCTCGGCTGGGAGATCGCCGGAGTCCAGCATCGGATCAGCGTGGACGCCGCCGCCCTCCGCCGCCTCGGCCCGGGCGACGTCCCGCTCCGTCGCGTCGACGAGTCGGACCTGGACGCGGTCCTCGCCCACGTCCGACGGCACTGGGCGGCGACCGCCGCCAACGGGCCGAAGGAGCTCCAGGCCGACGTGACGAGGTACGACCTGGCCGACCCCGACACCTTCTGCTTCCGCACCGACGACGGGCTGCTCATCTATGCGTGGGACGAGAGCCACGACCTGGTCGTCCGGCACCTGACGACGGGCAGCGCGGCGTCCGCCCAGGCCCTGTGGTCGCTCGTCGGCTCCGGCTCGTCGATCGTGAAGACGGTGCACGCCCACGTCGACCCGAACGACCCGGTGTACCTGATGCTCCTCGATCCGGTCTCGACGAGCGTCCAGCAGGAGCGCTGGATGCTCCGGCTGCTGGACGCGCCGGCCGCCGTCGCGGGCCGGGGCTTCCCGCCCACGGCCGAGCTCGAGGTCCCGATCACCGTGGCCGATCCACTCGTCCCGGGCTGCGACGGCGCCTGGGTCCTCCGGATCGCCGCCGGCTCCGGGACCCTGACGCGTACGGACGCCGCACCCGACGGCCTGCGCCTCGGGCCGGGCGGCCTCGCCGCGATGTACGCCGGCACGGCCCTTCGCACGCTGCGGATGGCGGGCCTCGCCGACGGCGGTCGGGCCGAGGACGACGCGCCGCTCGACGCCGCGTTCGCCGCGACGCCGCACATGCTCGAGTACTTCTAGCCTGCGATGTACTCGATCAGGGCGACGCGCTCGCCGCCCTTGCGCTCGGCCACCAAGCCGACTCCCGGTGCGTACGACTTCTCCTCGACGACCTTCGGCTCCAGCGGTGTCCAGTCCCGGGTGACGACGAGGTCGTGGAAGGAGCCGGCCGGCACGGTGATGTGGCCGCCGAGCCGGATGACCTCGCCCATGTCCTCCGCCTCGCCCCGGTAGTACTCCTGCCGGTAGGCCATCCCGACCTCCGGATCGGCGGGCATCACGATGCCGGGCAGCGCGCCGTCGACACCGGCTTCCCAGGCGCCGGCGGAGTTGATCGGCTTGCCGTTCTCGTACTCGTGGGTGTCCTCGCCGAGGTACCAGACGTTGCCCTCGCGGTCCTGGGCGTACCAGTCGTAGGTGTCCTCGACCATCTCGCCGTCGACGTACACGGTGTCGTGGACGACGGTCGCGTCGATGCCCATGACCTGCCGGTGTCGGTCGGTGACGCGTACCTCGATGCGTTCGAGGCCGTCCTCGGTGTGGGCCTGGTAGAGCCAGGACGAGCCGGGCCGCCACGGCAGGTACGGGTTGTCGATCCCGGCCACGAAGTCCGCCGGGTCGATGTCAGGGTGGTAGTCGCCGCCGTCGCCCGGGTCGATGACCGGTGTCTGCGACGATGCCGTCGGACTCGACTCCGTCCGCTCGCCCGTCGAGCCGTCCGAGCCGTTCGACGAGTCGTCAGCGCCGCAGCCGAGTGGGAGCAAGGCCGCGCCGACCAGGGCGGCTCCGGCGCGGCGGATCGATCGGTTCATGCCGGCAGCGTGCCAGTGCCTCCCTGACCAGACGCTGAACGGCGGGTCGGCATCGCTCGAGTTCCGACTTACGGCTGGTGTCGACAGCGCAAGACCCACCACAACTCGGAACTCACGCGTCCGTGTCGGCGCCGGGCAGTCGGATCCGCAGCCGGGCGCCGCCGAGCGGCGACTCCTCGAACGCGGCGTTGCCGCCGTGCGCCGCGACCACCTCGGCGACGATCGCGAGGCCCAGTCCGCTGCCGCCACCGTCTCGAGAACGGGCATCGTCGAGGCGTACGAACCGCTCGAACACCCGGGTCCGGTCGGCCGGCGCGATCCCCGCCCCGTCGTCGTCGACGACCACCTCGACCCAACCGGCCCGGTCGGTCGACACCGCCAGCGCCAGTGCCAAGCGAGCGTGCCGAGCCGCGTTGTCGCCGGCGTTGCGGAGCACCCGCGCCAGCATGCGGGGATCGCCGTCGATCCGGCCGGCGCCGACGCCCGCGCCGTCCACCCGCATCAGCGTCGTCGACCGCAGCCGCCGGATCTCGTCGAGGACGAGGTCGTCCACGTCGAGGGGCTGCCGCTCCAGCCGCAGTGCCTGCTCGTCGACTCGGGCCAGCAGCAGCATGTCCTCGACCAGCTCCTGCAGCCGAATCGCCTCAGCCCGCACCGGCGTGGCGAGCTCGGTCACCGGCCGCCGCAGCGGATGTGCCAGGGCGACCTCCGCGTGCTGCCGGATCGCCGCGATCGGCGAGCGCAGCTCGTGCGAGGCGTCCGAGACGAACTGCCGCTGCCGGCGACTCGCCCGCTCCGCCCGCGCCAGCGCCGGCCCCACCAGCCGCCACGTCATCGCCCCGACGACCAGGAGCACGAGGGGTACGCCGACCACCAGCGCCAGCGCCACGAGGCGGGTCACCTCCTCGACGTCGTCGAGCGAGCGAGCCACCAATACGGTCTCGCCGTCGGCACCCTCGACTCCGACCGCGACGACCAGGTAGTCCCCGTCATCGACGGGCGTCCGGACCACGTCGGAGTCGCCGTCGTCCAGGTCGGCGAGGGCCGGCTCGCCCGCGACGTTCGAGCTGGCCTCGGTCACCGATCCGTCCGGCCCGAGGACCTGGATGACGACGTCCTCGGCGTCGCCGACCGCGAGTGGGGGCTCGGGGGCGTCGGCTTCGATCGCGGTCGCGACCTCCTCCGCTCGGAGCAGAGCGTCGTCGCGTACCTGCTCGGTGAGGGTGTGCCGCAGCGTCAGCACCAGCGCGATCCCGGCGACCAGGAGCGCGGCTCCGGCCACGACGACGGCGGTGCCGGTCGTCCGCCAGCGCACCGGCCGCAACCGGGCGGCGTCCCCGTCCCGATCACCCGCCATCGCGCGCCAACCGGTACCCGGCTCCCCTGAGCGTCTCGATGGCGGAGCGTCCGAACGGCCGGTCGACCTTGTTGCGCAGGTGCCGGACGTACACCTCGACGATGTTGGGGTCGCCGTCGAAGTCGAAGTCCCAGACGTGCGCGAGGAGGTCGCGCTTCGACATGACGTCGCCGGCCCGCCGCAGCAGGCACTCGAGGACGGCGAACTCCCGCGCCGTCAGGTCGAGCTCGGTGTCGCCGCGCCACACTCGCCGGGCCGCCGGATCCAGCCGCAGGTCGCCGGCGCTCAGCACGGCGGGCCGCTCGGCGCCGCCGCGGCGAAACAGCGATCGCAGTCGGGCGACGAGCACCGCGTACGAGAACGGCTTGGTGAGGTAGTCGTCGGCGCCTTCGTCCAGGGCGGTGACCTCGTCCCGCTCGGCGTCCTTGGCCGTGAGCACGAGGATCGGCGTCCAGTCTCCCTCGTCGCGGAGCGTCCGGCAGATCCGATGGCCGTCGACGCCGGGCAGCATCAGGTCGAGGACGATGGCGTCGTAGTCGTTCTCGCGGGCGTACCACAGGCCGTCGGTCCCGGTCGCCGCCACGTCGACCGCGAACCCGTCAGCGACTAGCCCGGCCCGCAGGCCAGCCGCCAGTCGCTCCTCGTCCTCGACCACCAGTACGCGCACGGCTCCGTCCTCCGGTGCGCCGACTCGATGCGCCCCACCTGTGCGTACCAGTGAATCACTGAACCGACGCTGAAGCGGTCAGCCTCCGGCGATAGCTCGGGCCGGCCGGTCGTCCACGACGAGCTCGCCGGCGACGCCTGGCTCGTCGCAGATCGCCCGATCTTCCCGCGTACGTCCGACTGCCGCTGTCGGCGCGACATGCAGTACTCTTCGACCACTGCCCGGGGTTCAGAAGGAGCCCTCGCGGTCAAGCCGAGGTCTCCCGCTATTGGCGTTCCGGGCATGGGAGCCTCCCTCCCCGAGATGAGGACGTGGTGGCTCCTGATCTAGATCCCCACGAGTTCGCCGAGCTCGCGAAGGCGCTCCATGCCGCGCCGACGACGGACCGTACCGCCGAGGAGGTCGTCGGCTTCGCCGTCCAGCAAATGGACGCCGACCACGCCGGCATCGCCGTGCTCCATCGCCGGGCTCGTCTCCAGACGATCGCCGCCACCGATCCGGTCGTGCGGGAGATCGACGCGTTGCAGGCCGAGTTCCAGGAGGGTCCCTACCGCGAGGACCACAGCGAGGCGCTGATCGTGGCGGACGTCCGGTCCGACCCGCGGTGGCCACGCTGGGGACCCAAGGCGGCCGACCTCGGAGTCGTCAGCCTGCTCGCCGTCGACTTCACGAACTCGGGCGGTCGACCCGCCGGATTCATCAACCTCTACTGGCGCCAGTCGCGCCGGTTTCAGCCCGACGACATCGCGTTCGCCAACATCTTCGCCCGCCACGCGGCCCTCGCCCTGTCGTCCTCGCTGGAGATCGCCGGCCTGAGCCTCGCCCTCGACGGCCGCAAGCTCATCGGCCAGGCCCAGGGCATCCTCATGGAGCGGTACGGCCTCGACGACTCGCGGGCCTTCGAGCTGCTGCGCCGCTACTCCCAGGACCACAATCTCAAGCTCCGCGAGGTCGCCGAGCATCTGGTCAACACGCGCAAACTTCCGCGCGGCCCCGGCGTCGGTTCGTGACGATTGGGTACGGACTTGCCAGGTCAGACTGGTGAGCGCTCGCCAGCGCTGATCAGGTTCCGGCCGTTCTACCGTCGAGCGGCCGGAACCGCTGTCTGAGGTGACTCGGTCGCGCTTCCGCTTGGGGTCGAACGGCCCTACCAGCGACCTGTACGGCGGGCAAGGGTCGGGTGGGTCGATCGGGTCAGGAGTTGTGGCATGAGGCTTGAGGTCGTGGTGTTGCCGGTCGCTGCCGAGGGGTTCGGACGGGAACTGCCGAGATGACCGCCGAGTACGACGTCATCGTGATCGGTGGCGGCTCACCGGGGGAGCACTGCGCGGGAGCGTTGGCCGACGGTGGGCTGCGAGTCGCCGTGGTCGAGCGGGAGCTGGTGGGCGGCGAGTGCTCGTACTGGGCGTGCGTTCCGTCCAAGTCGCTGCTGCGCCCGGGTGAGGCCGTGCACGGCGCCCGGAACGCGGCGGCGACCGCGGAAGTCGACGTCCAGAAGGTGCTGGCCTGGCGAGACTTCATGGTCTCGGACTACTCCGACGCCGGGCAGGAGCGCTGGTTGAGCGGCAAGGGAATCGACCTGCTGCGCGGCACCGGCCGACTCAGCGGGACAGGTGCGGTCGAGGTCGACGGCGCCCGCCATGTCGCGGAACATGTCGTGCTGGCGAACGGCTCCGACCCGTTTACGCCGCCCATTCCCGGGCTCGACGGGCTGTCGGGCGTCTGGACCAGCCGAGACGCCACCAGCATGAAGGCGATCCCGCGGCACCTGCTCGTGCTCGGTGGCGGGCCGGTCGGGGTGGAGATCGCGCAGATCGTCCGCCGGCTTGGCGGAGACGTCACGCTCGTCGAACGGTCCGCACACCTGTTGTCCAACGAGCCGGCCGGGCTGGGCGAGGCGTTGGGCGAGGCGCTGTCTGCCGACGGTGTCGAGATCGTCCTCGGCGAACGTCCCACCGGCGCCGAGCTGGACGGGGAGGAGTACGTCCTCACCGTGGGCGACGGACGCGAGCTGCGCGGCGACCGGCTGCTCGTCGCCACCGGCCGCCGCCCGCGGGTCGACGAGATCGGACTCGAGACCATCGGCGTCACGGCCGACCCCCGCGGCGTTCCGGTCGACGCCCGGCTACGCGTGGCCGAGCGGGTGTGGGCGATCGGAGACGTCACCGGCATCTGGCCGCTCACCCACGTCGGCAAGTACCAGGGCCGAGTCGTCGCGGCGAACATCCTCGGCGAGCCACGCGAGGCTGACTATCGCGCCGTTCCCCGCGTCGCCTACACGGACCCACAAGCCGCCGCCGTGGGCGCCATCGAGGCGAGGTTCAGCGCGACCGTACCGGTGTCTGAGGTCGCCAAGACGGCCACCTACACGCATGCGTACGCCGAGTCCAACGGCTTCCTGACTCTCCTCAGCGACGGTAAGACCCTGACCGGCGCGTACGCGCTCGGTCCCGAGGCCGGCGACTGGCTGCAACAGGCCACCCTGGCGATCCGCGCCCAGGTGCCCCTCGACGTGCTGCGCGACACGATCCAGCCGTTCCCGACCTTCTCCGAGATCTACATCGCCGGACTGCAGGCGCTTCGCGGCGAGATCATGACGGCCACTGCCTGAAGCGCGGTACCTGCCCGTTCGGAACTCGCGCAGAGGCCTGCGACCCGATTCGGATCTCGAGGTCTTCCGATTCGGTACCTATGGGCGTAACGTCCCCACCAGTTGGTCTCATTCTGGCGAGTTCGGCATGTCGCCACGGGACACCGGCATGTCCCCCGCCTGGACCGTACGGAGCACCCGTGGCGGAGGGCACTGCGCGACGACCGATCCGTGAGCCGTCCCTGCGGCGCCTTCATGAACGCGACACTCGGTGTCTCGACCAGCCGCCGGCCTGAGCAAACGGATCGAGGAACCGATGGCCAGCACCGACGTCGACAAGTCCACGGCCCAGCAGCTCACCTTCTGGACGATCACCGCGATGGTGGTCGGCTCGATGGTCGGCGCCGGGGTCTTCTCGCTGCCAGCCCGCTTCGGCCAGGAGACAGGCGTGGCCGGTGCCCTGATCGCGTGGCTGATCGCCGGAACCGGCATGTTGATGCTCGCGTTCGTCTTCCAGAGCCTCGCGCTCCGCAAACCCGACCTCGATGCGGGCGTCTACGCGTACGCCAAGGCTGGCTTCGGTGAGTACGTCGGGTTCTTCTCCGCGTTCGGTTACTGGGCCAGCGCCTGCGTCGGCAACGTCACGTACTGGGTGCTCATCATGTCGACGGTCGGCGCCATCGCGCCGGCGCTCGGCGATGGAGACACCGTGCTGGCGCTCGCGCTGTCGACCGTCGGCGTCTGGCTGTTCTACACCCTGATCCGACGCGGTGTTAAGGACGCCGCCATCCTCAACCGGATCGTCACCGTTGCCAAGGTCATCCCGATCCTCGTCTTCATCGTCCTCGCGCTGTTCGCCCTCGATCCGCAGGTCTTCGCCGACAACTGGAGCGGCAATGACGATGTCGGCTCGCTCTACGACCAGGTGACCGGCACCATGCTGGTGACCGTCTTCGTGTTCCTCGGCGTCGAGGGCGCCAGCGTCTACTCCCGACACGCACAGCGCCGCGAGGACGTCGGGCGGGGCACGATCCTCGGCTTCCTGGCGGTGTTCAGCATCTTCGCCTCGGTCACGATCGTCTCGTACGGGATCCTGCCGTACAGCGAGATCGCGGACCTGCGGCAACCCTCGATGGGCGGCGTGCTCGAGGAGGCGGTCGGCGAGTGGGGCAAGGTCTTCGTCGGCGTCGGGCTGATCATCTCGGTGCTCGGCGCCTACCTGGCGTGGACCCTGATGGCTGCCGAAGTGTTGTACGTCGCGGCTCAGGACGACGACATGCCACGCTTCCTGAACAAGGTCAGCGACGTCGACGTCCCCGGCCCGGCGCTCCTGCTCTCGACGATCCTTGTCCAGGTCATGCTGGTCGTGGTGATGTTCTCCGGCGACGCGTTCAACTTCGCGCTCGACCTGACCAGTGCGCTGACCCTGATTCCGTTCCTGTTCGCCGCCGGGTACGCACTCAAGCTGGCGCTCACCAGGGAGACGTACACCGAGAACCCTCGCGGACATCGTCGCGAGCTGGTGATGGGTGCGCTCGCCACCATCTACACGGCGTTCCTGCTGTACGCGGCGGGTCCGAAGTTCATCCTGTTGTCGTTCATCATCTACGCGCCGGCGACGATCCTGTTCGTCATGGCTCGCCGAGAGCAAGGCAGGCGACTGTTCTCGCGACTCGAGCTGATCATCCTGGCCGTCTCGGTCGGCGGAGCGGTGGCCGGCGTCGTCGCTCTCGCCACCGGAGGCATCGCGATCTGACACCGTGCAGGCGCACGCGGACCGAGTCCTCGACGAAAGGGAGACCATGACCACCCCGACCACCGGCGCGGCGTACGGAGTCCACTCCGAGGTCGGCCGGCTCCACAAGGTCCTCGTCTGCGCGCCGGGGCTCGCGCATCGGCGACTGACGCCGACCAACGCCGATGACCTGCTGTTCGACGACGTGATGTGGGTGCAGAACGCTCAACGCGACCATGCCGACTTCGTGAACAAGCTCACCGCCCGCGGCGTCGAGGTCGTTGAGCTTCACGACCTGCTCACCCAGACCATGGCGATCCCCGAGGCCCGGTCCTGGCTGCTCGACCGGAAGATCGTCGCCAACGAGGTCGGGCTCGGCCTGGTCGACGACACGCGTACCTTCCTGGAATCGCTCGACTCGCGACAGCTCGCGGAGTACCTGATCGGCGGGTTGGCGACGTCCGACCTGCCAGCCGACTTCCGTCCCGGCTACGTCTCGCTCGCTCGGGAGTCGACCGGCGCCCGGGAGTACCTGATGCCTCCGCTTCCGAACACCCTCTACACCCGAGACACCACATGCTGGCTCTACGGCGGCGTCACGCTCAACCCGCTGTACTGGCCGGCCCGGCACGACGAACCGCTGCTGATGAAGGCGATCTACACCTTCCACCCCGACTTCGTCGGCTCCACCGTGTGGTGGGGCGATCCCGAACAGGACTGGGGACGCGCCACCTTCGAAGGCGGTGACATCATGCCGGTCGGCAACGGCGTGGTGCTGATGGGCATGAGCGAACGCACCTCACGCCAGGCGATCACCCAGGTCGCCGCGGCGCTCTTCGCGGCGGACGCTGCCGAGCGCGTCGTGGTCGCCGGAATGCCGAAACTGCGCGCGGCGATGCACCTCGACACCGTCTTCACGTTCGCCGACCGCGACATCGTCACGCTCTATCCGAGAATCGTCGACGGGATCCATACGTTCTCCCTCCGACCGAGCGACACCGCTCCCGGCGTCGAAGTCACCGATGAGGGAACGCGCTCGTTCGTCGACGTGGTGGCGGCGGCACTCGGGCTTGCCGAGCTCCACGTGATCGCCACCGGCGGCGACGTGTACGAATCAGAGCGCCAGCAGTGGGACAGCGGCAACAACGCCGTCGCCCTCGAGCCCGGTGTCGTCTTCACCTACGACCGCAACACCCAGACCAACACCCTGCTGCGCAAGGCCGGCGTCGAGGTCATCACAATCGTCGGCGCCGAGCTCGGAAGAGGCCGCGGCGGCGGCCACTGCATGACCTGCCCGCTCATCCGCGACCCCGTGGAGTTCTGACATGCCCACCCCATCACGCCTGGTCGTTCCCGCCGCCGTAGCCGCCGGACTCCTTCTCGCCGCCTGTGTGGACGGAACCGGCCGGGATGCTACGTACGGCCTCGTCGTGGTCCCCGACCTCACCGACCTCAGTGGCGACACTTTTGTGGCCGACGGCATCGTCGACCCCGACCGTGAGCTGGTGTCCGGAACCCGGATCGCCATGTCGTTCGCAACGGACTCGGTGAACGTCAACGCGGGCTGCAACACGCTCAGCGGCACCGCGACGATCGACGACTACGAGCTCGTTCTCGGCCACCTGAGGTCCACTCGGAAAGCATGCGACCAAGCCCTCGAAGAGCAAGACCAATGGCTCACGTCGTTCCTGACCGCGCGGCCCCATTTCGACAGGGTGGACGACGACCTCTACCTCAGCCGCGACGACACCGTCATCCACCTCGTACGAGATGACGACTGGTCGGTCCATTTCCGCGTGAGGTGAAGTGACCGCGACACTCATCCTGGTCATCGGCCTCGGGGCCTTGGTCGCGGGCGCCGAGCTCGTCGTACGACAGGGCTCCGCGCTCGCGGCCCGGCTCGGGATTCACCCGCTGGTCGTCGGAATGACGGTCGTGTCGCTCGGTACGAGCCTGCCGGAGCTGGCCATCGGCATCAACGCCGCACACCAGGGCAACGGCGGTCTGGCGGTTGGAAACATCGTCGGCACCAACCTCGTGAACGTCCTGCTCATCCTCGGCGTGAGCGCTCTCCTGCGACCGGTCGACTTCGAACGACGCACCCTGCGCTTCGACCTCCCAGTGATGACTGGCGCCGCGGTGCTCCTGCTGGTGCTCGGCGTCGACGGCTCGCTCTCAACCGTCGACGGGGTCTGGTTGTGTTGCTACGGCGGCCTCTATCTCGCTGCGTTGACCATCGAGAGCATCCGTAAGTCCCGAGCGGACCGACTGCCGCGGCAGCGCGATCCACGGCGATTCAGGACGCGATTGGCCATGCTTGTCGCCGGCCTGGTCGTCATCGTGCTCGGCTCGGAGCTCCTGGTCGAAGGCGCCGTCGACATCGCACGCGACATCGGGGTAAGCGACGCTGTCATCGGCCTCACCATCGTCGCGATCGGCACGTCGGCACCCGAACTGGTCACCACGGTCGTCTCCACCATTCGCGGAAGTCGGTCGATCGCCCTGGGCAACCTTCTCGGGTCGAGCGTGTTCAACATCGCGCTGATCCTTGGACCGACTGTGCTCGTCGCACCCGGTCGAGTGCCCGTACCCGACGACGTACTCGCGGTGGACCTCCTCCTGCTCGTCGCCACCGCCGTGATCTGCATTCCGTTGTTCTGGACTCACCGCCGCCTGAGCCGGATCGAGGGCGGCATGTTCGTCGGCACCTACGTCGCCTACATCGTTTGGCTGGTCGCGGCCCGCATCTGACGACAGCGCCGAAGGGGCACGCAGACCTCGCAACTACCATCCGGTACTTGATCGTGACGAGAAGTCGTGTGGGTGTTGGGTGAGCTGCGATAGCTCACCCAACACCCACCCACATTCTCGACTACGGCCAACTCTTCAGCGAACGGTCAGTCGCGGACACAACCTCGGTCGCCTGTGGTCGTGGAAATCCATGGCGTCCAGCCGAAGTAGTTGTTGTGTTGGTAATATCCCGCGAAGATGACGCATTCGTGCTCGCGGTGATCGTACTTGCATTCGGTCCAGCCTGCGGTGTCGTCGCCGCAGTACCTTTTCTTCCCGTATTCGGTCTCGCTGTAGACGTAGAACCTGGCGTCGTTGTCCAGTAGGTCTATCACCCATTGGTCGTCGCCCTTGGCTTCGTAGCAGGTCGCGCCATGGTCGACGTCGTCGTCGCCCCATACGTAAGGCTCACCATCGGACCCGGTACAAGCGGACGGCAACGCCTGGATGCCGATTTCCTCGAGTTCAGATCGATCCGCCTTCCGTACCTCCAGCTTTGCGTCCGTCGCTGCCTCGACAGATGTGACAGCCTGAGCTTCGGCCTCCAGTGTCGTCGACTCTGTGCCGGTCGATGCGTTGCCGGATGCGCCGGCCGTCGTGAAGACGAGCACGGAAGTCACCATTCCCGCAGCTGCTATTGCCAAGGATTTGCGTAACAGGAGCGCCCTTCCTGGGCGATCGGTTGCGATTTTCATGAGCGAGTCCCCTTTCCCGCTTGGATGTGCAGTGCCGCCGACAACGATGACCTCACGACCTGTACCCGACCTGAAGTCAACCTGGACGCGGCGTCCCGCGTGTCAACGCGGCGTGGCAGATGTCGCAGATGGCCCAGAAATCGTCGGAAGCAACCCGGACCTTGACCGGCTCCGGCTGTCAGTCGCACTCCCGAGGCTTTCTGATGTCGTTGGCGCGCAGACGAGGAGAGCGCCAACCCGCTTGCTCGCTCGCCGGGTCAGGCGACGATGGGCGGCTGGACCCGCACCCCGTTCGCCCCAGTTCTGGTCACTGGTCCTCATGCGTCGAGCAAGACGTACGTGGCACGGCTCCTGGCCGCCGAGATGTGGACCGGGGCTGGTGGCAACGGAACCGGCCCCGTGGTGCGTCTAAGGGACTACTAGGGGCGGGCAAGGGGATCGAGGTAGCGATCTAGGTGATTGTCCGGATGGGCGGGCGCCGGCTTAGCCCGACGCTGAAGGAAAGGCATCGGAGCGAGGGTGAAGGGCAAGACGATGATCGACTGGGACTCTGACGACTGGGGCAAGGACGTGGCCTATGCGGCCAACGGATCGTGGGTCACCGACAAGCATGACGACGACGACTGAGTGTCGTCAGGTCGTTCGGCCCCACTGATCGGTGTGAACTCGGGCCAGCTGGCTCCTGTTGGCGGTCGGTGGCCAGGGCTGTTGGTCGGTGACGTCAGCCGCGGACTGTTGACTTGCTTCCGCGCGCAGCGTGAGCCAGGACAGGCGAGGTGGCAGTGGCGGAACCCCCTGCCCCGATAGCCCCAGGCTCCGTCGCCGTCGCCGAGACGAGGCCGTCTGCAACCGCCCGGTCGGCTACTTCTCTGCCTCGCTGAGATGGACCATGGAGTCATAGAGCTGCTCGTACGTCATCGGCGGCTCGGGGATTGAATGTGCCCGCTCAGCCCGGTAGGCGTCGAGCATGAGGTAGAGGTAGCGCCGCCAGGCGTTGGGCGCCGTGGTGCTGGTGGCGTCCATGATCCGGCCGTTGGACCAGATGAGGTTGACGATGTCGGCCTGGGTGATGTCAGAGCGAGCCTGGCCGGCGTCCTGGGCCCGGGTGAGGACATCCTCGATGTGTTGGCACATCTGGTCGTGGATGCGCTCGGTGTCCGCGCTCTGGGGGAAGCGACGGGAGAGGAAGTCGTTGAAACCTCGGTCTCCTGCCTGCATGGCGAAAAGGCTCTCCAGGTAGTAGACGAACCCTTCCCACGGATCAGCTATCGCCATGGCCTTGGAGGCTCCATCGAGGAACTCCTGGACTCGAGGCTTGAAGGCGGCCATGAGCAGGTCCAAGCGCGTGGGGAAGTGGCGATACAGGGTGCCTATGGCGACGCCGGCTTCGCGCGCGATCTTCTCCAAGGAGGCATCGACGCCGTCGGCGGCGAACTCGGCCTGCGCCGCGGCGATGAGTTTGTCGCGGTGCTCCCGGGCGTCGCGCCGCAGGGGCCTCCGCATCTTCTCAACGTCGCTGACGCTCACCCCGTCAAGCTAGCAAAGAAGCCGAGGGTTGCCTCCGCTTCGCGCTGCTCAGAGCCGTGTGAGCATCGTGGTGCCGCCAGCTGGCGGCTGCTCGAAGACCTTCTTACCAACTTGAGGCACCCTCCGGAATAATATGAGGCAACCCTCCGTTTAGGCTGACGTCTAACAACCGTTCATCGAGAGCCTCGGGTTGCGCCCACTGGCCGTCGGCGGCCTGAAAATGGCGCACTGGCTGGAAGGAGCCGGCGTGGTCACGGTGGGCCTCGCTAGCCACGGAGTGGGGAACGTGGACTTCGCCCTCAGCATCACCGAACTTCCCGGCCTTAGCCGCGCACTGACAGGCGGCCGGCGGGAGCAGTCATGAGCATGACCACGAGTCACAGGATCTCGCTGCCACGACTGCTGCTGCACCTCGAGGGCGCCGCCATCCTGGGTCTTGCGATCTTCCTGTACGCGAAGAACGGCGAGAGCTGGTGGTGGTTCCTGCTGCTCTTGCTCGCTCCCGACCTCAGCATGATCGGCTACGCGGCCGGCACGAAGACCGGCGCGCTGGCCTATAACCTCGTCCATTCCTATGTGGCCCCGGTGATCATCGCAGTCATCGGCGTGCAAGCCGGCGAGCCGCTGATCGTGGGGATATCGCTGATTTGGTTCGCGCACATCGGCCTGGACCGGATGCTGGGCTACGGGCTGAAATACCCGACCGACTTCAAGGACACCCATCTCGCGCACGTGTAAAGCCCGCCTCGACCCGCTCCACTCCGGCCTCAGCCCGGATCTTGGTGACCGGCAGGGCTCCGGTGGTGCACATCAGCGCCGTGCGCCGCCGTCGGGCCAGTCTCAGGGCAGAACCTCCGACGGAGGCGCTCAACGTTCCGCCGGTCAGAGGCCGGCCGTGGAGCGAACCGGACTCGAACCGGCGACCCCCTGCTTGCAAAGCAGGTGCTCTACCAACTGAGCTATCGCCCCTGAGGCGCGGGCGTCAGCGGTCGACGGAGTCGGTCGCCTCGGCCCACAGGTCGGCGTCGGCGCGGCCGGACCGGGCCTTCTTGACGCCGATGACCACGGCGGCGGCCACGAGGGCCAGGATCAGGACCTTCTTCATGGTTGCCTCTCTACGTACGGTGCGGCTGCTGGCGAGATCGTGACGCCGGCGGCGACGACCCGATGGCGCGATGGGCGTGGTACGCCGACACCGGACGACGATACCCGGGTACGCGGCATCACCGGGCATCGGCATGCGGCCGTACTCACGACCTGGCACCCGCCATCCCTGGCACTCGATGCCAAGAAATGTCGAGACACCCGTAACCCCGCGGGTCCCTTCGTGGTCGTCCAATTAGCACGCTTCTACCGATCACCTCAAGTGCGGCACGCCGCCGCGAATGGGAGGCACAGGATGCGGTCCCCGGTCGAGCCTGGGACGCCGAAAGCATCGGCGACAGGATTCATGTCGACAGGGTTGGGAGGGGGCGACACCGACGCGGCACGCCGCCGGGTGCGGGTGTGGTTCGGCAGCGAGGTCATCTGCTCGCACGAGGCCGACCCGTGCCAGGCCCAGCGCTACGCGATGCTGATGTCGCGGCGATTCGCCGGCCTTCGGGTCACCATCGACGACCAGCCGGGCGCACGCGACACCGCGCTGCCCGACGAGCTGCTCTGGGACTCCACCGTCATGTGACCCGGCGCCGGCGTCGCGATGCGTCGGCGCACTAGAGGATCACGGTCAGATCGACGTCCACTTCGTCACCTGCGGTGATGCGTTGCGGCCTGCGCACGGCGTCCTTGAGCGGCAGCAGGTACCCGCCGTCCTTGGGAAACAGCGACGTCTCGAAGTCGACCTCGCCGACCCGGGCGGTCACCGGGATCACGCCCCACCCGTACGTGGCCATGGCCGCGACCTCGCGGATGTCGGCGGACTCCTCGTCGGGGATGGGCACGAAGTAGAACGGCGCGGGGCCACGCCACTCGATCACCCGGCCAGCGAAGTGCAGGTCCATCGGGTCAGGCTCGCTCCTCGAGTACGGCCAGGTCGCGCTCGGCGTACAACCGGTGGTGCCACTCCTCGTTGAGCACGATGAGCAGGCACTCCGACACCGGGAACGTCTCGCCCTCGTCGGGCCAGCCCGGGCCGACCAGCGGCTTCGTCCGCTCGGCGAGCCGCTCGTCGGTGAGGTCGTCGAGTACGCGTCGCACCAGCGCCATCGCGGCGTGCCGAAGCTCGAGCGCCTCGTCCAGCGACGGTCGGGCGTCCCGGTCCCACGGCACGCCCTCCCGCGGCTGCATCTGGTCCCAGGGGAGCGAGAGCGGATGCCACGGGCTCGGGTCGCCGAGCAGGCAGCGCCCGACCCACGACTCGCTGGCGAAGGCGAGATGCCGCAGGGTCTGGATGAACGACCACTCGCCGTTCACCGACTCGTGCAGTTGTCCGGGCTCGAGCCGACGGGCCCGCTCGACGGTCGTCGCCCACAGTCGCTCGTTGACGTCCCATGCCTCGCGGAAGCCGTCGGCCGTGGTCGGTCGGAACTTCGCTCGCTCCGGGTAGCGCCGGTCGAGCTCGGCCTCGATCATCGGCGCCACGTCCACGCCGTTGATGACGAGGTTCCTGATCTCGCCGTCGATCGTGGTGTCGACGATCTCGACGCCGCGCATCGTCACCTGGTAGAGATCGGCGTTCTCGACGGTCGTCCCGTTGAGCAGCACCGTGGTGAAGGTCGAGCCCTGCAGGTCCGCCCGCTCGAACCGGGAGCCCGTCAGATCCTGGAAGTCGGTTGCCATGCCGGACAGGCTAAGGCCCGTTGCGGACGTTTCGCGTCCGGAACCTCCGCGCCCTCCCCGCCCGCTGGCGAGGGTTCTTGCGTACCGAGGGGTGTTCCGCGGAACACCCCTCGGCCGAATGCCGGACGGTTCAGGCGTTCTCCCAAAGGCCCATCACGTTGCCCTCGGTGTCGGTGAAGTAGCCGGCGAATCCCATGTCGCCGACCGGGATCTTCTCGGATACGGCCTTCCCGCCGGCGGCCTCGACCTGGCGCAACGCCTCGTCGACGCTCGGTACGTCGATCACGAGGGTCGGTCCCTTGCCCGGGAACTCGTCACTGCGCTCGAACATTCCGCCGTTGATGAAGCCCGGCTCGGTCGGACCCTTCTCGGGGTCGCTCGGACCGCTCATCACGATCGTGTAGCTCATCTCTGGCATCGGCATCAGCTGCCACCCGAACGTGTCGCCGTAGAACTTCCGAGCCCGGTCGCCGTCCTCGAACGGGATCTCGAAGTGCACCACCTTGCCGGACATGCTGCCTCCTCGTGAACAGGCTGAGCCCTCAGTCAAGGGCGGCTCCGACACGGGGTCAAGGGCAAGAAGGCCCGGGCCTGGTGGTACGGCCGGGTCCGGCGCCGGGCGACGTCAGGGAGCCCAGTCCGTCAGGTCGCAGCAGCTCTTGTCGGCACGCATCCGTTCGGCCAGATCGGGCGGCCATTCGAGGGAGCCGAGGTTGTCGCGTACGGCCATCGCGGTGACGTAGAGCTGCACGTCTCGCAGCCCCATTCCCACCCCGTCGTCTCTGAGTCGGCTGAGCACCGGCAGCACCTCCTCCTCCCACCACGCGCAGGCGAGATCGTGGCCGTCGACGGCGCCGGTGGCATCCCGCCGATGCGCCCAGGCCTCGGCCGCCTCGGTCAGGCGCACCCAGTCGGCCGGCCGGTCCAGCCACAGATCCCGGCGGACGTCGTACGGAAGCGGGATCCGCTGCAGGAAGCGGCGCTCGGCCGCCTTGCTGTCCAGGTGAGCGGCACGCAGGCAGCACATGGCGTACGCGACCGTGCACACCCGCCGCACGGTGGCCGGCAGGCTGTCCCAACCCAGCGAACGCGCCACGGAGACGCGATGGTGCCCGTCGCGGACGAAGTACAGCTCGCCCAGCCGTACCAGGTCCAGCGGTGGTGGGAACCTGCCTTCGTTGAAGGCCTCGGCGACCTGCCGCTGGCGATCCTCCAACGCCTTGTTGACCAGGGTGAAGTCGACGTCGAAGTCGTCTTGGCGCGCGGCGCTTCCCATGATGGCGGCCAGCGGCACGTCAGCCGGGTAGCTGCCCATCGCTCCGTCCTCGCCGAGTGCGTCCAACGCGTCGGACAACATCATCAGCGGCTGAGCGGGCTGTCGGGACCGCGTCCAGATCGCCACCAATCCACCATATCCCGGGCGCGAGGACCGACCGGTGACCATTCCCGCCTCGGCCAGGTGGACGGACTCCGCGTCGGGCCGATACCGTCCCGCGAGGGAGGAACATGAACCGCAGATTTGGCCTTTCATCGACCCTGCTCTCGACCGTGCTCGCGGGCGTCCTCGTCATGTTCGCGGGACCGGGCGCGCAAGCCGCCGGCGCCTGCGGCTCGACCGCGTTGGCGCACCGCGGAGCCAAGACAGCCTCGATCGACGAGAACACCATCGAGTCGATCGAGCGAGCCCAGCGGATCGGCGCGTACACGGAGAACGACGTCTTCCTCACCGCCGACGGCAGGTTCTTGATGATCCACAACCTGTCGCTTCACCACACGACGAACTGCGAGGGCGACGTCACGGACTGGCTGCTGGCCGACATCCAGGCCGAGTGCCTCACCACGCCGAACGGCATGGCGCTCCCGACCGCCCGGCAGGCGTTCCGGACGCTGGCCGGCAACCCCGACCAGCTGATGAACCTCGAGGTGAAGGGCCCGGGCTGGTTCGACAACGACAACGCCGAGCTCGTGGAGCTCCGCAACGCCGCAGCCGCGGAGGGCGTGTTGGACCGGGTCTACTTCAGCAACGACGCCACCTACCAGCTCGTGACGGCGTTCCGCGACAGCGCGCCGGACGCGATGGTGACGTGGAAGCCGGAGCCCGGCGAGCCGGATCTGTCGGTCGAGCACGCGACCGACCTCTCGGCCGACGCTGTGATGGCGACCAAGTCGCAATGGGTCCTCGCCGGAGTCGTGTTGAGCCTGCTGAAGCTCGCCGGGTTCGAGATCTGGTCCAAGGTGTCCGACAACGAGGCCGTCTGGGAGGCCAACCGGGAGCTCGGCGTCGAGATCCAGCTGACCAACCGGCCGAAGGTGTACATGACCTGGTGCGACTCGCTCAGCTAGGGCGCCCGTGACCACTCGGCTCGGTGAGCCAGAGGAGGAATGCACCCATGGTCATCGTTGCCGGACACGTCACCGTCGAGCCCGAACAGCGCGCGTCCTACCTCGCCGGCTGCGTGAGTGTCGTCGAACAGGCGCGAGCAGCAGCCGGCTGCCTCGACTTCGCCATCACCGCCGACCTGGTCGACCCCGGCCGGGTCAACATTTTCGAGCGGTGGGAGTCACAAGCGGCCGTTGAAGCCTTCCGCGGCAGCGGCCCCAGTGACGACCAGGGCGCGGCCATGCTCGCGGCGTCGGTGGCCGAGTACGACATCGCCGACGTGCGGTCCCTGTTCGACGAAGACCCGGCCTGAACCTGCCGCGTGGCAGTGCCACGACCGGTGAGGCAGACGGGTCGCAACATCTCTCGACTGGCCGGAACCGCACCCCCGCGTTTGGACCGTCCGCCAGCGGGTACGCCCCGCACATTCTGAGATTGCATGGCGCCGTGCAGCCTCAGCTAGGCTCCGGCCGTTTTGACCTCAAGCGGCCCGAGCCGCCTTCGACGGCCCCGGTCTGGCATGGCCCGGGGCCGTCCTCTGTCTCGCTGGGCCCGGCGAGGTTCCTTGGGTGGTCCTAGTCGGCAGCCGTCGTGTAGCGCATCAGGGTCACACCCGACGGGAACGCCTCGACCGACCGCAGCTGCAGCCGGGCCGGCGACGCGAACAACGCCTTGCCCTCGCCGATCGCCGTCGGGTGCACCAGCAGGTGGTACTCGTCGACCGCGCCCTGTTTCTGGAGGGCGGCGATCACACTCAGGCTGCCGTAGACCACAAGGTCGCCGTCGCCCTCGTTCTTGAGTTGGGCCACGGCATCCGCGTCGAGGGAGTCCAGCCGCGAGGTGTTGTCCCAGTCCGCCGTCTGCCCGGACCGGGACACGACGATCTTGGGCATGTCGTCCACCCGCTGCGCATACGCACGAGTCGCGGGCGCCTCGTCGTCGTCCCGGGCGATCTTGGGCCATGCCCCGGCGAAGTCGCCGTGGGTGCTCCGGCCCAGCAGCAGCGCCTCGGCATCGGTGACCAGCGAGGTCTCGTACGCCATCATGTGATCGTCGACCACCAGCCAGTCCATCTCGTCCTGGAGGCCCGCCACGTATCCGTCGAGCGTGGTCCACATCGACACGACGATTCTGCGCACACCGACTCCTTCGGTAGGTCCTGGCGGCCGACATCAGTAGCCCGCCGGTCGACACGCTCGGATGGGCGCGTCCAACCTAACGGACCTCCGCCGACCTCCGCCGACGACGACTTGGTCGTGACGTCCTAGCGACGTGGCACAGAGATTTGCATCGCCTGGATCAGCCCTCTGCTGACGGGCGCGACCTCATGACTTGGCTCCGGGCTGCGGCTTGAATCGGCGAACCTCCTGGGGCCAGCCGCACGCGACCGCGAGCTTGCCGGCCCACATCTTGGCGGCTTCCTCGTCGGCCACGTTCACGACGGCGAACCCGCCCAGGTACTCCTTGGTCTCGACGTAGGGCCCGTCGGTGATGATCGGGGTGCCACTGGTCGCGTCAGCGCTGAAGGCCTTCTCGACTTCCTCCTCCAGCCCCCCGGCGAACACGTACACCCCAGCAGACTTCATCTCGTCCACGACCGCCCTGGCGAGCGGCCCGCGCCCGCGGAACCAGTCCTCGGAGTGGTCGCCCACCCACTGCTGGTTGAAGTAGATGAGGTATTCGGTCATGTCTGCTCCTTGCCTCAGTCGCGGACCTGGTGCCCGCCTCAACCTATTCCACGAACGGCGTCCGGCCGATCCGACATCGTCAGGCCGGAAACTTCACGCCGGTACTCAAGTGGCCCATCGCGCGTACGCTGTTGGCCGTGGAAGCAAACGCCGCAGTTCGGGCGTGGGTCGGAGTTGCCGCGGCTGCCGTGATCGTTCAGCAGGCACTGACCGCCTATCTGGACGGCGGGCTCGGACCGTACGTGGTGTGGGGCGGGCTGTCACTGTTCTTGCTGTGCTGGGTCTACCGTGGCGGCGAGATGGCGCGGGTCGCCGTCGCCTCGTTGGCGGCGCTCGGAGCGATCCTGTACGCGTCGGCTGTCGGAGATGCTGATTGGGCGTTGGCGTCGGCGTTGATGTTCGGCCTTCAGTTCGTGGCCATGCTGGCTCGGCCGGTGCGGGCGTGGACGGGAGCGAGCCTTCGACCTGCTGACGGCTGAAGCCGCGTCGCCGGTTCACCCTGCGGTCGGAGGGTCGTCGAGCCGGTAGATGTACTCCGCAATCTCCGTGGCGCGGGCTTCAGCGTAGGACGTCTCCTCGCCTACCCGCGTGAACCCGTTACGCAGTAGCACCCTCTCCGATCCGGCGTTGTCGGCTGCGGCCCGCGCGAAGAGCGGACGCACCGTCACCTCGCGTAGTAGTTCGGCCAGCGCGGCCGAGGCGATGCCGCGACCCCAGAGGTCGCGCCGGATCCAGTAGGTGACCTCGGTCTCGCCCTCGATCACATAGCTCCCGATGCTGCCCACGATCTCACCGTTGACCAGGATCACCTTCTTGGTGATCTCGTCATTGGCGAGGATCTTGCGCCACTTCGCGACGTAACTGTCGCGCTCGCCGCTGTCCGAGCTCGTGAAGGCGGCCATGTGCTGAGCGATGTCGTCGTCCTGGATGTCGAAGAGGACGTCCAAATCCGCTTCGGTCATGTCGCGCAGAATCACCTGGCTCAGCCTGCCACGCCGCGATACGTCCGTATCCCTCCGTCGCCTACGCAATCCACGCCACAACTGGCCCCGGACCCCTCGCCAAATCAACCGTCCTCGGCTTCCGTGTGGTCGGCGTTCAGACCGTCGAGGAACTCCCCGACCGCCCGCTTGGATCTAAGCACGTGAAGGGCCACATGCTTCCCATGCTGCGCAATGATCTCGTGTTCGCGCTCCGGCTCTGAGCGGCGATTCCGCCAGACCCGGCCGGCCAAACGCCACTCATCGCGCAACCGCAGCCAGGCCGAATAGTCGCACCCTTCGGGCAACTCGCCCGGCATTCGGAAGCCGCGCAATAATGCGCGTCCTGCGCACAGCCACCACGGCATGTCGAGAACCACAACCGTGTCCGCACGTTCGAGACGGAGATCGAGAGTCTCGTGATAGTTGCCGTCGGCGATCCAAGCGTCGCCGGCGAGCACGCCACGTTGCTTCTCGCGCCACTCGGTCTCCGACGGTGCAACCCAGCCGGGCCTCCAGAAGTGGAGGTCCAGATGAATGACCGGCAAGCCGGTCCTGGCAGCGAGCGCGACGGTGAAAGTGCTCTTCCCGGACCCGGCCACCCCAGTGACGATGACGCGACGTCCTATCAGGCCCAGCGCGGCATCACTACTCATCAGCGTCAGCGTCCCACAGATGCCGCCATCCGACGGTTTGCCAGCCGGTCGACAAGCCCATCCGCACATCGGCCGCGTGAAACGTCCGACTCTCTCGGCAGATCAGTGCGTCTAGATCGTTGCGTCGTGTCGCCGAGCGCGATCACCGCTTTCGTCCGCCCAGGCGCCATCTAGGTGACGACCGCAATGGGGCTCGACCAGTTCGAAGAGGCGGCGGGCGGTGGCGTTCGACACCGGCGGACGGGGCGACGTCACGCAGGGGCGCCGAGCGGCGGGTGCTCGAGCACCTGGGGCTTGTACTCGACCAGCTGGATGCGGCCGTCGAAGGTGCGGTGCTCGATCATCTCGAGGGCGACGTCCGGATAGCCGTCGTAGATGCGCTCTTCGCCCGTGGCCCCGGTGATCACCGGGAACATCACGACCCGGAAGCGGTCGACGAGTCCGGCTCGTAGCAGGGAC
>Ga0081538_10000730_pt1 | contig 35887 bp, 39 predicted proteins | sample TabmetS5T2R1_FD_71022 | JGI IMG/M metagenome (GOLD analysis project Ga0081538, IMG submission 71022) | Tabebuia heterophylla rhizosphere microbial communities from the University of Puerto Rico - S5T2R1 | ecosystem: Host-associated > Plants > Roots > Rhizosphere ...
CTTCGACCAACGGCTTCGCACCGGGCTCGACGACAGCGACATCCAGCAGCTTCGCGAGCTCCTCGCCCGCCTGGCCTCGAACATCACCGGCGACCAGTCCAGCGCGGACGAGCGCCCCGCCGAAGACGTCGCCGCCAGGTAGACGACACACGCCCAGGACGACAAACAGGAGGGCACCCTGAGAGTGCCCTGATCGAAGTGAGCACGCGGGATCAGCCGTAGGGGCGGGGTTCGGTGCTGGCGCAGATTCATCACATCGGCTTTCCGGAGTGGACGGTGGCGATGGTCTCGGCTTGTCCGATGATCGCGCCGTTGTGGGTGACTGCCGGTTCTGCGCGGCTGCGGCCCCGCGGCCGATGGTCGCAGGGTTTGACTCGAGAGCGACCTAGCGCGTGGCTTCGCGGTGGCGGTGGTAGTAGCGGCTGGCGCGCACGCGGTCGCCGCAACGGGTTGAGCACCAACGGCGGCGGGGGTGGTCTCGGAGCAGCAGGCGCACGCACCCCGGCGCGGCGCAGGCCAGCAGGTCGGCGTGGGCGGGGCCGGTGACGAGGTCGATGGCGTCGGCGGCGAGCAGAGCGCGCGCGAGCGGTACTCCGCCGGCGCCGAGGCAGATGCGGTCCTCGCGCGGTGTGCCGGCGTCCGCCCAGGTCAATCGGCGCGCCGTGGGTGCAGCGGCCGCCGCGGCGTTGACGGTCTCGACCGCGGCTTGGTCCGGGGCGCGCCCGGCGATCCGTGCGTCCAGCAGCTCGCGGACGGCGCCGCGGAGCTCGCGAACCGCGGCGAGCCCCGCGCCGTCGGCGCGCGCGTTCGGTACGAGGCCCTGCTCCGCCAGCCACGCGCCCAGGCTCGCCGCACTGGCGATGTCGTCGACCGGCCCGTGGGCGTCGTTGCGGTGCGAGTTCACGAGGGCCAACGCCGGACGGGCGGCCTCACCTGGTGCAGCCGTGGTCGACATCGCTTCTCATGCTACATCGACGCACCAACCGTGATATGGTCCTCACGTTAGTTGAGGCTACTAACCGTGAGGAGAGAGCACGTGGCAACACTCACCGCTCAGCTCGTCGGAGGACCCACCGCGGTCCTGGAGTACGCCGGCCTGCGCTGGCTTACCGATCCCTCGCTCTCGCCCCCCGGCGAGTACGAGGGCGGCCTGGTGAAGACCACGGCACCAGCTCTGGACCTGGAGACGATCGAGCCGATCGACGTTGTGCTGCTCTCGCACGATCACCACAGCGACAACCTCGATCCCGGGGGGCGTGAGTTCCTGCCGCGTGCCGGGCGAGTGCTGACCACCGTCGACGGCGCCCGGCGCCTCGGCGGCAACGCGACGGGCCTCGAGCCGTGGTCCTCCCTCGAGCTGGAGCGTGCTGACGCACCACCGGTCACGGTCACCGCCGTGCCAGCCCAGCACGGGCCCGACGGGACCGACCACATCACCGGCCCGGTGATCGGCTTCCTGCTCGGTGGCCCCGGGCTCGACACCGTGTACGTGTCCGGCGACAACGCCTCGCTGGACGTCGTGCGCGCGATCGCCGCGCGCGCTGGCGGGGTCGATGTGGCCGTCCTCTTCGCCGGTGCCGTCCAGGTCCCCCACCGCTTTGACGGCGCCTACCTGACCCTCTCCAGCGACCGGGCCGCCGAGGCCGCCAAGATCCTCGCCGTCCGCGCGGTGGTGCCCGTCCACTTCGAGGGCTGGACCCACTTCACCCAGGGCGCCGACGCCCTGCGCGCCGCCTTCGCCGGCAACCAGCTGACCGACCGCCTGGCGCTGGCCGAGCCGGGAGCCGCCGTCACCGTCTGAGGGCAGCCAATCTAGCGAGGCCGCGAACACAACGGTGAACCGCTGCCCGCCTCCGACATCCGCCGACGCCTCGGTCCGGCCGTCGCAGCACCATCCGTGCTGGTCCTCGACGCAACGAGTTGCGCGAGGGATGCTTGCTTCTCCCCGCCTGCCGGCCGCTTCCGGACGCTCCCGCGTTGGCGAGAGCAACGGAGCCACCGGCTGAGGAGCACGTCGCATCCGCCGCCACCTCCGCCGGTGGGAGCAGGCGCTCGGGGAGGTCCTCGCTACGGAGGCCCGGGCGGCGTACGCGACATGGGCGTAACGGGGCCGCCTCCGCCCGCGGCGACCCACCTCACGGTCAGCTCGCGAGTGTCGCACGCCACTCGCACGGCGGGGTAGCAGGCATCCTGGCCGATGTATTCGTTGTAACCGCCGTCGGGAGTGAAGGCTCGGATGTGCCAGCGCACCGGAGCCTCCGTATGACGTGTCTCATGGTGTGCCCCGCAGTTGTTGGGGTGGTAGACCCAACCCGGTTTAGAGCTGTGGGTTGCGCAGCCCAGCGGTTGGCGCTGCGGGCGGAGGAGGGGTCTGGGCTGGAGCGCGGAGGCGATGGCCTAGCGGCCGCGGCCGATGGGCGCTGGGAGGATCGCGTCGAGCTCGGCCAGCTGGCGGCGCAGGCTGCCGCAGACCTGTTCGCAGAGCTCGAAGACGCTCGGGTCGCTGATGGCGTAGAGGGTGCGGTTGCCCCGCTTGGTGCGGCTGACCATGCCGGCCGCGTGGAGGATCCCCAGGTGCTTGGAGAGGTTTTGCTGGGAGGCGCCGAGGGCGGCCTGAAGCTCGCCGACGCTCTCCTCGCCCTCGCGTAGCTGGTCCAGCAGCTTGATGCGCGTCGGCTCGCCGAGCACGCGGAAGCGCTGCGCGAGGAGGTCGACGAGCGGCTCGGGGAGCGGGTGCGGGACGGCGGACGGCTCGGTCACGCCACCGATCGTACCAACTTTTATCAACTGTTTAGTTGTTAGGTTGTAGAGTCGCCCAACTCTACGGTTGTGAAGTTGAAGAGGGTTTCCTTGATACACACGATGGCCAACCGCGGGGCCGCGGTGAGCTCCATCCCATCCCTGCGCTGGCCGCTCGGGCGCGTGCTGTTCGCGCTTGCCGAGACGGTGACCCTGCTGTCTGCCGCATTGGCCGTGGTGGTCTCGGCGTGGTTTCTGTTGCTCACGGCGTTTGTCGAGGTCCTCGAGCGCTTGCCGCGCGGCGGCTTCTTGGGGTGGCGTTCTTGAACATCGAAATCGTGGTTCATGACGAGGCTGTGGTCGTGGCGCCGGTCGGTGAAATCGACTTGGCGACGGTGCGCGCCCTCGACGCCGAACTGCGGCGGGCCGAAAGCTATGGGCTCGGCGCTGTCGTGGTCGACCTTCGCGGCGTCGAGTTCATCGGTTCGAGCGGGCTGACTGCGCTGTGGTCGGCGCAGGAGCGCGCCCACTCGCGCGGCTGGCGGCTGGCGCTCGCGGGGTGCGGTAGCCACGTCAAGCGCGTGCTCGAGATCACCGGGCTTGATCGCCATTTTGAGATTGTCACCGACCTGACAAACCTGCGCTAAGCCGAGCCTGGGCGGCAGGCCGTGTCGACCGAACCGTTCCGCGGGTAGCTTCGGCGGAACGAGAGGTGGGAGCAGCATCACCTGTTCCGTCCGCTGATGCCTGTCGGCCTCGGCGGGACGCTATTCGAAGCGAGGCGAGTGGCTGCCGCTGGGGTCGCGCATAGACTCGGAGGGTCATGACAGCCCGGGCGCGATCGGGCGCTACCGTCACGGATCCCGCCGCGCGTCCCGCCCCGCACGGCCGGCTGTGGGCGGCCGTGGCCGATCGGGGATCGCTGCGGTCCTGGACCCAAGTTGCGAACGACGGGATCATCGCGACCGCCGGCATCCTCGAGGGGTTCGCGGGCGCGGGGGCCAGCAACCGGACGCTCATCACGGCGGGCACCACGGCGACCATCGCAGGCATGCTCAGTGTCGGCGGCGCGGAGTGGGCCGAGGCGGCCGCGGAGCGCGAGGGCCAGCTCACGGCCGCCGAGGAGGAGGCGGCCGAGATCGCGCGCCAGCCCGGCGTCGAGCATGCGGAAGTCGTCGCGTACTACGAGGCGAAGGGCCTCACGCCGCAGCTCGCACGCGAGGTGGCCGACCAGCTCATGGCGCGCGACCCCGTTGACGCGCAGCTGGAGAGCGAGCACGGCATCCTTGAAATCATGTCGCGCGCCGAGACTGTGCGGGCGGGGCTCGGGTCGGCGATCGCGTACCTGCTCGGAGCGGCCATTCCGCTTAGCGTGACTGTGGCGGTGCCGGTGGGCATCGAGAGCTGGTTGATCCTTGGGGCGGTGTTCGTTTCCCTGATCGTGACATCGGGCATCGGGGCGCGCACAGGCCACATGAACCTGTCGCGCACCATCGTCCGCGCGCTCACCGTCGGCTTCGTGACGATGGCCGTCAGCTACCTCGTCGGCAAACTGGTCCTCTGACGGCCGAAGCTGCCCGTCGCCGCGGTCACGCTGTCTTTTCGCGGTAGCAGCAGCGATGCATGCGCCCTTAAGCCCTTCAGGCCAGATCCTGTCCGCGGCGTGGTGCCATTCATGGTTCCATGTTGAGCGGATCTGGGCTGATCTGAGAGCACCTCAGCCGGGCCGTCATGCGGCGACAGGGATGAGGTGACCGGGTTCGGCGATCTCATAACCCGAAGGTCGCGGGTTCGAATCCCGCCCCCGCTACTCGCGAAGCCCCTGCATACGCAGTCAAGGACGGCTTCGCTCCTCTCGCCCCCGGCGCACGGCTGCGGGCGCTCGCCTTCCCGACCCGCGCCACCGCGCGCCACGACCGTCGGCCGCGAGCGTCCAGGCGAGCAGGAAGTCCCGCCGTTCGAGAGCGCGGTTGAACTGGTCCGCTCTGGGTGGCCGTCAGCGAGATGTCCGTGGAATGTCAGCGCGTCGTGATCTGGTTCGGCAGGGCACATCCCGCAGCCACAGAAGGAGTCGTTGCAATGGCCCGGAACATCGGCACCATCGTCGTCGTGGCGATCCTGGTCGGGGCAGGCGGCGCGACCGCCGCCCAGGTCATCACCGGGGCGCAGATCGAGAACAACAGCCTCACCGGCAAGGACGTGAAGAACAAGAGCCTCACGAAACAGGACTTCAAGGGCTCGGTGCGCGGACCGAAAGGCGACCCCGGTCCCCAGGGAGCTCAAGGAGCGCCAGGGGCCCAAGGACCGAGGGGCGACGCCGGCCCACAAGGCCCGGCCGGCACGCCCGGGCCGCAAGGTCAGACCGGCGCGCAGGGCCCGCCCGGGCCCGGCACGCTCCTTGCGCACGCGACCATGGCAAACGGGACCGGGATCGCCACGTGTCAAGAGCTCGCCACGCTGGCGCTGACCGTGCCCGGGCCGGGCACAGTGGTCGTGCGGGGCACGCTGTGGATCAGCCTAAGCAGCCCCCAAGGGCCCGGTGTTGTGTTCATCGGGACCGTCAGGGACACCCCACCGGATCCGTCCTCGTGCCAGCCAATCATCGGGGCAACGGTCCATGAACTCGCCGGCCAGGTCTCCGCGGTCGATCAGACGGTGCCGATCGAGCGCATCTTCGAGGTCGCAGCCGCAGGCCCACGGACCTACCGCATATTCGGACAGGCTTTCAACAGCGGCACCGCAAATTCGGGGCAGTTCACCGCCACCTACTATCCGGACTGAGTGTTACTTGCACGGGCTTCTTCGGCGTCTTGGGGCGCCGGTCCACGGCGCCGTGGAAAGCCTGACGACGGACCAGGGGTGGCAAGTGCTGGTCGGGCTCATCGATGAGGCGTGACGCAGCCCGCTCGACGCCATCCTGCGCGGCGCGACCTGCACGGTGAGTCGTGTCAGGCCGCGGCGGCGCCGGAGAATGCGCGTTCGAAGGCCTTCGGGTCGCTGCGCCAGGTCGGCGCCATCGCCTGGGCGTTCGGGTCCGGGAAGATGTCCTCCTCGTCGGCGGCGAGCCCGTCGAGCAGGCCCGCGGCGACCTGGGCCGGCGGCGTCTTGGCGGTGTCGATGCCGGCGGTCATGTCGGTGTCGATCCCGGCCGGGTAGACGCCGTGCACCGCGATGCCGCGCGCGGCGAGGACCGGTCGCAGCGCCTGGGTGAGCGAGTGGGCGGCGGCCTTGGAGGCCGAATAGCCCGTCATCGGCGGCGAGCTCGCGAGGCTCAGCAGCGAGAGCACGTTGACGATCCGGCCGCCGGTGGCCTCGAGCACGGGTACGAACGCGCGGATCGTCGCGTAGGTCCCGTGGTAGTTGACGGCCATCTCGCGATCGACGGCTTCGGCCGCTGCGTCGAGCGGGCCGGCGAACTCCGCGGTCGACGCGTTGTTGATCAACAGGGTGGCGTCGGCCGCCCGGCTGGCGGCGGCCTTGATGCTGCCGCCGTCGAGCAGGTCGAAGGCGACGGGGACGATGCGCGAGTGATTCCGGACCCGGCCGGGGTCACGGGCGAGCGCGTAGATCTTGGGCGCACCGCGTTCGAGCAGCGCGTCGACGAGGGCGCGGCCGAGGCCGCGCGTGGCACCGGTCACAACGGGTGTTGAGGTTGAGAGATCCATGAGAGGACCGTACGTCTGGGATCATGAGAAGAAAATGACTGATTCGTGCGTGTTCTTGTCCGTTCGTCTCACGTGCTGGATTCGCGCGGTACGGTACGTGCCGTGGATCCCCTCGCCGACGTGCTCGACCTCGGCCGCGTGCGCGGTGTGCTGCTGGCGAGCGTGCGCGCCAGCGCGCCGTGGGGACTGGACCTGCCCTCGGGGATGGGTGCCGCCGTGCACGCGGTGACCGCCGGGACGGCCTGGCTGCGGGTTGACGGAGAGCCGCCGCTCCAGCTCATGCCCGGCGACCTGCTGCTGCTACCGAGCGGGATCGGATATCGGTTGTCGTCGGCTCCCGACGCGCGCTGCCGCCCATTCGACCGCGCGATGAAGGAGGAGCTGATGACGCCCGCCGGCGACCTCACGCTGACCGGCCCGGGCGCGGTCACCACGTTCGTGTGCGCGGGCTACGACTACGACCTCGACATCGCCCAGCAGCTCATGCGCCAGCTGCCCGATGTCCTCCACGTCCCCGCCGACGCAGTCGCCGGCCGCGAGATCGCCGCGCTGGTCGAGCTGCTGGCCGCCGAGGTCGGCACCCGCTCGCCAGGATCGCGCGCCGCGGCCGCGCGCCTCATCGACCTGCTCCTGATCGCTGCGATCCGGCGCTGGAACGACAGCCGCGGGGACGACGCTCCGCCCTCATGGCTCACCGCACTGCGCGATCCCACCATCGCCCAGGTCCTTGCGCTCCTGCACGAGCGACCAGGCGACACCTGGACGCTGGCCGCGCTCGCCAGCGAGGTGCACCTCTCGCGCGCCACGCTCGCCCGCCGCTTCACCGAGGCCGTCGGCGAGCCGCCGCTTGCCTACCTCGCCCGCTGGCGGATGCATCTCGCCGCCCACTACCTCAAGCACTCCACCGACACGGTCGAGTCGATCGCCCGGGCTGTCGGCTACTCCTCCGAGTACGCGTTCAACCGCGCCTTCGCGCGTCACCGCGGCCAGCCGCCGGGCCGCTACCGCCGGCAGGCGCTGCACGCTTGAGCCCACGCGTGCGCGAGGGCGCCCCCCCGCCGCCGTACTTGTGAGCGGCGAGCTTGATCACCGGCGAGCCCACGATCCCAGTTCCCGCTCGACGTGGTTGAGCCAGTCGGTGTAGCGCGCCCGAGATCGCGGCGATCTCGTCGCGGAGCACCCGCAGGCCGTCGAGCCCGGCCTCTTCGGCGACGATGTCGGCGGCGAGCACGCGGACGAGCGCCTCGTGCCGGATGCAGGTCGTCGACGCTGCGAATCATCCGACCAGATGAGGGGAGTTCAGCCGATGAGTTCAGCGGTCCGTCTCGGTCTCTTGAAGAGAGACAGCGTTGAAAGACGCGCTCGCCTGTTCGGAGGCGGCGGGCGGGCCCCGGAGCCGGCGGAGGAGACCGACACATGGCGGCACGGATCGTTGTGACGGAGTTCGTATCGCTCGACGGCGTGATGGAGGCGCCGGGAGGCGAGCCCGATTTCAAGTACCCCGGTTGGACCTTCGAGTTCGATCGCGGCGACGACGGAAACCAGTTCAAGTTGGACGAGACGAGGCGGGCCGACGCCCTGCTGATCGGCCGGCGCACTTATGAGAGCTTCGCCGGGGCCTGGCCGCAGCGCGAGGGCGAGTTCGCCGACAAGTTCAACTCGATGCCGAAGTTCGTCGTCTCGACGACGCTCAAGGACCCCGAGTGGAACAACACGACCGTCCTCGACAGCGGCGACGCGACGGCCCAGGTGCGCAAGCTCAAGGAGGAGTTCGACGGCGAGCTCCAGGTGCCGGGCAGCCACCGCCTGGTCCAGGAGCTGATCGAGAGCGACCTCGTCGACCAGATCAACCTGATGGTCTTTCCGGTGATCCTTGGGACGGGCAAGAAGGCTCTCGAGGAGACGCCCGAGCGACGCAACCTCCGGCTCAAGCAATCGAAGGTCGTCGGTGACGGCGTTGCCGTGCTGATCTACGAGCGGGCCTAGCCCATCGCGGTCAGACCCCCCGCTACTCAGAAAGGCCCGTAAGCACGGACCTTTCGTCGTGAAGGGCAGTTTCGGCTCCCCGCCAACGGAACTCTCGACCCTCCGGCTAGCTCCAATACGAAGCGAACCCCGCCGCGGGCGTCAGGGCGTGGCTGGTTGGATCTCATCACGACCATTCCCTCAGCGCTCCTTGGCGAGAGCCGGGCGCGCGACTTGCCGGCGCGCCCCGCCGAGCAGCTTGATCGCGGAGGCCACGATCCCGATCGCGACCGCGATCGCGAAGGCCAGGAGCGTGACACGGGGGCTGACCCCCTCGGCGAGCGCGACGCCGGCGCCCACGATCGGCACCGACAACCCGACGAAAGCCGCGAGGTAGGTTCCGGCGAGCGCCTCGGCCCGGGTATCGGTTGGGGAGATGCTGATGACCGTTCCCACCGCTCCCTTGAAGATCGCACCGCCGCCGGCGCCCGTGATGCCGCCGCCGATGATGAAGAGGGCCAGGCTGGGGGCGGACAGCCACACCGCGGTGACGACCGCGGCGAGACCGACCACCATCGCCGCCATCCCGGCGGTGAGCAGGCGGCGCAGAGGCCAGCCCATGGTCACGAGCTGGGCGATCACCCCGGCGCCGAAGACGGCGAACAGCGTGGCGCCCGCGAGCGCGTGCGAGGGATGGTCAAGCGAGACGACGAGAAAGATGCCGGCCAGGCCGGCGAACAGCCCCATCGCGGCGAAGACGATGAACGCGCTGAGCGCCGCGGCGTAGTACTGGCCGCTTGCCGCGGCCGGCAGCGACACGCGCTGGGGGCGGTAGCGAGGCCGGGGCGCGACGGGTTCGCGGGTCTCGGGCGAGAGCGCCACGGCGACCAGGGCCAGGCAGGCCGCAACCAGGAACACGACGTAAGGGATCGTCAGCGGGTCGCCGACCCACTGCGCGAAGAGTCCGGCAATCAGCGCGCCCACGCCGAGCCCGCCCATGTTCACGGTCGTCGCCGTGACCTGCGCCCGGGCACCGGATTCCTGGGGGCGATGCCGGGCGTGAAGCTCGGCCAGATAGGCCGTCGCGGTCGACTGGGTGAGCCCGATCGAGACGCCGGTTAGCACGCGGGCCACCAACAGGCCAGGCACGGCGTTCCAGGTGAGGAAGACGATCGCGCTCCCGACGGTGAACGCTGCCGCAGGGATGAGGAGGCGCTTGCGCCCGTACCAGTCGGACAGGTGGCCGGCGAGGGCCAGGGCGCCGATCACGCCGATCGCATAGGCCGCGTAGACGACGGTCAGCATGAACTCCGAGAAGCCATCGCGCGCCTGGTAGAGGGCATACAGCGGGCTGGGCACCGTCGAGAACGCGGCCAGCGTCAGGAACGTGAAGGCGACCACCCAGAAGCCGACGCCGTGATGCCGAGCGGACCCACGCTCGGGCAGGACGGCGCTCACCGCGTTCGCGATACGCGCACGACCGCCTGGCGGTCGTTGCCGGGGCCTGTTACTTGACCCCGAGGTGCCCGGGCGCCGGCGGGGGATTGCGGCCATGGTTCAGCCTCCTCGATGCGATAGTTATGGCTTCATCGTGACCATAACATAACTATCTAACCATAATGAGAGGGAGATGAAGAACCGCGCACGCCAGCAGCGAGCCCGGCTCAGCCCGAGCCGCAGATCAGCGCCGGTTCTCGGCCTGTCGCTGGCGGACGAGCCCGGCTCGGACCTCGGCCAGCAGCGGCAGGGCCGTCTCGACAGCCGGGTCGCCCCCGGCAGCCGCCGCCACCGCCGACCCCCACTCTCGGCGGACCAGCTCGTAATTGCGGATCGCCCGGTGCGTCGGATGGATCCGAACCCATCGCCCGTCCTCGGGATCGGCGATGCGCTCGATCAACCCCTTCTCCTCCAGCCCACGCAGCACGACGCTGAGATTGCTGCGCTGCAGACCCGTCGCGAACGCCACCTCACTCGGCAAGGCTCCCGGATTCGGAAACAGGTAGCGCATCACGGTCCCTTCGGACGGCGTCAGTGACACCGCCTCGGGGCTCACATAGCCGCGGAACTGGATCTCCCGGGCGATCTCGAGCACATGGTCGGCGAACTCTGCCCACTGCTCCTCGGCGACCCGCTGCGTTGTTCGGCGCGTCGCGATGCCGCGAGTTCGTCGCCTCGCCATAGTTATAGAACTATAGCTATAGCAACGGACCGGTATGACCGCACCGCGCCCGCCGAGATACGCAGGGACACCGCTCCGACCGCCGCCACTCCGTGTTTCCGCCCTCGATGCTCGCGGTCGCCCGGGTCTTACTTGCTCTCATCGCCCTCGCGGTTGCTGTGGCGCCCGCGGCGCAGGCCACCCTCCCGGGCAGGAACGGCGCGATCGCCTTCGCGCAGCGGACGGCCAGCGGCGACCTGGTGGAGCCGACCGTGGAGCACACGAGGATCGTCACGCGGCGCGTGACGGGGACGCGCGATCGCGTCCTCGTCGACTGCGAGCTCACCGCCGGCTTACCGACGAGCGGCAACTGCGCCGGTACGAGCTACACGTCGCCGTCGTACTCGCCGGACGGAGGCCGGATTACGTTCGACGCCGGTGAGCGGATCGGCGTGATGGCCGCCGACGGGAGCGGGCTCACCTTGCTCCCGGCCGTCACCGCGAACGACGGGGAACCCGCCTTCTCGGCAGACGGCCGACGCATCGTCTTCACCGGCAGGAACGACCGTGGGACGACCGACCTCTACGTTCGGAGCGTCGACGGCGGGTCGGCTCAGCTCATCATCCACGATGCCGGTGAGCCTTCCTGGTCATCCCGAGGCGTGATCGCGTACGTGCGAAGCGGCAACGTCTACGTAGCCCGGCCCGGCGGGCGTCATCGCCGCTGGGTTACCTCAGGCGTCTCGCCCGACTGGTCGCCCGATGGCCGCCGGCTCCTCCTCGTGCGGCCGCTCTCGACGCTCACCTTCGACACCCCGATCGGGCGGATGTACGTAGTGGGGGCACACGGCGAAGGCCTGCGCCGCATCGGGCCGGCGGTCGACGCGTCCGACCCGAAGTGGTCCCCGCAGGGCAACTGGATCGCATACGAGGTGTTCGAGGCGGGCGTGTTCGCGAAGAAGCTCGGGAGCTCCGCGCCGGCGCGCGAGGTCGCGCTCACCCAGACCAGCGGCGAGAGCGGCTCGGTAGCGTCGTTCGACCCGAGTTGGGGCCCGCTGCCGCGCTGAGGATCGTCTCGAGTCCGTTGACGTCGGTCTCGGTCCGAGGTCAGCCTGAAGGAGCTGAGCTCGCGTTGTCAGCTCGTGGCGATCTCGTGTCTACGTCCGCGGTTGTCGGTGTAGCGGGCCCATCCGCATGCGGCTTCCTCGAGCCGCGTATGACGGGCCTGCAGCCGCTCCTCGAGCTCGATCGGCACGAACACGCCCACCTGACATGTCTCGTCAACGTCCAGCTCGGGGATCTGATCTGCCTGCAGTTCTTCGCCGTAGACCCTCAGCCCGAAACGGACGTCGGTTGCGGCGGTCGCTCCAGTGTTCGTTACGGCCACGCTCGCCTGAATGCGCTTGAGACCCTCGGACTCGCGTCCGCGGGCGGCCATCTTGACTACGACCTCGGGACGGCGGAGCTCGGCGTCAAGCTCCCTGACCTTTCCCCGCCCCCGCAAGGCCAGCGCGAGACCAATCGCTCCGATGGCCGCTCCGATGACCCCGACGATTATCCCGACGTCCACCAGGCCGGGCTACCCGACCTGGTAGTGGCAAAACTCGCTGCAACAGATCTCCCATGCGGGCCGGGCACGTACAGCCGGTGAGCGGTCGCGTCCGGTGACTCGTTGGTTGGAATACGACTGCGCGTCCCGGAAAAGACCAAGCAAGGAGGTGGTTAGGTGACTGAGGCTGACCGTGGGGAATCCAACGAGATCGATCCCCACGAGCCGGACATTGAGGTTGTCGCACGCGTGCGCGCAGACGAGCTTCGCTTTGATGCGGAGCCCGAGGTGGAGGTGCGCTTCCCGGGGAGCGGGAAGCGTGATTCTCGGCAGGTCACCACTCGAAGGAACATCGACAAGCCCATCAAGCCGGGCAAGACCTATCGACGCGTGTTCGTTGCGACACGCATAAGCAGCCGGCTGATCGATGAGGACGGGGAGCGCTAACGGCTTCGGTGCGGGCCTCGTTACTCCTCGGACTCGGACGACGGCGTCGGCTCGCCCGCGCGACCTCCGCCGAGCGCCTGTTCGGCGGGCGCGTCGTCGCCGGCTCCCAGCGCCTGGCGCTCCAGGATCTCGTCGAGGGCGCCCCGAACCTCCTCAAGCCTTCCTCGGAGCGCTTCGTCCACGGTGTCGCCCACCTCTAGCTCTTCCAGGATGTCCGCAAGCGTGGTCTGAGCCTCGCCCAGAGTTTCCCTGACCAGTCGGCTGAGCGACCGGCTCAGGATCCGCAAGATCTCAGGATGTTCGGCGATGGTGTCGAGGGCCTTCTCGAGGATGGCGCGTATGTGCTTCAGCCGAACCTTGAGGAGGACCTTCGCCTCGACGCCCTCGATCTCGAGCTTGACGCGATCGAGCGTCGCGTCCACGCCGACCGAGAGCCGTACCAGATTGGCGAGCTCAGCTTGCACCGACACGTGAGCCCTGAGGTCCTCTACCTCCAGGCTGATCCTGTCGACCTTGAGCTCGCTGACATCGAGCAGAACGTCCGGCGGCTCCGCCTCATCTGGCGCGTCCGCCGTAGGCGACCGCCTGGGACGAAGGAGCCCCCGCCTCCCCGCGCTAACGGCCAGGACCCCGAGAACCGCCCATCCCAGGCCCCAGACCATCCGTCCAGAGACGATCGGCTGTTGCCGTACCCAGACAGTTGGCGAGAGGCGCGGCCCTCTAAAGATCATCACCAGACTCCAGTCATACGGTGTGGTCTAGCGCTGTCGCGGACGCTCCACGAGCAGCGGGAGCGGCGTGGCCGTGACGAAGGATTCGGTCGCGACGAGATCACTCTGGTGCTCGTCATGTCGCACTACGCGCACCTGTGTCTCCGACTCTTTCTCGATTCTCGCGAGCTGCCGCGCCACCTCTGCGGGACTCTCGAGCACCGCGAGGATCTCTCCTTCGGTATTGACGAGCAGGTACTCCACAACTACGTCTGTGCTTGCCCGGCACGGCGGAAACGTAACGGCCACATGGCGGCCTCACGCGGCCGGCGTGGAGTCGGCACCCGGCCCGTGCATCCGGGCCTCTCTGCGCACCGTCGCCACGATCGTTGCGGCGGCGAGCAGCGCCAGGCCGGCGCAGGCGATCCAGGCTGCCGCGAATTGATCGTTCTCCGCCAGGAAGCCGGTGAGGAGCGGTCCGCTCACCGCGCCCACGAACAGGCCGGTCATCATCACGCCGACGGCCCAGCCCGGTGCGTGGGGGCTGCGCTGCACGACGGCCAGGGTGAGGCCACCCGGCCACGCCCAGCCCAGGCCTCCCGCCAGCAGCGCCGCCGCCGCTATCACGCCCGGCTCGCCGGCGATCAGCAGCAGGTAGCCGGCCACGCTCGCCGCCAGCATCGTGGCCACCAGCCGCAGCGGTTCCTGCCCGGCGCGATCGGCTAAGACACCCACGGCGATCCGGCTGGCTGTTGCGATCAGGCTCACCCCCGCCAACAGCAGCCCCGCGGCGCCCTCGCTCACACCGGTGTCCACCGAGTAGGTGACGAGGAACGAGACGAAGCCGACGCCGGCCGCGCTGGCCAGTACCGCCGCGACCCCGAGCGCGTGGACGGACGTGAAGGCGCGAGGGCGCCGCCCGCCCGCCACGCCGGGAGCGGCGCCCGCGCCCGCTCTCGGTGCGAGGGCCACGGAGAGCAGGGACAGCACGGCCGCGGCGACGAACGCCCATTCCCAGCCCAGCGGTATCGCCACGACGGGCAGGGCCAGGCCCGCCAGCAGCGCGCCGAGCGGCGCGCCCGCTTGCTGCGCGCCGAAGGCGAGCCCCTGGCGCTGGACCGCCACCGCGCGCTTCAACAGCGCACTGACGGACGGCCCGCCGAGCGCGTTGCCGACGCCTCCGATCAGCAGCAGTGCCGTCAGGCTCGCCGCCGATCCCGCCAGCGCCGCCACCGCGACGCAGCAGATGGACGTCGCTGCCGCGGCCAGCCGCATGCCCCGCACGGGTCCTACGCGGTCGACGAGGCGCCCGGCGGGGACCGAGCCCGCGGCCGATACGACGTAGAACAGCGCCACGGCCAGGCCCAGCGTCGCGTCGCCGAAGGCGAACTCGGTCCGGATGCGCGGCGCCAGGCTGGCCGTCAGGAAGCCCGGCATGACGGTCGCGACGATCAGGCCGGTCCCGGTGATGAGCGAGCGCCGTTCGCGCCGGCCGAGCGACCGGCTCGCGACGTCGCGGGTTTCGAGTGCTGCGGTATCGACGGCTAGGGACTACCCCGGTCGGGAATAAATAAGACGATTTGGCATGACCGCCTCGGACGTCACGCGCACCCAGGTCGGCATCGTCGGCGCTGGTCCGGCGGGCCTCGTGCTCGGTCAGCTCCTGCATCTCCAGGGGATCGACTCGGTGATCCTGGAGGCTCGCGACCGGGAGTATGTCGAGGGCCGCGTCCGGGCGGGGGTGCTCGAGCAGCGCACGGTCGACCTCCTGATCGAGATGGGCGTGGGCGAGCGCCTCGAACGCGAGGGCCTCGTGCACCACGGGGTCGAGCTCCGCTTCGGCGGCGAGGGCCACCGGATCCCCTTCGACGAGCTCACGGGCGGCCGGGGGATCACAATCTACGGCCAGCAGGAGGTGGTCAAGGACCTGATCGCGGCGCGGCTCGAGGCGGGAGCGCCGCTCCTATTCGAGGTCGACGACGTGCGACCGGTCGGGATCGACACCGACAGCCCCGCGCTGCGCTTCCGGCACGACGGCCAGGACCGCGAGCTCCGCTGCGACGTGATCGCCGGCTGCGACGGCTTCCACGGCGTCTGCCGCGACGCCGTGCCGGCCGGCGCGCTCGCGTTCCGCGAGCACGTGTACCCGTTCGGATGGCTCGGGATCCTGGCCCAGGTGGAGCCCTCGAGCGACGAGCTCATCTACTGCCACCACGACCGCGGCTTCGCGCTCCACAGCATGCGCTCGCCGGAGATCACCCGGCTCTATCTCCAGTGCGAGCCTGACGAGGACATCGAGCGCTGGCCCGACGAGCGGATCTGGGAGGAGCTCCACACGCGCTTCGCGCAGGACGGCTGGTCGCTCAAGGAGGGGCCAATCGTCGAGAAGGGCGTCACCCCCATGCGCAGCTTCGTGACCGAGCCGATGCAGTGCGGCCGCTTGTTCATGGCCGGCGACGCGGTCCACATCGTGCCCGCCACGGGCGCCAAGGGCCTGAACCTGGCGGTAGCGGACGTGCGCGTGCTCGCGGAGGCTCTCGTGCACTGGTTCTCCAGCGGCGATTCCGCGCTGCTGGAGGGCTACTCCGACTCCTGCCTGCTGCGGGTCTGGACGGCGCAGCACTTCGCCTGGTGGATGACCTCGATGTTCCACCGGATGCCCGACGACCGGGACGGCTTCCATGCGAGGCTCCAGCGCGCCCAGCTCGCCTATGTCTGCTCATCGCGCGCGGCCGCCACCGCGCTGGCGGAGAACTACGTGGGCCTCGAGAAGGTCGGCGGGCGACTAGAAGGTCAAATTTTCTGACTTCGGGTATAGGGCCCGTTGAAGGTCAATCGGAGGAGGGTCCATGCGAAGCGGATTGGGGCTGCGAGTGGCGGCGCTCTTGGCGACGCTTGCCTGCGTTGTGGGGGTTGCGGCCTGCGGCGACGATGACGACGGCGGCGGCGGTGGCGACGGCGGGGGTGCCGAGCCCGCGACCCTGAATGTCGGCGTGATCCCAATCGCCGATGTGGCGCCCCTCTACCTCGGGATCGACAAGGGCTTCTTCGAAGATCAACAGCTCACGATTAAGCCGCAGCTCGCCGAGGGCGGCGCCGCCATCACGCCCGCGGTGGTGAGCGGCGACTTCCAGATCGGGTTCTCCAACACGATCTCCCTTCTGATCGCCGCGTCGCAGGACCTTCCGGTCCAGATCATCACCCAGGGGGTCCTGGCGGGCAAGTCGGAGGAGGAGGCCTGGGCCGACCTGCTCGTGCTCAAGGACGGGCCGATCAAGGAGCCGAAGGACCTCGAGGGGAAGACGATTGCGGTCAACACGCTCAAGAACATCTGCGAAGTGACCATCAAGGCCTCGCTTGAGCAGGACGGTGTGGACGTGGACACGCTCAAGTTCACCGAGGTGCCCTTCCCCGACATGAACGCCGCGCTCGAGGGCGGCCGCGTGGACGCCGCCTGCGTCGTCGAGCCGTTCGTGAGCCAGGGCAAGGCGGGCGCGGCGCGGGGCATCGACCCCTTCTACGTGAGGACCGCGCCCGACCTGACGGTGGCCACGTACTTCACCTCGACCCAATACGCGGAGGAGAACCCCGACGTGGTGGCCCGCTTCGTGAAGGCGATGAACAAGTCGCTCACGTACGCGCAGTCGCATCCGGACGAGGTCCGCGACGTGCTGCTCGACTACACGGAGATCCCGCCGGAGGCCGCCGAGCAGATCAAGTTGCCCGTCTGGCGCACCGACCTCAACGAGCCGACGATCGAGAAGCTGTCCGAGCTGAGCGAGAAGTACGGGCTGATCGAGGAGCAGCCCGATCTCGATGAGCTGATCCGGGAATAGGCGCTCCAGTGATCTCCCAGTTTGAGGTTCTTCCTCTCGAACGGAGTGTGGCGCTGGCGGCTCAGCTCCCTCAGCCCGAGCGGCTGACCGTCACGTGCAGCCCGCGACATGGTCCCGACGAGAGCGTTGCGGTGGCGCGGCGCTTGACGGCGCTTGGCCACACGGTCGCCGTGCATGTGGCGGCCCGGATGATCCGCGCTCGCGCGCACCTCGACCAGCTGCTGGCGGCGATGGCGGAGGCGGGAGTGGACGACATGTTCCTGATCGGCGGAGACGCGACGCCCCCACAAGGCCCGTGGTCATCCGCGGTTGATCTGCTGCCGGTCGTCCAAGAGCACCCGCAGCGACCGGCTGAGATCGGGATCGCCGGCTACCCGGAGGGGCACCCCCTGATCGATTCGGAAACGCTCGCCGAGGTACTGGAGCGCAAGAGTGCGCTCGCCGCCTACATCACGACCCAACTGTGCTTCGACGGTGAGGCAGTGCGTGCCTGGATAGCTCGGACCCGGGAGCGCGGCGTTGAGCTGCCCATGCTCGTGGGCTTGCCGGGTGTGGTGGATCGCCGCCGGCTGCTTGAAATGTCAATGCGCATCGGCGTGGGCCCTTCAATCGCCTTCCTCCGCAAGCAGCGCGGTCTCCGGAAGCTGCTGGGCCCGTCGAGCGTCACGCCCGACCGCGTCTATGACGAGCTCGCACCTCACCTGGCGGACCCCAAGCTGGGAATCGCGGGATTCCACTACTACACCTTCAACCAGCTCATGGACACGTGGAACTGGGACCGAGAGAAGCAGCACCGCTCGTCCAAGGAGGCGGCAACGAAATGAGTGACCAAAGTCTGAAGAACCTGCTGCAGTCGGCCGCGAGCGCGGTCGAGCTCACGCGCAACTCGCAAATCGGGCCGTACGTCTACCCGGCGGTCCCCAGCGAGTTCTCGAACTGGCGCGACGAGCAGCGAGCGTGGCGGGAGACGTGCGCCCTCTTCGATCAGTCCCACCACATGACGGACCTCTCGATCGAAGGGCCCGACTCGATCAAGCTTCTTTCTGCGCTGGGCGTGAACTCATTCGAGGGCTTTCAGCCGAACAAGGCCAAGCAGTTCGTCGCCTGCAATCCCGACGGGTACGTGATCGGCGACGGAATCCTGTTCTTCCTGGACGAGAACAAGCTGAGGCTGGTCGGTCGGCCGTCTGCCCACAATTGGGTGCAGTACCACGCAGAGGCGGGCGGGTACGACGTCGAGTTGAAGCGAGACGAGCGAACCGCCGTCAATCCGACCGGCCGGCGAGAGCTCTACAGGTACCAGCTTCAGGGGCCGACGGCGATGGACGTTCTTGAGAAGGCCAGCGACGGTCCGCTGCCGGAGATCAAGTTCTTCAACCTCGGTGAGATCGTCATCGCCGGGCGAGCGGTGCGCGCCCTGCACCACGGGATGTCCGGCGCTCCGGGGCTGGAGCTTTTCGGCCCCTGGGAGGAGGGCGAGGAGGTGAGGGCCGCCCTGGTCGAGGCGGGCGAAGAGTTCGGCTTACGTCAGGTCGGCGCGAGGGTCTACGCGACGAACACGCTCGAGTCGGGCTGGATCCCCAGCCCGCTACCGGCGATCTTCACCAGTGCGGAGATGGAGGCGTACAGACGCTGGCTGCCGGCGAAGGGCTACGAGGGGACCGGCTCGCTCGGGGGCAGCTTCTACTCCGATGACATCGAGGATTACTACCTGACGCCTCACGACCTGGGTTACTGGCCGTTCGTGAAGTTCGACCACGACTTCATCGGGCACGAGGCGCTGGAGGAGATCGCGGACGAGCCCAGGCGGAGGAAGGTCACGCTGGCCTGGAACGGCGAGGACGTCGCCGGTGCAATGGGCACCATGTTCCGCACGGGCGATGCCGTCAAGTACATCGACCTGCCCCTCTCGAACTACGCGACGTGGCCGTATGACAAGGTGCTGCACGACGGCGAGGTCGTCGGCCTGTCGACGTTCTCCGGCTACAGCTACAACGAGCGCGCGCAGCTGTCGCTGGCTGTCGTGGACGTCGACATCGAGATCGGCACCGAGGTCACGCTCGTTTGGGGCGAAGAGGGCGGAGGGTCGGCCAAGCCCGTCGTCGAGCGCCATGTGCAGGCCGAGCTGCGCGCGATCGTCAGTCCCTGCCCCTACTCCGAGGTCGCCAGGACCTCCTACGCCGACGGGTGGCGCAGCAAAGTGTCGGTGAGCTAGTGGTTTCGGTCGCGAGAAGCGTCCCCATCCGTGCCCGGTCGCTCCGCGTTCCGGACTGGCTGCTGCCGTGGGCCAGCGTCGCCGCCGTGCTCGTCCTGTTCGACGTGCTGCCCCGCATCGGGGTGCTGCCGCGCGACCACTTTCCGCCGATCAGCGAGACGCTGTCCACCCTCGCCGAGCAGCTCGGAGAGGCGAGCTTCTGGGAGGCGGTCGGGAACACGCTCCAGGGCTGGGCGCTCGGGCTCGGCATCGCGGCAGCGCTCGCGATACCCATCGGCATCGTGATCGGGTCCAGCAGGTTGCTCTACCGCGCCATGCGGGGGGTGATCGAGTTTCTGCGCCCGATCCCGTCGGTGGCGCTCATCCCGCTTGCGATCCTGATTTACGGAACGGGGCTCCAGAGCAAGGTGTTCCTCGCCGCGTTCGCCTCCTTCTGGCAGCTGCTCGTGGCGACCCTCTACGGCGTGCAGGACGTCGATCCGGTGGCCACCGACACGGCGCGCTCGTTCGGCTTCTCGCGAGTCCAGCGGCTGTTCAGGGTGACGCTGCCGAGCGCCATCCCGTACATCGCCACGGGCCTGCGCATCGCCTCGGCGGTGTCCCTGATCCTCACCGTCACGGCCGAGCTCGTGATCGGGTCGGCGGGGCTCGGGCGCTCCATCAACATCGCGCGCTCCGGCGGCAACGAGGAGCTCATGTACGCGCTCATCATCACCACCGGCGTCCTCGGCGTCCTGCTGAACGGGATCTTCGTGCTCGCCGAGCGCCGCGTGCTGCGCTGGCACCCGTCGCAGCGCTCGGGGGAGGCGGGGGCGTGACGACCCGGCGCCAGCGCCTGCTCGCCGCCGGCCTCGAGGTGACGGTACCGGTCCTCCTGCTCGTCATCTGGGGCCTGTATTCGTCGTCCGGAAGCGAAAACTCCTACTACTTCCCGCCGCTGACGGACATCCTTTCGACGTTCGCCGACACCTGGCTGTTCGAGCGGGTGGGCAGCGACATGGTGCCGAGCCTCGTGCGTATGGGCCTTGGCTTCGGGATCGCGGTGGTCGTGGCGATCTCTGCGGGGCTGCTGCTCGGGCTGTCTGCGCAGGCGCGCCGCGCCGCCGCGCCCATCGTCGAGTTCCTGCGCGCGATCCCGCCGCCCGCGCTGCTGCCCTTCGCGATCCTCGTGATCGGTGTGGGTAACTCGATGAAGGTCTTCATCATCGCCTTCGTCTGCATCTGGCCGATCCTGCTGAACACCATCGACGGAGTCACGGGCGTCGATCCGACGCTGCGAGAGACCACGCGCGTGTACGGAGTGACGCCGCGGGACCGCCTCTGGCGCGTGATGCTGCCGGCCGCGAGCCCGCAGATCTTCGCCGGGATGCGGACCAGCCTGTCGCTGGCGCTGATCCTGATGGTGATCAGCGAGATGGTGGCCAGCACCAACGGGATCGGCTATTTCGTGCTCCAGTCGCAGCGGACGTTTGCCATCCCCGAGATGTGGTCGGGGATCCTGCTGCTGGGGATCTTGGGCTACACCCTGAACGGCGTCTTTGTGCTGATCGAGAGGCGCGTGCTGCGCTGGCACCGTGGCGCCCGCGCGAGCGCGCTCGGCTAGTGAAAATCGAGAGGAAGCCATGTTGAACGTCGACCATCTGGGCAAGACCTACGGAGAGGGATCGGACGCCGTCGAGGCCATCGGCGACCTCGAGTTCGAGGTGCGCGAGAACGAGTTCGTCTGCATCGTCGGCCCGTCCGGCTGCGGCAAGACAACGCTGCTCAAATGCATGTCGGGGCTGCTGGCGCCCAGCCGTGGCGAGGTGCGCCTGCACGACCAGCGCATCGACGGCCCTCCCGAGCGGATGGCCCTCGTCTTCCAGGAGTACGGACGGTCGCTCTATCCATGGATGAGCGTCCGCCAGAACGTGGCATTCCCGCTGCGGCGCAAGCGCCTCGGGAAGGATGAGGCGTCGAACCTCGTGGAGCAGGCGGTCGAGTCCGTTGACCTCACCGGCTTCCTGGACCGCTATCCATGGGAGCTGTCGGGCGGCATGCAGCAGCGCGTCGCGATCGCCCGCGCGCTCGCCTACCAGCCCGAGATCCTGCTCATGGACGAGCCGTTCGCGTCGGTCGACGCACAGACCCGGGCCGATCTCGAGGACCTGATCCTGGAGGTGCGGCGCCAGTACGGTGTGACCGTCGTGTTCGTCACGCACGACATCGACGAGTCCGTGTACCTGGGCGACCGGATCGTGGTGCTGACGCCGGCGCCGACGACCGTGCAGGAGACGCTGGACGTCGACCTGCCGGCCGCGCGCGACCAGCTCGAGACCAAGGAGCTGCCGGAGTTCGCGCGGTTGCGCGCGCACGTTTACCGGTCCATCAAGCGCAAGCAGCCGGCCGCCGAGCCGGAGCACGCGGCCGCGTGACCGCGACCCGAGAGGAGCGCGCGGCCGGCCTGCTCGAGCTGGTGCTCGAGCGCAACGCCTTCCAAAGGACGCGCCTCGAGGGGCTCGGTCTGGGCCCCCGTCCCGCGCTGTCGGAGCTCCCGCCGCTCGAGAAGGACGACCTGGTGCTCGACCAGCAGCAGCACCCGCCGTTCGGTACGAACCTCACCTACCCGCTGAAGCAGTACGTCCAGCTCCACCAGACGAGTGGCACCACCGGGCCGCCGCTGCGCGTGCTCGACACGGCGGAGGACTGGGCGTGGTGGCGCTCGCTGTTCGCCTCTACGTTCTCGGTGGCGGGGATCAGGCCGGGCGACCGAGCGGCGCTCGCGTTTTCGTTCGGCCCCCACGTGCAGTTCTGGGCTGCGATGGAGGGCCTCCGGGAGTTGGGCGCGATGGCGATCCCGCTCGGGGGCATGACCTCGGCGCAGCGCTTGCGGACGATCGCCGAGGTGGGGGCCACCGCGCTGCTCTGCACCCCCACCTACGCGCTGCGGCTTTTCGAGGTGGCCATGGAGGAGCGGCTCGAGCACGCGCTCGAGCCGGTGCAGCGCGTCATCTGCACGGGTGAGCCGGGCGCCTCCCTGCCGGCGGTGCGCCTCCGCATCGAGGATGACTTCGGCGCCCGCTGCTACGACCACGCCGGCCTGACCGAGGTCGGCCCCTTCGGCTACCCATGCGCGGAGCACGGCGGACTGCACGTCTACGACGCCGAGTTCGTCTGCGAGATACTGGACGCCGAGCTGCGCCCGGTCGAGGAGGGCGAGCGGGGCGAGCTGGTGCTCACGCCGCTGCGGCGCACGGGCTTCCCAGTCCTGCGCTACCGCACCGGAGATGTCGTGGTGCGCTCGGAGGAGCGCTGTCCGGCCGGGCACGACGACGGCTGGCTGCCGGGGGGGATCGTCGGGAGGACCGACGACATGGTTGTGATTCGCGGGATGAACGTGTACCCGTCCGCCCTCGAGGAGGCCGTCCGCGGGGTGAGCGGCGCCGGCGAGTTCCGGATCACCTTCTACTCCGAGCGAGGAGGGATGGATGAGGTCAAGCTCGAGGTCGAGCTGCCCGGCGGATCGGAGGCCCATCAGCTCCAGGAGCTCATGCGCCAGCAGCTCGGGCTGCGCGTGCGCGTCGTGCCGGTGGCTCCCGGCGTGCTGCCGCGGATGGAGGGCAAGTCCCGGCGCGTCGTGGACGAGCGCGCGGCGAGATGGGGCTCGGCGTGAACGCCGATCGCTCCGGTGCGGGCCGAGCCCGCCCCCGCGCGCACGACGCGGATCGCTCCGGTGCGGGCCGAGCCCGCCCCCTCGCGCACGACGCCAAGCCGATCCGCGGGGCCAGCGAGCAGGTGGCCGTCCTGATCCAGCATCACATCCAGCGCGAGGGCCTCGGTCCGGGCGAGTTCCTGGGCCGCGAGGAGGACCTGGCCGCGGAGTTCGGCGTCAGCCGCCCCACGCTGCGGGAGGCGCTGAAGCTGCTCGCGAGCGGAAATCTGATCCGCGCGACTAAGGGCCCAGGCGGCGGGATCTTCGTGGCGCGCACCGCCGAGGAGGGGATCAGCCGTAGCGTGAGCGACTCGATCGCGATGATGCTCGAGACGGGCGCGGCGACGCTCGAGGAGCTGCTCGACGCGCGCCTCCTCCTGGAGGTGCCGATCGCGGGGCACGCCGCGCACCGAGCCGACGCGGCACTCGTCCAGCGGCTCCGCGAGGCAGTGGAGGCGGAGACGAGGGCCGATCCCGACGACCGCGAGGCGCTCGCGGCGGCCGACGACCAGGTCCACCGTACGGTCGCGGCGGCTGCGGGCAACGGCATCGCCGAGGCCCTGATCGGTTGGGTCTTCGAGGTGCTTCAGCCCTCGCTCGTGGTGAAGCTTGACGGGGCCGTCCTCCACTCGGCGATCGTGGAGCAGCACCGGGCTCTGCTCGCGGCCATGGAGAAGGGCGACCCGGCGCGCGCCGAGCGAGCAATGAAGGACCACCTCTTGTACCTGCGGGACGTGCTGCGGATGGTCGAGCTGAAGGACGGCGGTGGCTGAGCTCCTGCAACTCGACGAGGCGGTGCGCGAGCTGGTGCACGACGGCGACCGCGTGGCGCTGGAGGGATTCACGCACCTGATCCCGTTCGCTGCAGGCCACGAGATCGCGCGCCAGGGGCGGCGCGACCTCACCCTGATACGGATGACGCCGGACCTGATCTACGACCAGCTCATCGGGGTGGGGTGCGCGCGCAAGCTGGTCTTCTCCTGGGGCGGCAACCCGGGTGTCGGGTCGCTGCACCGCTTGCGTGACGCCGTGGAGAAGGACTGGCCGGTGCCGCTCGAGCTCGAGGAGCACAGCCACGCCGGGATGGCGAACCGCTACGCGGCGGGCGCCGCGGGGCTCCCCTTCGCCGTGCTTCGCGGGTATGTGGGAACCGACCTGGTAAAGCGCTCCGAGACGATCGCGCCGATTACCTGCCCGTTCACCGGCGAGACCCTTACGGCCGTGCCGGCCATCGGCCCCGACATCGGCATCGTCCACGCGCAGCGGGCCGACCGGGACGGCAATGTCCAGCTCTGGGGCATCGTCGGGGTGCAGAAGGAGATCGTGCTCGCGTCGGCGCGCTCGCTCGTGACCGTCGAGGAGGTAGTGGACGAGCTGGAGCCGCGGCCGGGCGCAATCGTGCTGCCGACCTGGTGCGTGACCGCGGTGGCCGAGGCCCCGCACGGGGCGCACCCCTCTTATGCGCACGACTACTACGACCGGGACAACGGCTTCTACCAGCGTTGGGACGCGATCAGCCGCGACCGCGACAGCTTCCGGGACTGGATGAAGGAGAACGTGGGATGAGCGACTACTCCGCCGACGAGGTGATGACGGTCGCCGCCGCGCGCGAACTGAGCGACCGCACGGTCTGCTTCGTCGGGATCGGGCTGCCGAGCACCGCCGCCAACCTGGCGCGTCTGACCCACGCCCCGCGCACGGTGCTCGTGTACGAGTCCGGGACGATCGGGTCGAAGCCGGCGACCCTGCCGCTGTCGATCGGAGACGGCGAGCTCGCCGAGACCGCCGCCGCGGTGGTGCCGGTGCCGGAGATCTTCAACTACTGGCTCCAGGGCGGCCGGATCGACGTGGGCTTCCTCGGGGCGGCGCAGATCGATCGCCACGGCAACCTCAACAGCACGGTGATCGGCGACTACGAGCGCCCGAAAGTGCGCCTGCCGGGCGGCGGCGGCGCGCCGGAGATCGCCGCGATGGCGAAGGAGGTGATCGTGATCATCCGCCAGTCGCAGCGCACCTTCGTGGAGCGGATCCACTTCCGCTCGTCGGTGCCGGGCAGCGGGGCGATGATCGTGATCACGGACCTCGGCGTGCTCCGCCTCGACCGCGACGAACGGGAGCTCGTGCTGACCCGCGTCCATCCAGGCGTCACCGTGGACGGTGTGCGCGCGGAGACCGGCTGGGATCTGCGCGTGGCTGATGACCTGGAGGAGACGGACCCGCCCTCTGAGGAGGAGCTGCGCGTGCTGCGCGGGCTGAAGAGCGCACTCGCGGGGGCCACCGCCTGATGGCGGGCGAGACCTACATCGTCGACGCCGTACGCACACCAACGGGGCGCTACGGCGGCGCGCTGGCCGCGGTCCGCCCCGACGACCTCGCCGCGCGGGTCGTCGGCGCGCTCGTGGAGCGCAGCACGGCGCTCGACCCCGAGCGGATCGACGACGTCTTCTTCGGCAACGCAAACGGGGCCGGCGAGGAGAACCGCGACGTGGCGCGGATGGCCACCCTGCTCGCCGGGCTCCCCACGAGCGTGCCGGGCGCGACGGTGAACCGCCTCTGCGGATCGGGGATGGAGGCGACCGTCGAGGCCAACCGGGCGATCGCGGTGGGGGACGCCTCGATCTGCATCGCCGGCGGGGTCGAGTCGATGAGCCGCGCGCCGTGGGTCGTGATGAAGCCCGAGCAGGGCTACGCACGAACGGACCAGACGCTCGTCTCGACGACGCTTGGCTGGCGGCTCGTCAATCCGACGATGCCGGATAGGTGGACGGTTTCGCTCGGGGAGGGCGCGGAGATCCTCGCGGACCGCTACGAGATCTCGCGAGAGGCGCAGGACGAGTACGCGCTGCGCAGCCACCAGCGCGCCGCGGGCGCCTGGGAGCGCGGCGCCTACCGGGACGAGACGGTCGCCATTCCCGATGTCGAGCTCGAGCGGGACGAGCCGATCCGGCCCGACAGCTCGCTCGACAAGCTTGCACGGCTCCGGCCCGCCTTCCGCGCCGACGGCACGGTGACAGCGGGGAACGCCTCGCCGCTGAACGACGGGGCGGCGGCGCTGCTGCTCGCCGGAGAGGACGGCGTCGAGGCCACTGGGCGCGAGCCGCTCGCCCGCGTCGTCTCGCGCGGGCTGCACGCGGTCGACCCGCCGATGTACGGGATCGCGCCCGTGGAGGCGGCGAACCGTGCGCTCGAGCAGGCTGGGATCGGATGGGGCGACCTCGAGCTCGTCGAGCTCAACGAGGCCTTCGCGGCCCAGGCGCTTGCCTGCCTGTCGGAGTGGCCCGCGCTCGACGACGAGATCGTGAACGTCAACGGTGGCGCCGTGGCGCTCGGGCACCCGATCGGCTGCTCGGGAGCGCGCATCCTGACAACGCTGGTCTCGGAGCTCCACCGGCGCGGGGGCGGCTACGGGCTTGCGGCGCTGTGCATCGGGGTGGGCCAGGGGATTGCGATGGTGGTGGAGGCTGATGGAGCGAGGTGAGCAGCTGACGAAAGCGGTGGCGCGCTACCGGCGCGAGAGCGCCGACCCGCCGTACCTGCACCCGGACTACGTCGCCACGCGGACTCGGGCGCCGCGGCGGCCGCTCGTACCGCTGGCGCAGACCTTGTCCGAGCTGACGGGCCCGGTATACGGGCACGAGGACATCGGCGAGCTCGACCACGACTTGACGCGCCAGCACGAGGGAGAACCGCTGGGCGAGCGCATCATCGTGCACGGACAGGTGCTGGATGGTGACGGGCGACCCGTCCGCAACACGCTCATGGAGCTCTGGCAGGCGAACGCCGCCGGGCGCTACAAGCACGAGGTCGACCGCCACCCGGCCCCGCTCGATCCCAGCTTCTCGGGCGCGGGCCGCTGCGTGACCGACGACGAGGGCCGCTACCGATTCATCACGATCAAGCCGGGCGCATACCCGTGGACGAACCACCCCAACGCGTGGCGCGCCGCCCACATCCACTTGTCGCTGTTCGGCCCCGCGTTCGCGACCCGCCTCGTGACCCAGATGTACTTCCCGGGCGACCCGCTCTTTTTCCAGGACCCGATCTTCCACTCGGTGCGTGACCCGCGGCATAGGGAGCGGATGATCGCCCGCTTCGACCTCGACCACACGGTGCCGGAGTGGGCCCTCGCCTACGAGTTCGATGTCGTCCTGCGGGGCCGCGAGGGCACTCCGATGGAGCTGTGAGGTGACGCTCCCCACGCCGTCCCAGACCGTCGGCCCGTTCTTCCACATTGGCCTCCGCGACGTGGGAGCTGACCGGCTGGTGGCGCCGGGCGACCCGGAGGCCACGCGGCTTGTGGGCACGGTGTTCGACGGCCGGGGCGAGCCCGTGAACGACGCCTTGGTCGAGCTCTGGCAGGCAAACCGGCACGGGCGCTACGACCATCCCGAGGATCCCGGCGAGGAGCTTCCGCTCGAACCCGGGTTCCGCGGCTTCGGGCGCTGCCGGACCGATGCGTCCGGGAGCTACCGCTTCGCGACGGTCAAGCCCGGTCCGGTCCCGCACCCGGGTGGCGGGACGCAGGCGCCGCACATCAACGTATCCGTGTTCGCGCGCGGTCTCCTGAAGCGCGTCGTAACCCGCATCTACTTCCCAGATGAGCGCGAGGCCAACGAGACGGACGCGGTGCTCTCTACGGTCGAGCCCGGGCGGCGGTCAGCGCTCGTGGCTCGCGAGGGCGACGGGGCGCTCCGCTTCGACATCCACCTGCAGGGCGAACGCGAGACCCCCTTCTTTGACGTCTAGCGACCTGTTCCGCTCGCTCCTACTGCCCGACTCGATCCGGCCGGCGGTGGCCGACCGCGCCTGGATCGCCGCCATGCTCGAGTTCGAAGCGGCGCTCGCGGCGGCGGAGGCGCGTGCGGGAGTGATCCCCGGCCACGCCGCCGCCGCCATCGCCGCGGCGTGCGACCTGGAGCGCTTTGATCCCGAGACCCTCGGCCGGGAGGGTCGCGCGGCCGGGAACCCCGCCGTCCCGCTCATGCGCGCCCTCACCGAAGCCGTGGAGGGCGACGCCGCCCGCTTCGTGCACTGGGGGGCCACGAGCCAGGACGTGATGGATACCGCCGCCATGCTCGTGGCCCGCCGCGCTCTCGGCGTGATCGCGGCGGAGCTCGACGGCGTCGCGTCCGCCTGCGCCCGCCTGGCGGAGGAGCACCGTGGCGCCGTCATGCCGGGGCGGACGCTTCTACAGCAGGCGCCGCCCATCACGTTCGGGCTGAAAGCGGCCGGCTGGCTCGTCTCGGTGCTCGACGCACGAGAGGGGCTCGTAAGCGTGCCGCTCGCCGTGCAGCTCGGCGGCGCTGCCGGCACCCTCGCCGTGCTCGGCGGGGCCGGCGCGCGCGTGCTGGCGCTGCTCGCCGAGGAGCTCGAGCTCGAGGAGCCGGTTCTTCCCTGGCACACGGCGCGTCGCCGCGTGGCGGAGCTCGGCGCGGAGTTGGCGCTCGCCGCAGGGGCGCTCGAGAAGATCGCCCTCGACGTGGCGCTGCTCGCGCAGACCGACGTGGGAGAGGTCGCCGAGCGAGCCGACCGCGGCGGCTCCTCGACCCTGCCGCACAAGCGCAACCCGGTCGGATCGGTGCTAGCGATCGCCTGTGCCCGCCGGGTGCGGAGCGAGGCCTCGATCCTGCTGGCCGCCATGGCGCAGGAGCACGAGCGGGCGGCTGGTGTCTGGCAGGCCGAGTGGGAGGCGCTCGGCGGGGGGCTCGCCTACACCGGCGGAGCCGCCGCGGCGGTGCGCGAGGCGCTCGAGGGGCTCGAGGTCCGGCCGGAGCGGATGCGGGAGAACCTCGACGGCCTGGTGCTCGCGGAGGCGGTGAGCACGGCGCTGGCCGGCCGGCTCGGACGGCTCGAGGCTCACGAGCTGGTCGAGGAAGCCTCCCGGCGAGCCGTCGCGGCCGGGCGCTCCCTGGGGGACGAGCTGGCCGACGACCCTCGCGTCGAGCTCCCCGCGGCCGAGCTCGCCCGGCTGCTCGACCCGGATTCCTACCTGGGGTCCGCCGACGCGTTCGTGCAGCGTGCGCTCGACCGCTACCGAGAGGAGCGCTGATGACCGACCTCCACCACCGCCTCGACGGTCCCGAGGGGGCGCCGGTCATGATGCTCTCGAACTCGCTGGGCACCGCGCTCGATATGTGGGACGAGCCGCTGCCGGCGCTCGCCCGGCACTTCCGGGTGCTGCGCTACGACCAGCGCGGGCACGGGCGCTCGCCCGCTCCGCCCGGCCCCTACACCATCGCCGAGCTCGCCGGCGACGCACTCGGGCTGCTGGACCGGCTCGGCCTCGAGCGGGTCTCGTTTTGCGGCACCTCGCTGGGAGGCATGACCGGGATGTGGCTGGCGATCAACGCGCCCGAGCGAGTGGAGCGGCTCGCGCTCTGCTGCACCTCCGCCCATCTCCCGCCGCGCGAGAACTGGACCGACCGCGCCGCGACGGTCCGCGCGCAGGGCATCGAGGCGGTGGCGGAGGCTCAGCTGGAGCGATGGTTCACCCCGGCGCTGGCTCGGTTTCGTCCCGAGCTCGTGGAACGGAGGCGACGGACTCTGCTCGCGACACCGCCCGAGGGCTACGCCGGCTGCTGCGAGGCGATCGGCTCGCACGACCTTCGGGCCGAGCTCGGCTCGATCCGGGCGCCGACGCTCGTGCTCGCGGCAGCCGACGATCCCGCAACCCCGCCCGAGCACGGCCGGCTGATCGCCGAAGCGGTCGACGGCGCCCGGTTCGTGATGCTGAAGGGCGCCCGGCACCTGGCGGCCGTGGAGCGAACCGAGGAGTTCGTGCGCGCGGTGCTCGGTCACCTGACCGTGAGGGCGTCCGCGTGACCGACGACAAGCGCGAGCGGGGAATGCAGGTCCGCCGCGAGGTGCTCGGCGACGAGCACGTGGACGCGGCGATCGAGCGCACCTCGGAGTTCACCGCGGAGTTCCAGGACTTGATCACCCGCTACGCCTGGGGCGAGATCTGGACCAGGCCGGGACTCGATCGGCGCACCCGAAGCGCGATCACCCTCATGGCGCTCGTGGCGCTGGGCCGTTTCGACGAGCTGGCCATGCATGTTCGGGCCGCGCTCCGCAACGGCCTCACCGAGGACGAGATCAAGGAGGTCCTGCTCCAGAGCGCCATCTACTGCGGGGCCCCCGCCGCCAACTCGGCCTTCGCGGTGGCGCAGCGAGCGCTGGAAGAGCAATAAGTCAGAACGTTTGGTCCATCGGGGCTCGGGTAGCGCAAAAGCATGCGCGCATTCGTGTTCGCAGTCGTGCTCGTCGCCCTGTGCGCGAGTCTTCTCGGCGCCTGTGGCGACGACGACGGTGGTGGAGGCGAAGGTGAGCAGGCGACCGTGCGCGTCCAGGACACCGCCGGGGTCCCGTCTGCGTTCCTCGAATATGGCGTGGAGGAGGGCTTCTTCAAGGACCGGCAGCTCGACGTGCAGGTCACGCCGAGCCAGGGCGGTGCGACCGTCGTGCCCGCGGTTATCGCCGGCGATACGGACATCGGCGGGTCGAATCTCGTCTCGGTTCTCCTGGCGCAGAGCAAGGACGTGCCGGTGGAGATCGTCGCGCCGGGGACATTCGTCCGGGGGACCCGGGAGCAGGACTTCTCGGCGATCCTCGTGCCGGGCGACAGCGACATCCGCTCGCCGAAGGACCTAGAGGGCAAGACGCTGGCGGTAAACACCCTGAAGAATGTCGCGGAGCTGACGGCCAAGGCCTCGCTCGCCAAGCAGGGAGTGGACGTCTCGACGATCGAGCTTGCCGAGGTCGACTTCCCCGACATGAACGGCGCGCTCGCCCAGGGACGGGTCGACGCGGCCTTCCAGATCGAGCCGTTCGTGAGCCTCGGTCTCAAGGAGGGCCACCGGATCGTCGACCGCCCGTACGTCGGTACCAAGCCCGGGCTCCAGATCGGCTGCTACTTCACGAGCGAGCGATACCAGGCGGAGAACGAGGACGTGGTGGAGCGCTTCCAGCAGGGCCTCGCCGATACCGCCGAGGCCATCGAGCGGAACCCCGCCGCCTTCCGTAAGTTCCTGCCCGAGGCATCCGAGATCCCGCCGCCCGCGGCCGAGAATGCGGTCCTGCCCACCTGGAAGGCGGAGAACGACCAAGCCTCGCTGGATCTCACGGAAGAGCTGATGGATCGCTACGGAGTGGCGCAGTGAAGCTCGACGCCTTTTGCCACGTGCTGCCGAGGCCGTACTTCGAGCGGCTCCAGCGGATCTCGAGCGAGCGGGCGGCGAACCTGCTGAAACGAACCGCCCCGATCCGCTCCCTCTGGGACGTGGACGAGCGGCTGCGGGTGATCGACCCGTTCGACGACTACGCGCAGATCATCAGCCTCGCTGCACCCCCCATCGAGGCGCTGGGCGAGCCGGCCACGACGGCCGCTCTAGCACGCTTGGCCAACGACGAGATGGCCGAGCTGGTGGGCTCTCGCCCGGAGACCTTCGTCGGCTTCGTGGCCGGCGTGCCCATGAACGACGTGGACGCCACGCTCGCCGAGATCGATCGGGCCGTGGAAGAGCTGGGAGCGCTTGGCATCCAGATCTACACGCATGTGAACGGCCTGCCGCTCGACGATTCGCGCTTCGAGCCGGTGTTCGCCCGCATCGCGGAGCTCGACCGCGCGATCTGGGTCCACCCCGCCCGCAACTCCTCGTGGCCGGACTACCCCACGGAGGAAAAGTCGAAGTTCGAGCTCTGGTGGCTGTTCGGGTGGCCCTATGACACCTCGGCATTCATGGCGCGGCTCGTGTTCTCGGGCATCCTCACTCGCCACCCGGAACTGAAAGTGATCACGCACCACGCAGGCGGCATGGTCCCGTTCTTCTCGGGGCGAGTGGGCCCCGGGATGGACAGCTTCGGCGCGCGCACTCCGGAGGAGGAGCGGGAGCTCGTGGACAGCGGGCTCGACGGGCGCCCGATAGACGCTTTCCGCCGCTTCTACGCCGACACTGCGGTTTTCGGCGCGCCGCACGCCCTGCGTTGCGCGTACGACTTCTTCGGCGTCGAGCACATGCTCTTCGCGAGCGACATGCCCTTCGACCCGGTGCAAGGCACCTTCATCCGAGACACCATCGCTGACGTCGAGGCGCTCGACATCTCCGACAGCGAGCGAGAGCGCATCTACGAGGGCAACGCGCGGGAGCTGCTGCGCGTGCACGAGCATGCCACGTGACCACGCTCAGCGCCGAGCACGGCGGCCGAGAAGCTGCGCCTGATCGTGAAGACGGCCCAAGCTCGACCTCGGCGGCGCGCAAACCGTCGGCCGGGTCGTGCTCGACGCGGGCGTCGGTGACTACCTACGCGGCTACGCGCTCTTCACCAGCACCCGACGGCGAGCGCTGGGGCGACGCGCCGATTGCCACGTAGCGAGGCGAGGAGTCAACCGGCTGCGGTTGGAGCGGCCGGCGCGGTGCGCTCGAGAGCGTGGCCGATACGGTGATGGTGTGACATCGGGTGAGCGGATCGAGCACGACGCGGATGTCCGGCTGACCAACCTCGACGAACCGTTGTTTGACGGTGCGGAGGCCACCAAGCGCGATCTGGTGAGCTACCTCGAGGCTATCGGCGAGCAGCTTCTCGGCGAGTTGCGCGACCGGCCACTGTCGGTGATTCGGGCGCTGCGCGGTCAGAAGCCGTTCATGCAGAAGAACGTCCCGAAGTACGCGCCGCCCTGGGTGCGGACGACGAAGATCTGGGCGGAGAGCTCGAAGCGCGACGTCGCCTACGCGCTGTGCAACGACCGGCCCACGCTGCTGTGGTTTGCTAATCAGCGCGCCGTCGAGTACCACCCGACCCTGGTGCGGCTCAATCCGCCGGATCACCCGCAGACGCATCTGGTGCTCGACATCGATCCGCCCTCGGGAGCTCCGTTCGACGCCGTCGTGCAGACCGCCGAGCTCGTCCGCCAGGCCCTCGTCGAGGCCGGGCTCGCCGGCGCCGTCAAGACCAGCGGCGCCAAGGGCGTGCACGTGTTCGTGCCGGTCGCGCAACCGGCGACCGCCGAGGCGATCGCCGCCGCGACGCGCGCGCTCGCCGCGCGGGCCGAGCGCATCAAGCCCGCGCTGGCGACGACGGCCTACGTCGTGTCGGATCGCGACGGCAAGGTGTTCGTTGACGCGACCCGTGCGGGCGGCGCGAGCATCGTCGCCGCCTACAGCCCGCGCATCCGGCCGGGTACGCCGGTCTCATTCCCGGTGCCGTGGGACGAACTCGCCGGCGTCGTGCCGGCGGACTTCACGATCAGGACCGTGCCGGGGCTGGTCGGAACGAAGAACCCTTGGGCCGACCAGCTGCCCGAGCCGCAGCCGCTGCCGGCCGAGCTCATCGAGGAGGGCCGCGCGATCCCGGTCGCCCGCGTCGCGGCGATGCACGAGGGGAAGCGCCGGGCCCGCGCGCGGCGCCGGCAGCCGGACGCCGAGTGACCGCTGGGGCCGACCCGGTCGGCCGGCGCGGCGGGGGCCGAGAAGCGTCAGCGGTTGGCGCTCTCGCCTGATCCGCTTGGCGTGGGGTGTGGTCAGGTGGGCCGTTGCCTTCACCCGGACGCCGCGGCGCAGGCGACGCCGGCCATGGCGCGTGAGCGGGACCGCGACGCTGGTGGTGCCGCGAGGCAGCGCAAAGGCGCCGCCCGCGAGCGGACGCGGTCGCCCGGCTTTGCCACGCGAGCGCTCCCAGACCTGAAGGCGTCCGCGGCAGCGCCTCCCGTGGTGGCAGCCCACAGCCAGGCGGAGTTGGCCGCGGCGATGGACGCGGGCGCGTGGAGCGGCGAGCGCGGCGGAGGTCTCCGTCATCTCGAAGGCGACCGCCGCCATGGCCGCGCCGCCGGCGGCGTCGGCCACAACGACCCGGAGCTGGTAGTTGTTGCCGGGCTCGACCGGAGTGGGCACCGGGAAGGAGATCGTGCCGGTGGTGACGCCGTCCTCCGTGGTCTGGTTCGTGGTGCCGGGAAGGTCGGCGTCGTCGCCGAGCTGGGCGGCGGTCGCCTGGCCATATGCCTGCGGGTTGGTGCCCGCCTGGAGGATCTGCGTCGCGGCCCCACCGAGGCCCGGGCTCCCGCCCACCAGGTACCAGCGGAAGGTCAGCGCCCCAGCGTCGCGCACGTGGACGGCCGCGGTCAGCGTCTGGCGAGGGGCCACCGGCGCCGGCGGACCTGCGGGGCCCTCCTTGAACGCCGCGTCGATCCCCTGGGGGTCGCCGTCGTCGCCGAGGACGACCGCCGGCGGCGGGTTGGCCGGAACCTGTCCACCGTAGATCCCTGCCGTAGCGTCGGTGGCCGCGAGGCGCAGGAAGCTCGTCCCGCCCGTCCACGGTGGGTTCACGTAATACTGCTGGCGCCCCGTGTAGGCGTAGAACTGCTCCCAGAAGCCCGGCAGCTGGGAGTTGTGGGGCGGCCCCCACTTGATCGCGATGCCGCCCGTCGAGCCGACGTTCCGCGCCGCGTCGCCGGCGATGAACCGAGTCCAGTTGGCGGCGTAGTCGGAGGCCTTGGCGGTCGAGTTGGCCTCGAACAGGTAGTTGACACCGCCGTTGAGCTTGGTCCCCATGCCGGGGTCGACCGCGCTGCCCCAGTCGTAGGTGAAGAACTCGGACACCAGCCACGGGCCCGTCCAGCCCGCGCTGCGCAGGTCCTGGGCCGCCGTGCTCAGGCCGGTGTCGCGCGGCGTCGCGGAGCCGAAGTGACCCCAGTAGGCGTCGATGCCGAGCCAGTCCAGGTTGCTCATCGACTGGAGAGCGCTGACGCGGCCGGTATCCGTGCCCGAAACGCTCCAGGTGGCGTGCATCACCGGCCGGCAGAGCGTCGGCGTCGTCATCGTCGCCTTCAGCGCGCCCATCAGGCCGTTCAGGTACCCGAACAGGCTGGGGTCGACCTCGTAGCCGACCACCCAGCCCAGCAGATGGTCGAAGTTCGGATCGCCGGCCACGTCGTTCGCGATCGCGGTCACGTCGCCCTGCGTGGTACTCGAGTCAAACCCCAGTGCGTAGATGCCGGCGAGCACCCAGACCTTGCGCTGGGGAGTTGACGCACGCTCGGCGGCCGCGAGCATCTTGCCGATCGTCTCGGCCTGCGAGGCGGCGTCCCCGGGCGGGAATGCGCTCCCGCGCGGGACGCCGTAGGTCCGGATCACGTTCGCGCCCGAGGCGCCGATGTCGGGATCGATATAGGAGAACCAGCCGCCACCCTCGTACGTCGGCGCGCTCCAATCGAAGCCCGGCCCGGCGTAGTCGTAACCAACCCCCTGGACGAACAGCGGCGAGCCGTCGGCAACCACCTGCCACCCGCTCCCGACCTGTTGTAACTGGACCGGTCCGTCCGGACACGTGGTCGCGGCGACCGCCCGGGCGGGCGCGCCGACCAGCACGGCGCCCGCCACTGCTGCGATCAGGCAGAGCATGCGGCCCACCGCTGGACACCGTACCGGAACGGGTGTGACCACCACCCGAATCACCCCAAGCGCGAGGCGAAGAAGGCCGACTCAACTACAGCCGGGCGCCGTTCGGGGCAGGCGAGGCGACGAACGGCTGCCCAGTAGCCCGGCGCGTGGACAAGGACGGGAGCTTCCACACGCCCTGGTCGGCGACCGATCGGAGGTCAGCCGGTAACGATAGGTTCCCGCCGTCACGGAAACGAGGAGGGATTCCATGCTGCGGGTTCGATCAACGACGGTTCTGCGTCTTGCTCTGGCCATCGTCGCGCTGTCGCTTGGTATGGGTTCCACCGCGAACGCCGCCGAGCCCGACCTCGGTCCGAATGTGACGACCTTCGATCCGAGCATGCCGGTCAGCGAGATCCAGGCAGCCGTCGACGCGATCCACGCCCGGCAGGTCGACGACGAGATGGGCTCGAGCCGTTACCTGCTGCTCTTCAAGCCGGGCGTCTACGGCAGCATGACCGAGCCGCTGCAGATCAAGGTG
>Ga0081538_10000731_pt1 | contig 35867 bp, 33 predicted proteins | sample TabmetS5T2R1_FD_71022 | JGI IMG/M metagenome (GOLD analysis project Ga0081538, IMG submission 71022) | Tabebuia heterophylla rhizosphere microbial communities from the University of Puerto Rico - S5T2R1 | ecosystem: Host-associated > Plants > Roots > Rhizosphere ...
TCCACCGGACTGGTTCGGTGCCGAGCTGACCGGCGCGGCCGGCTGGTCCAACGCCGCGCTGGCGCGCCACGGCGCCCCGCCTGACGCCTGACCAGCGGGCATCGTCTAGCTCGACCGGGAGATGTTCGGCACGACCTCTGCCGCGAGCCGTTCCATCTGCTCGGGCTCGTCGAAAAACGGCGTGAACAGGATCAGCTCGGCACCGGCATCCGCGACCTGTTGCACGCCCTCGATGCAGTCGGCGACGTCGCCGGCGACGGCCGCGGGTTCCAGGTGGCGGCCGACGTCGCCGTACAGGCCGACGAGGGCGCCGGCCATCCGGCGCCGGGCCCGGTCGGCGTCGTCGTCGACTGCGATGTAGACACGCTTTGCGAACCCGAAGCCGGCGGAGTCCCGTCCCGCAGCCGACAGCGCCTCCCGCACGATCGGAACCTGCTGGGCGAACCGGTCCGTGGCCGTCGATCCGGCGCCGAAGAAGCCGTCGCCGTGGGCGACCGCGCGGGCCAGCGCGGCTGGGTGGTTGGCACCGAACCAGATGGGAGGATGGGGCTTCTGGAACGGACGGGGGGTCATCGCGGCGCCCTCCAGCTGCCAGAACCGCCCTTGGAAGTTGACCTCGGTCTCGGTCCAGAGGGCCTTCATCAGCCGCAGGCCCTCGGTGAAGCGGGACACGAGGCTGGCGGGATCAACGGCAAACGCCGCGAACGGGCGGGCACGGCCGCCGGTGGCGACGCCGACCTCGACCCTCCCCCGGCTGAGCTGGTCCAGCGTGCTCAAGCTCTTGGCCAGGTGGACGGGGCTGTACAGCGGGGTCACGAGCACCGCGCAGCCCAGGCGCAGGTCCTCGGAGCAGGCGGCGGCGTAGGTCATGGTCTCGATCGGCCCGAGGACGGGCGTCGCGCCCAGGACCTGCTCGACGGTCCAGGCGCTGTCGAAGCCGAGCACCGTGGCTCGCGCCAGGTACGTGCGGAGACCGACCGGGTCGAAGGCTCCGTCGGCGACGAACTGGGGAATCGAGATCGCAAACCGCAACGTGCCGGGCACGGCCACCTCCTGGGCTTACCACGGACCGGGTGGGTCGCGAACCAGGACGGCCGGGGTAGCGGCTGCACTACGCTGGGAGCGGGTCGGCTCGGGTTCCGACCGATGCGCGTGCCGTCCCTTGGGGAAGATCCACATGGGTACGACGGGGCTGAGGACATGGCTCGGGGTCGTGGCCTGCTTCGTCCTCGTCGTGCTCTTCCTCGACAGCTCCGGGGTGCTGTCCAAGGACGGCGAGGTCATCGTCGACGACACAGCCCAGCTCGTCGCGGGCCTGTCTGCGGCGACGCTGTGCTGGTGGACGTCACGCCGGGTCACGGGCGTCGAACGCACCTGGCGTCGCCTGATGGCCGTAGGAATGCTCGGCTGGAGCATCGGGCAGGCGTTCTGGTCGTGGTACCAGATCTTCTCGGATACTCCGCTCCCCTCGCCCTCGATCGCCGACATCGGTTACCTCACCATGCCGGTGCTGGCGCTTCCGGCCCTGTTGGCCCTGGACATCGAGCCGATCCGCAACACTGGTCACGTCCTGCACCGTGACCGTCTGGTGTTCTCGCTCGACGGCGCCATCGTCGTCGGCTCGCTGTTCATCCTGACGTGGGCCACGGCGCTGGGGGCCGTCGTGCACGCCGAGTCGCCGAGCGTCCCGGCGCTGGCGGTGGCGATCGCCTACCCGCTCACCGATCTCATCCTCGTGGTCATCGTCGTGCTGCTGATCGCGACCGGCCGCGTCCCGCGCCAGCTGCGGCCGCAGCTCTGGCTGTTGGGTTCGGGCCTGGTGGCCATCTCGGTGTCCGACAGCATCTTCGCCTACCTCGTCAGCAGCGGTGCCGACGAGATGCCGCCGCTCACCAACGCCGGCTTCATCGCCGGACCGCTGCTCATCGCCGTGGCCGCCCTGACAACCACGGATGGGTGGCCAACGGCCCGGCACCTGCGCCAGCGGGTCGTCGTCGACCGCGCCCACCTGCTCCTGCCCTACGGCCTGGTCGCGCTGACCGGTGCGGTCGTGGCCGGTCAGTTGGCCCTCGGCTCGAGGATCGACCCCTTGGAGGCAACAGTGGCCGGGATCGTCCTGGTCCTCGTGCTGGTCCGCCAGGTCATCACGCTCCTCGAGAACGCCGCGTTGCTCGAGCGGGTGTCGGCCGCGCAGGCCGAGCTGGCCCACCAGGCGCTCCACGACCCTCTCACGGGCCTCGCCAACCGCTCGTTGTTCGATGACCAGCTGAACCATGCCATCGAGCGCCATCGCGCCTATGGCTGGCCCTTCGCGCTCATCGTGGTCGACCTCGACGACTTCAAGGTGGTCAACGACACCTTCGGCCACACGACCGGCGACTACCTGCTGACCGCCGTGGGACAGCGCCTGCGGGGCTGCGTGCGCAGCGGCGACACGGTGGCGCGCCTCGGCGGCGACGAGTTCGCCATCGTCATCGACGGGGACAGCGACGTCGTCGCGGAGCGCATCCTGGCGGCGCTGCGGCAGCCGTTCCGGATCGACGGCCACATCGTGACCCTGGGCGGCAGCCTCGGCGTGGTGGCGCCCCCGCGGCGGGGGACGGGTGTCACCGCGGACGCCCTGGTCCACCAGGCCGACAGCGCCATGTACAGCGGCAAGCGCCAGGGCAAGGGCATCGCGGTGCACTACCGCCCGGAGGTCACGCCTGACATGCGGCCCGGCCCCGACGGCGCCGGCGAGGAGTGGCTGGTCGGCGCCACCCGCGTCGTACCCGACGTGGACGAGGTGGCCGAGGTCGTACCCGCCATTCCGAGGACGCGAGGCTCGGTCGGCTCGGTCAGGACCACCACCCACTGAGGATCCCGGCAACAGGGCCAGTCAGCGCGGCAGCACGCCGAAGATCGTGGCGGTCGAGCCCGAACCCGCCTTGTTGCGAGGTCCGCCAACCAACACCCACGCGCCCTTGGGGGGCAGCGAGCCGAGGTTGGCCAGGTTCTCTAGAACGATGCGGTGACGGTCGTAGAAAGCCACCGACACGCCGAAGTCCGTGTCGACGCCGCGGTCGGGGCTGAACGTGTCGGTGCCCAAAGCCCCGCGGCGGTCCACGCGACGGGTCTGGATCAGCCACTCGACGGTCTCGAGCAGGAAGCCCGGCTGGTGCATCACACCATCGGCATCGAGGTTGGGGTACGCGTCCGTCCCCCACTTGTCCTCCCAACCGGTCCACAGGATGACCGCCGCACCCCGGGGGATGCGGCCGTAGCGGCGCTCCCACCGCCTGATGTCGTCGATCGTGGCGCCGTAGTCGGCGTCCCGGGCGGACTGAGCGCGGATGTCGATCTTCACCGCCGGGAGGAACAGGTCCCCCGGGTCGAGCTGGTCGGCGAGCAATCCGCCCTCCCGGAAGTGCCCCGGGGCACCCCAGTGGGTCCCCGTGTGCTCCCCCTCCCGGACGAACTGCATGTAGAACCCGTCTGCGGGGATGGTGGCGATGACCTCGAGCGTGAACGCCGGGTCCCCCGGGAACAGGCTCGTCGTCGCCGGGTCGTTCACGTGGGACAGGTACACGAGACCGAGCCGGCTGAGCGCGTCGTGACCGCCGCCGGCCGGCGTGGCGCCCGCGACGCCCGCCGCCCCCAACGCATGCCCGCCGACCACACCGGCCATCCCCACAGCAGACTTCCGCATCAGATCTCGTCGTTCCACCGGCCTCTCCCCTTGCCCCTTCTGGTCGGCCCGCGCTCACCTCAGATTAAGGCACCAAATCGGTGGGGTTTGCCCTGGGCCGGATCCAGTAGTGGAGGACCAGGAACGGGAACCCGAAGACCCAGAAGGCGTGCTCGGCCCGGAGCTCGCCATCCTGCACGTACACGTCGAGCTGCTCGTCGAAGCCACGAACCGCGAGCGCAGTGAGCTCCCGCGTCTCGCGGTCGATGAAGGTGAGGTAGTGGCCCGGCTGGTCGAGGTCGCTGCGGCTGGCCAGCACCAGCCCACCACCGGGCCGGGATCGGGGGGCAAGGGTGGCGGTGAAGCTCGCCTGTGGGAGGGGGAATCCCACGCTGACGTAGCCGCGCCCCTCGTGGCGGTAGGTGGTGTAGATCCCCACGTAGATCGGTTCGTCGTTGTCGGCGAACGATCGGATCCAGCCTCGTACGGCCACGGCACCGTCCTGGTCCAGGCTGATCGTGGCGATCCGGCTGCGGATCCCCCGCTGCGCCTCACGCTGGTTCATGGGGACGCTGGCCTGTCCGAGTGGACGGGCGACCAGGTCCCGATACAGCAGGTAGCCCGGTCGAACCCATTGCCGCCACTCGGGGACGATGTCCAGCGTGAACCGTGTCGTGTGCTCGTAGAACTCGCGAACCCGCGGGTCGACGGACTCGGGATCGAACTCCGGTCCCGCCAGGTCGTCCAGCGAGGCGACGATGCCGATGTCGGTCGCGTCGGCGGTGTAGGTGCCGCCGAGCACCTCGCTCAACCGCTCGACGTAGCCGGTGCCGACGTAGCGCGAGCGGGCCTCGAGCGGGACGACGAAAGGGAGGTCCTCGGCCCGGACCCGCTCGGCGAGCAGGGTCACCTGTGCGTCACGGAACACCGCCGACGAAACCAGCCGATACGTGAGCACCGCCGTGCTCGCCACTGCTGCGACGGGCACCGGTGGCCGCCGCCGAGCCGCCGCCAACCCCACCGCGGCGCCGACGAGCGGCCCCAGCGCGACCTTCTGCGGGCGCAGGCCCAGCGCCCCCGCGACCGTGCCGGCGGTGGTACCGACCACGGCCGGCCCGGCACCCAGGAGGCGTCCGGCCGCCCACCCGAGCGGTGCCACCAACGCCGAGGACATCGCTATGCGCTGCCACAGCGCTGGGATCTCGCCCGGTCGCTGTCGAGCCCGGGCCAGCGCCTCGGAGGCTCCCAGCCCAACGGCGCCCACCAGGGCGGCGATGGTGGCGACCCCCCGGCCGCGGTGACCGCAGAGCGCCCCACCGGCCATGGCGCCGGTGGCGGCGGCGAATGCCACGGCGCCGGCGCGGCCGCGAGGGGTCGTCGGTTGCTCCACTGCCACGATCGGAACCTAACGAGCCGGCGCCTCCACGGGGAAGGGGTCGGCGCACGGGCGCCCACCGCCAACCACCTGCGAGGTCATGGGTTCCGCCCCAGTGGGCCCGAGGTCATGGGTTCCAGGTCCGGAACCAATGACCTCAGGCTCCCTCCGACGGAACCCATCGCCTCGCCGTGGCGGGTCGTCCCCCGCCCAGTTCCCCCCGGGGGATCTCCCGTTCGCACGCACGGTCGCAGACGATGGGCGGCGCCGCCGACCGGCCGAGGTCGCCCGCGGATACCCGCGGCCCGGCTCGGGTAGGACCGGGACAACGGGCAGAACCGATGCGAGAGGAGCCGGAAGACATGGCCGTCACCTCATTCCAGGATCTTCCGCTGGCCGATCGGGACCGCGAGTGGGACGCCGACGCCGCCGACAAGCGGGTCCGGCGCTGGGCGGGAGCGGATGACGGACCGAACACCAAGTACCGCGATGCGCACGTCTGGTACGACGCGGACCAGAAGGACGAGTTCGGCTCGTACAAGCTGCTGGTCGCGGACGTGGTCAACGGGCGCCTGACCGCCGTGCCCCGAGGCGTCATGGCGGCAGGGGCGGTCATGCAGGGCGCCCGCGGTGGTGTCGATCTCCCCGAGAACGACGTCGACCGCGTCAAGTCCCACCTGGCCAAGTACTACGACAAGATGGACGAAACCGCCCCCTGGGAGCGCGACTCGTAGTCGGCACCCCGGAATCGGAAGCGCCGCCGACCTAGGCGTTCTCGTGGTCTCGCGCGGGTCACGCTGACTTGCGGGCCCGGCCCCGGGGCTTGCGCCGCCCCCCGCCGAGGACCCTTGGCGCCCTTGACGCTCTCCTCCAGGGCCTGCATCAGGTCGATGACCTTGGACTCGTCGTCCTCCGCGGGCTCGATCTCGACCTTCTTCCCGGCTCGCTTGGCCTCGATCCGTTCCCGGAGCTCCTCCATGAACGTGTCGTGATAGCGCCGGGGGTTCCACTCGGTGGTGAGTGAGTCCACGAGCTGGTTTCGCCATCCGCAGCATCTTCGCCTCGGGCTTGGTCCGGCGATCGGGGACCCGCTCCACGTCGGACCGGGGCACGAACTCGTCGGCGAAGCGCATCGTCGACATGGCGAGGGCACCCTCGAGCGGCCGTATGGCGGTGAGGTACTGCTTGTTGCGCATGACGACGGTGCCGACAGCCACGAGGCCTCGGTCCTCCATCGCAGCCCGCAGCAACTGATACGGCTTGACGGCCGCGTCGTCGGCGGGTGCCAGCCAGTACGTGCGCTCGTAGTAGATGGGGTCGATGTCATCGAGCGAGACGAAGTCGGTGACCTCGACGGCCCGCGTCGACGCCGGGCGGAGCTCCTCCCCACCCTTGCTGAACACCGCTCCATACGGCTCGGGCCATGCGCAACTCCTACCCCGAACGGCGGAGCCGATCACCCGGTTCGGATGGTGTCGGCGCGGTGCTGCTCCTGCCGGAGCGCGCACACGGCGACTCCGATGAGGGCAAGGGTGTTGATCCCTCCGGGTCGGGCGGCCAACGTGTCCGCAGCGGCACCCGACATGACCATTTCGGCCCCTGACCTGCATCGCTCACCGCCGATCACCCTGCGGCGCATCGGGGAGCGGCTTCCCTGGCTGCTGGTTGCGGCCGCCGCACTCGCGGTCGCGCTGGGGGTCCTGGCCGCCATCGACGGGGGTCGACTGTTGGTCTGGGACCGCCCGATCACCGACACCGTGGTCGAGCATCGGTCGCGCGGTGTCGACCGGGTGGCGCTGTGGATCTCACGGCTGGGTTCGACACCGGTCGTGCTCATGGCCGGCGCGGTCGGCGTCGCCCTGGCGGCCGCGCGCTGTCGCTGGGTCGCGCTCGTGATGTTCGTCGTACTGGCCGCCCGCCCACCCTTCGAGTGGTTGTTCAAGGAGATCGTCGCACGTCCCCGTCCGAGCGGCGCCCGGCTCGTGCCGGGCACGGGCTTCTCCTACCCGGCCGGGCACGTGCTCGCCGCGGCTGCGACCTGGGGCTTCGTACCCGCTGTCGCTGGTCTCTACGTGACCCGCCGCTGGCTGTGGGTCGCCCTTGCCGTTGCGGCTTGGTCCGTCATCGTGCTCGTCGCCTGGTGTCGGGTGTGGCTCGGCGTCCACTGGACCTCCGACGTGGTCGGCAGCCTCGCCATCGCGTTCGTGGCCCTGACTGCAGCCGAGACGGCGATCCATCGACGCCACCGATCGGCCAGAGCAAGCCGCTGACCGACTCGGGGAGCCGGCCTCGGCCCCGAGGTGAGGGCCATCCGGTGCCGACGAACCCCTAGCCTCGAACCATGCTCCCCAGAGCCAAGCATGCAGCCGAAACGGTCGTCACCGGGATCGACGAGGCGCGACGCCGGCGGACCGCCGACCTCGTCCTGGAGCTCGATCTCACCGAGCCCCTGCTGGAGGAGACGCCGCAGGATCCGATGGGTGCCCTCCTCGCCCGGCGTCGCTCGTCGCTGCGGACGGTCCTGCGGGGCCTGCGCCGGGCGGCGCGAGACGCCAGGGTCCGGGCCTTGGTGGTCAAGCTGGGCGGCTCGCGGTCGGCCCTGGGCCTGGCACAGGCCCAGGAGCTGCAGGACGCGGTCCGCGACCTCCGCGACCACGGCAAGCTCACGGTCGCCTGGGCCGAGACCTTCGGAGAGTTCGGCAACAGCAGCGTCTCGTACCTCCTGGCGACGAGCTTCGAGGAGATCTGGCTGCAGCCGTCGGGTGACCTGGGCCTCACGGGCGTCGCCACCGAGGTGCCGTTCCTACGCGGCGTGCTCGACAAGGCCGGGATCACACCCCAGATCGCCCAGCGCCACGAGTACAAGAACGCCGGCAACGTCTTCACCGAGCGAGGGTTCACGGCCGCGCACCGGGAGGCGACGGAGCGGGTCGTGCAGTCGGTCATGGAGCAGCTCGTGACCAGCATCGCCGCCAACCGCGGCCTCGACACGCACGCGGTGCAGGGCCTGATCGACCGGGCGCCGCTGTTCTCCAGCGAGGCCCTCGAGACGGGCCTGGTCGACCGCCTCGGCTACCGCGACGACGTCTACGCCGCGGTCAGAGCTCGGACCGGCCCCGACGCGGTCCTGCAGTACCTCGGCCGCTATGGCCGCTCGAGGCTGGCCGAGCTGTCGACCCGCGTCTCGGCGTCGCCGCCCGACACCGTGGCGCTCGTGCAGGTGACCGGCCCGATCCACCTCGGCCGCAGCCGGCGCCAGCCCCTCCTGGGCACGAGCGCCGGGGCCGACACGGTGGCCGCCGCGCTGCGGTCGGCGACCAAGGCCGACGACGTCAAGGCGATCGTGCTCCGGGTGACAAGCCCCGGCGGCTCGTACGTGGCGTCCGACACGATCTGGCGTGAGGTGGCCGTGACCCGGCGGGCCGGCACGCCCGTGGTGGTGTCGATGGGTGACATGGCGGCCTCGGGTGGCTACTTCGTGTCGATGGGTGCAGACGTGATCGTCGCCGAGCCGGGGACGCTGACGGGCTCGATCGGCGTCGTCTCCGGCAAGCAGGTCGTCGAGGGCCTGGTGGACCGGCTGGGCATCGGCCACGAGGGGGTGGCCGGCGGCCGGCACGGGCTGATGTTCTCGCCCCTCCGTGCGTTCACGGAGGAAGAGTGGGATCGGCTCAACGCCTGGCTCGACCGGATCTACGACGACTTCACCGCCAAGGTCGCCGACGGTCGCCGCCAGACACGGGATCGCGTGGACGAGATAGCCCGGGGCCGCGTCTGGACCGGCGCCGACGCCAAGGAGCGCGGGCTCGTCGACGAGCTCGGCGGGCTGAGGGTGGCCCTCGATGTGGCCCGGGAACGGGCCGGCCTGGCGCCCTCCGACGAGATCGACCCCCGCGTGTACCCCCGGGTCCCGCTCGCGGCGCGGGTACGCCCGGCTCAGTCGAGCGAGGATCCCGCCGCCGCCAGTACCCGCCTCCGTGTCGAGGCCTGGGGACCGTTCGCCGATGTCGCCAACCGCCTGGGCCTGTCGGCCTATGGGCCCCTGATGCTTCCGGCCGAGCACCACCTCGCCGGGTGAGCCGCGGGTCCCTCCGCCGCCGGTGGCGGACCGGCCGCCAGAGCGTCACGTCGAATCGCGGACGACGAGATCGGGGACGAGGATGACGGCACGCTCGTCGACCGGTTCTCCGCTGATGAGGGCCATGAGCAGCCGGGCCATGTGCTGGCCCATGGCTTCGGCGGGCTGGTGGACGGTGGTCAGCGGCGGTTCGCTGTTGCCGGCCGCCGGCGATCCGTCGAAACCCACCACCGCGATGTCGTCCGGGATCCGGTGTCCGGCCTGCTTGATCGCTCGCATGGCGCCGAAGGCCATCGGGTCGGATGCGGCGAAGACCGCATCGATGTCCGGTCGACGCGACAACAGCTCCCGCATCGCGTCCTGCCCGCTGGACTCGCTGAACTGGCCGTAGGCGACCAGCTCCTTCGACTCGTCGAGCAGCCCGGCGTCGCGCATGGCGTCGCGGTAGCCCTCGATCCGTCCGACCCCCGCCGACATGTCCTGGGGGCCGGCAATCGTGGCGATGCGGCGGCGGCCGCGCGCGACCAGGTGATCGACGGCCATCCGGGCACCCGCGTGGTTGTCGACGTCGACATAGCTCGTCGGGACGAAGCCGGTGGGCCGGCCGCCGAGGACCGTGGGCAACCCGCTTTCCTCGAGGAGGCGCGGCAGCGAGTCGTCGCCGTGGATCGACAGCAGCATGGCGCCGTCGACGTGCTGGGCCGTGAGGTGCTGCCCCAGCCGACCCCGGTCGGTCGAGCTGGTGATCATCGCGAGCCACAGCTGGAACGCGGTGCCTGCGATCTCGGCGCTGACACCGCGCACCACGCCGGCGAAGAAGGGTTCGGCGAAGACCCGGTCCTCCGACTCCGACACCACCAGCGCGATGCAGTCGGTGCGGCGCGTGACCAACGAGCGAGCGGCGCGGTTGGGCACATAGCCGAGGTCCTCGATGGCGTCGAGCACCGCCTCGCGGGTCCTGCCGCTCACCTGCGTCGACCCGTTGATCACCCGCGACACGGTGCCGCGGCCGACTCCGGCCCGTGCCGCCACCGCCTCGAGCGTCGGCCGCTTGGTCGGCCGGTCGGGTTGGGGGCCCATGGGAAGATCCTCGCGCCCCCGCCGGAGGCCGACCCGGTCAGTCGAGCGCGCGGACCGGTTCCACGGCCTCGAAGATCACGTCGAGCTCGCGCCGGCTCCAAGGGCCGCTGGTCACGAGGACGATGTGCTGGATCCCGCGCTTGGCGAGCCGGTCACACCGGTCGGCGAACGCCCCGGCGGTCTCGTCGCTGCCGAGCCGGCTGCTGAGGGTCACCTCGACGTCGGCTGGGTCCCTGCCGACGGCGTCGCAGGCCCGGGCGAGCACGTCGAGCTTGTGCTGCAGTGTGGTGCCACCGTCGGGGATGTCGAAGAGGTTGCATGCATCGCCGTAGCGGGCCACGAGCGGCAGGGTCCGCTGCTCGCCCATGCCACCGATCAGGACGCGGGGGCGCGCGATCGGCTGGGGGTTGCTGATCGGTCGGTCGAGCCGGTGGCGCGGTCCGTCGAACGGCCTGTGATCCCCGGCCCACATGTGCGCCGCGAGCTGCAGGAGCTCCTCCATGAGCACGAACCGCTCGGCGGTGCCCGGGAACGGCAGGCCGGTCATCGCCGCCTCGTCACGCTGGTACCCGGCACCGAGACCGAGCCACGCCCGACCGCCGGAGAGCACGTCGAGCGTCGTGACCATCTTGACGACGAGCGCGGGCGGACGGATCGACGCCGACGTGACCATCGTGCCGAGGTTCACGCTGCCGGTGGCCGCCGCAAGGTATCCGAGGGTGGTGTAGGCCTCGAGCATCGGCTCGTCGATCGTCGCCGTCGGGTCCATCTGCAGGAGGTGGTCCGCCACCCACAGGGTGTCGATGCCCCCGTCGTCGACTCGCCGGGCCAGGTCCAGCAGGTGGCCGGTGAGATGGACCGGACCGTCGGGCCACGAGTAGTTGGTGAGGGCGATGCTGATCTTCACGGCAACTCCATGACGAGGCGCGACGCATCTCGGCGGCGCAGCCGCCGGCGATTCGTGATGGGTGGCTTCCCCTGGCTACCGGCAGGTGTCAGGGCGAACGATGCGTCAACTGGACCGTGCGGTTTCCCAGAGGCCGAGCAGGTTGCCCTCCGGGTCCCTGAAGTAGGCGGCGAAGCCCATGTCCCCCACGGCCTGCCGTTCGGAGACCGTCGTCCCACCGGCGTCGTTGACGGCCTTGAGCGCGTCCTCGAGGTTCTCCACGTCGATGACGATGTTGGGCGCGGTGAACGGGTCCTGGCGCTGCATCATCCCGCCGTTGATGAAACCGGCTTCGGTCGGGCCCTGATCTCCACTGGGCCCGGACATGACCAGCGTGTAGCCCATCTCCGGCAGCGACATGAGGTTCCAGCCGAATGCCTTCTCGTAGAAGCCACGGGCGCGGTCGCCATCGTCGAAGGGGATCTCGAAGTGCACTACGCGACCTGACATGGAGCACCTCCCTCGGTTCGAGGCGCGACGACTTCGCGTCGCACTGCGAGCCAAGCCCGGCCGCGCACTGCTGTCAAGATGGCGCGGGATGGGTGCACGCTGGTGGGCACGCCGACGCCCGAGGGAGCGACGATGCGAGCGCTGCAGCTGACTGCCTGGAAGTCCCCGCCCGCGCTTCGGGAGGTTCCGGATCCCGAACCCGGGCCCGGTCAGGTCGTGGTGCGCATCGCGGCGGCGGGCGCGTGCCATTCGGACCTTCACCTGATGCACGACTTCGACGCCGGGCTGCTCCCGTTCGCGCTGCCGTTCACCCTGGGCCACGAGAACGCAGGATTCGTCGAGGCGGTGGGCGCCGGTGTCGACCACGTGTCGCCCGGTGAGCCCGTCGCCGTGTACGGCGCGTGGGGATGTGGGCGGTGCCATCGGTGCCACCTCGGCGCGGAGAACTATTGCCAGCGGGCGGCCGAGCTCGATGGCGCCGGCGCCGGTCTCGGCTGCGACGGGGGCATGGCACCGCTGATGCTCGTGCCGCAGGCCCGCTGGTTGGTCCCACTCGGCGACCTCGACCCCGTCGAGGCCGCCCCGCTCACCGACGCCGGTCTCACGCCGTATCACGCCATCAAGCGCTCGTTGCACCTCCTGCACGGGGGCTCGACGGGGGTGGTGATCGGGGCCGGTGGCCTCGGTCATCTGGCCATCCAGATCCTGAAGGCGACCAGCGCAGCCACGGTGGTCGCGGTCGACACGAAGCCGGAGGCGCTCGAGCTGGCCACCGCGCTCGGCGCCGATCACGTCGTCGCATCCGACGACGACGCCGCGAGCACCATCAGGGACATCACGCGGAACCAGGGGGCGGACCTCGTCCTCGACTGCGTCGGCGTCGACTCGACCATCGCCCTCGCCGCCCAGGTCAGCCGCCCGCTCGGCCATGTGACCGTGGTTGGCCTCGGTGGCGGCACCTTCGGCTTCAGCTTCTTCTCACTGCCCTACGAGGCATCCCTGGCCACGACCTACTGGGGGACGCTGCCCGAGTTGAGCGAGGTGCTCGACCTTGCTCGTCGGGGCCTCGTCAAGGCCCACGTCCAGCGCTTCGGCCTCGATGCAGCCGGCGACGCCTACGACGCGCTCGCCGCAGGAACGTTGGAAGGGCGGGCCGTCATCGTCCCCTAGGAGCGAGGGGTCAGCCCGTAACGGGCTGTCCGGGCCCGAGCCGTCGGACTCGGAGGCACTGGTCGACCCCGAACACGCCATGGGCCCGCCGGTCCTGGGGGGAGAAGTGGTGGTCGGCCTCGGTGATGGGAAGGACCTCCGGCCGATCCACGTCGTAGGTGCTCCCCTCGTCCACGATCGTGGCGGACCCGCTCGCGAGCACGTTCTTGAGCCAGTCGGTGTTCGGTCCGTAGGGCAATGCGATCACGAACCCGTCGTCGGTCGCCACGGCCCCCACCGGCGTCTCGTAGGCGCGCCCCGTCGTCCGGCCGACGTGCCGGATCACGGACGCGTAGGCGCCGGGCGTTCCGGCGGACTTCAGGGCGAGCGGCTTCATGGCCCGGCTCGTCCGGCGGACCGCATCGAGCACGAGCGGTGACTTCGTCCGCATGCCGGCCACGAAGGCGATCCCCGTCGCGGCGAGCACGAGGAGGATGCCGGCGATGAGCCTGGCGATGATCCGACCCATGACCACCTCCTACTTGAACAGCAACGAGTAATCGGCGCCCGACCGCAGGTGATGACCACCATCGATCGGCAGCGAGGCACCAGTTATCCACGATGACTCGGGGCCTGCCAGGAAGCGGACCGCCTCCGCCACGTCGTTCACGGTGCCGACCCGGCCGAGCGGCATGTTGGCGAGGTAGTGGTCCAGCAGCTTTCCGCCACCGGTGATCGGTGCCATCAGCTCGTCGTCGACGATCCCCGGTTGCAGGACGTTGACGCGGATGCCGTCCCCGCCGAACTCCTCGGCCGCGTAACGGCACACCTCCTCGACGCCGGCCTTGGAGGCGCCGTAGGCCCACAACCAGCGATGCGGGAAGTGGCCGGCGCCGGACGACATCCCGATGATCGAACCTCCGCCGCGATCCCGCATCGCCGGCACCGCGTGCTTGATGCAGATGATCGTGCCCACCAGGTTGAGATCGACCGTCGTGCGGACGTCGTCCAGGTCCGCGGCATCGAACGGCCCCAGGTGATGGGATCCGCCTGCGTTGGCGAACAGGATGTCGAGCCCGCCTGCCGGTTGGGCGGCGAACCCGACGGCCGCGGCAACCTGCTGCTCGATCGTGACGTCTGCGACGATCGACCGGATCGACCCGCCATCGCCAACGCCCGGCGCGATCGCAGCCTCGGCCTTGGCGAGCTTTTCCTCCGTGCGACCGCAGATGACGACATGCGCGCCGTCCGCGGCCAGGCGGGCCGCCGACGCGAGCCCGATGCCGCTGCCGCCCCCGGTCACCAGCGCGGTGCGCCCCCGGATGGTCACCATGCCACCTTCATCGTCTCGTAGCCGCTCACGAAGTTCGCCGGTCGATAGTCGGGCTCGTCGCCGTCGACGAGGCGAACGCCCGGCATTCGCTCGAGCAACTGCTCGAACGTCACCCGCAACTCGAGGCGCGCCAGCGAGTTCCCGAGGCAGAAGTGCGGCCCGAAACCGAAGGCCAGGTGCTCGTTCGGGGCCCGCCTGATGTCGAAGGTGAAGGGGTCGGGGAACTGCTCCTCGTCGCGGTTGGCGGACGGGTAGAGCAGGAGAACCTTCTGGCCCGCACGGATCCGGCGCCCGCGCAGCTCAACGTCGCGCGTCGCGGTCCGGGCCATGTTCTTGATCGGCGAGACCCAGCGCAGCATCTCCTCGACCGCGCCCGGCAGCAGCGAACGATCCGCCAGGAGGGCGTCCCAGCGGCGGCGGTCGCTGAGCAGTTGGTAGAGGCCGCCGGTGATCACGTGGCGCGTGGTCTCGTCCCCGCCGATGAGGATCAGCAGCGTCTCGTGGACGAGCGTTGCATCGTCGAAGCCCTCGCCGTCGACCTCCGCGTGCACCAGGATGCTGGTGAGGTCGTCGGCCGGGCGCGCCCGCCGGTCGGCGATGACGCCCGCCATGTAGGCGGTGTAGCCCTCGAACGCGGCCATCATCGCCGCGAGCTTGTCGGGATCGTCCTGGCCGAGCCCCCGCATCAGGTCGTCGCTCCAGCGCAGCAGCGTCGGATGGTCGGCCTCCTCGAAGCCCAGAGCGTCACCGATCATCACCAGCGGCAGCCACGCGGCCACGTCGGCAACGAAGTCGCACTGGCCCCGGGCGACCACCTGGTCGAGGAGGCGGTCGACGATCGAGCGCACCTTGGCTTCCTGGCGCCGTATCTGCAGCGGGGTGAAGCCCCTGCTCACGAGCTGGCGGCGCTGCCGGTGGACCGGATCGTCCTGCTCGATCATCATGCCCGTCGGCCCGCTGTCGGGACGGATGCCTCCCACGCTCGACCACAGTTCGGGCCGCCGCGAGATCTCCCTCACGTCGTCGTACTTCGTGATGCCCCACACGCCGGCGGGCTCGTTCCAATGGACCGGATCGTGCTCACGCAACCAGGCGAGGGCCGCATGGGGGTCATCCGCCCAGAAGTCACCCCGCACGTAGTTCAGGTCGAGCTGGTCAGGTCCCACTGCCGCGCTGTCACCACCTCGTCCCCGGACACCCCCCGAGCAGGGTAGTCACAACCTTCCCCGGCTCGTGCTCTGGGGGTCGAGCCGCCGGTTCCGGGAGCGGAATTGGTTGCCCAGCAACCATTTGCGCGCCAGGAAGTCCGGGTCAGCCGACCTCGCGAGCGACGGCGACGACCTGGCCCCCCGCCTCCAGCACGTCCTCGAATCCCGCCTCGATGCATCGCCGCAGGTCGTCGCAGTCGGCGACCGCCGCGGGGTCGACGTGAAGGCCCATGTCGAAGCTGCCGTCGTAGGACATGGCCGTGAGGTTGAACGCAGTGCCGGCGACCGGCCCTAGGGTGCCCGTCCACAGGATCCGCGCGCCGGACACGTAGGTCGGCACGGGCGCGCCCCTCATGTTGCTGGTGGCGAAGTCCATGTTGGCGGTCTGCGAGCGGGCCACGCCGGTGATCAGCGACGTCGGTAGCAGGTTGGCCAACCCCGCGACGCTGCCCATGGCGCCGCCGGTACGGGCACCCTCGCGGCCGGCCGCCATGGTCGTGCGGACCGCTGCGAACCGCTCCTCCACCGGCATCGGCCCGGCGGGAACCCGCACGCGCGTGGGCGCGAACGCATTGGTGCCCTCACCGCCGGTCCCCCTCGTGCTGACGACGAAGCTGATGTTCAGCGCCTCGAGCGGTGTCCCCCGGCGCTCGTGGTAGTGGAGGGCGCCCAGCACGGCACCGGTGACGAACGCGTCGTTGATGGTCCCGCCGAGCGCCTTGGCCGACGCACGCAGTGGGTCGAACGGCACCCGGATGACGTCGAAGTGGCGGTGCCGGCTACGCCCACGCCACAGGGGTGAGCCTCCGGCAGCGCCGCTGGTGGCGTCCACCTGGCTGCGCACCTGCTCGACCGTCGCCAGCGTCCGTGCGGCGAGGTCCAGCGGGCGCCGAGGATCGGCCCCCCACAGGACGACCTCGCCGGCGGCGCGGCGGGCCCGTCCCAGTTGGCGCTGCCAGAGCTCGCGCGCCACCCCGATGGCAGACGCGCCGGCGCCGGCGATGCCATCAGCGTGACCCGAGGCGCCGCGGGCCTCGACGACCGACTCACGTACCACGCGCTCGAGGTCGACGTCCGGCGGCGGGGGCGCGTCCCGTTCCAGGGTGAGGTAGAGCTCGGCCAAGCGGAGCGCGGCGTGGCCATCGGCGATCGTGTGGTGGAGCTTGGCGAACATGGCGCCGCGACCATCCTCGAGGCCGTCGACGATCACGAAGAACCACAGCGGGCGGGTGCGGTCGAACGGGTCCTGCATGAGGCGGGCGACGAGGTCGTACAGCTGCCGCAACGTGCCCGGGGCGGGCAGGGCGACGTGGCGGACGTGGTGGTCGAGGTCGAACTCGGGATCGGGCCCCCAGTGCGGCGGCGACAGCGGGCCGGCACCGGGCACCACCCGCTCCCGGAGCCGAGGTATCTCGACGACCGCGTGGGCGATGCGGCGTCGGTAGTCGTCGGCATCCGGGGGTCGGTCGCAGACAGCGACCACGCCGCCACTCGGGTTGAGCCACGGGTCCTTCTCGACCCTCCACATGAGCGCCTCGAAGTCCGACATCCGGCGCTGGAAGGTGACTCCACGGACCGGTTCGTCGACCATCGCGCCACCGTAGCGCCGCCGGCCGACGAGTCAGCCCGCCCGCCCTAGAGTGGCCGGATGGCGCGCACCGCCGCCATCGTGGACGTCGACCGGACCCTGCTCACCGGCCGCCCCGGGCGGCTCCTGCGCGACGCCATGCACGAGGCGGGCATCGCCACGCCGCCGGGGCCACTGCGGCCGGCGGTGGACGCGGCCGCCAGCGCGTTCCTGTCGACGCAGCTGACCCTGCTCGCGGCCCATGACAGCCGCGGCTGGCCGGACACCGCCGTGCGCGAGGCGGCCACGACGGCGGCCGAGGCGGTGGTCGAGGACGCGGCGCCCTACCTCCGACCGCTGCTCGACGACCACCGCTCAGCGGGGGCGCGCATCCTCCTCGTCAGTGCTGCCCCGCCACCGATCGCCGAGCCACTCGGCGGCCTGCTGGGTGCCGACGACGTGGTGGGGACCGCATGGGCCGAGGGCCGGGGTCAGCTAGCCCCGATCGAGGGCCCGCTGGTCTGGGCACGGGCGAAGGCCGAGGCCGGCGTGGCCTGGTTGCGTGGGGCCCGCGTCTCGCCCCGATCGGCTCACGCCTACGCCGACAACTTCTTCGCGGGGCCGCTGCTCGCCTCCGTCGGTCACCCCACGGCGGTCGAGCCCGACGCGCGCCTGACCCTGTTGGCCCGCACGATGGGCTGGCCGATCCGTCACCTCGACGTCCCCGACGGTGTCGTCAAGGTGGCCGGGCGCGAGCTCCAGGAGTGGTTCCGGCCCTTCGCCCGCGTCGAATCGATGCCGAACGCCCGCATCGAGATCGACGGCCTCGAGCACGTGCCCGGGGAGGGCGGGGCGATCCTCGCCTTCAACCATCGCAGCTACTTCGACGCGGCGGTCACCAGCCTGGTGGCCGCCCGGGCCGGGCGGTCCATCCGCGGCCTCGGCAAGAAGGAGGTGCTGGACGCGCCGGTCCTCGGCCCGCTCGCCCGGGCGGTCGGGACGATCCGGGTCGACCGGGGCACCGGCTCGCACGAGCCCCTCGAGGCCGCGGCCCTGGCGCTGCGCGCCGGCGAGGTGGTGATGATCGCACCCCAGGGCACGATCCCCCGGGGGCCGGCGTTCTTCGAGCCGGAGCTGAAGGGGCGGTGGGGCGTCGCCCGCCTGGCTGCGATGAGCAGGGCCCCCGTGATCCCGATCGCGCTGTGGGGGACCGAGCGGGTGTGGCCGAGGAACGCCCGCCTGCCTCGCATGGACCCGCTCCGCCGCCCCCGCGTGAGCGTGCGCATCGGCCCGCCCGTGGCTCTGACGCACGACGACCCCGACACGGACACCAAGCGGATCATGTCCGCGATCGTGGACCTCCTGCCGCCGGAGGCCCGCGAACGCCGCACCCCGACGGACGCGGAGATCAGCCGCACGTACCCGCCCGGTTATCGCGGCGACCCGGACCGCGAGACTGAGCGGCGACCCGGACGCGACACATGAGCGGACGGGCGAACGGCCGACCAGGCATCGAACCGAGACGCGGTCGCTGAAGCGAGCGGAAGGAGCAGCCATGCCCGAGCGAGACGGATACATCCCCGGGGTCCCGTGCTGGGTGGACACGAGCCAGCCCGACCCGGAGGCCGCTGTCGACTTCTACAGGGGGCTCTTCGGCTGGGAGTTCGAGGACGTCATGCCGCCGGACTCCGAGGGCAAGTACTTCATGGCCCGGCTACGTGGCGGCGACGTCGCCGCGGTCGGGTCGATCCCCGAGGGCGCCCCGCAGACGGCGACGTGGAACACCTACATCTGGGTCGACAGCGCCGACGACACGGTGTCGAAGGTCCGGGAAGCCGGCGGCGGCGTCCTCATGGAACCGTTCGACGTGATGGACGCCGGTCGCATGGCGGTCGTCACCGATCCCGAAGGGGCCGCTTTCTTCGTCTGGGAGGCGAAGCAGAACAGGGGTGCCCAGGTGGTGAACGAGCCGGGCTCATTGAGCTTCAACGGCCTGGCCACCCGCGACATCGAGGGCGCGAGATCCTTCTACGGCTCGGTGTTCGGCTGGACCACGCTGGACGTCGGAGGTGGCACCGAGATGTGGACGCTGCCGGGCTATGGCGACCATCTGGAACGCGACAACCCGGACCTCCGCAAGATGATCGCCGAGACGGGCGGACCGCCGGGCTTCGAGGACGTCGTCGCCAGCATCAATCCCATCCCGGACGACCAACCCGACACGCCGGCGCACTGGAACGTCACCTTCGCCATCGACGACGCCGACGCCACGGCGGCCAAGGCCACCGAACTCGGCGGGACGGCGATCGTCCCGCCCTTCGACGCTCCCTGGGTCCGGATGACGATCATCAACGATCCGCAGGGGGCGACGTTCATCGCCAGCAAGTTCGCGCCCGAGAACAAGGATCTCGGCGGCCCCTAGGAGGCTCAGGAGGCCGCGCGGCTCCGCGGGCACCGGCCGTGGTGCGCTCCTGCGACCAGATTTGTGATTTTCGGGCGGGCGACCGTGCGTTGAACGTAGCTTGGCCGCGTACCCAACACAGGGAGGAACGATGGCGGTCGACACCTTCATGGCATACGTCGGCGTCTATCCGAGCGTCGCCGACGCCGAGGCCGACTACGAGCTGGTCAAGGACCTTCACACCGAGGCGGGACTGGTTGACGCGTACGACGCCGCGCTGATCCACCGACAACGCGATGGCAAGGTGAAGATCACCAAGAAGCACGAGACGCCGACACGGGTCGGGGGTGTCCTCGGGGCCGGCGTGGGCCTGGCCACGGGCCTGGTCGTGGCCCTGTTCCCGTTCGCAGCCATCGGCGGTGGGCTCCTCGCCGCCACGACGGCCGGCGGGGCCGCTCTCGGGGCGGTGGCGGGACACGCGGCGGCGGGCATGAGCCGCGGTGACCTCAAGGACCTGGGCGAGCAGCTCGACGCCGGCGAGGCCGGCCTCGTCGTGGTGGCCGTCTCTGACATGGGCGCCAAGGTCAAGGAGGCGATGCGCCGGGCGCAGAACGTCGAAGAAAAGGAGCTCAAGGCGGATACGGCGGACATCGAGCGCGACGCCAGCTCGGCCGCGCAGGGGGGTGCTGCGTCCGGCTGAATCGACGCCGTCCGGACCGACGGGTCGGAGGTGCGACCGTGACGCCTGAACAGATCGTGGCCGCGTGCCGGGACGCGGACGTGCGGCTGGTGCGGTTCCTGTACTGCGACAACGGCGCGATCGTGCGGGGCAAGGCCGTGCACGTCGACCGGCTCGCCGAGCGACTGCGCACCGGCATCGGCCTGACGGTGGCGATGCAGGCGATGAACTCGTTGGACCAGCTGCAGCCCGTCGAGGGCATGGGGCCGGTCGGCGAGGTGCGGCTCGTCCCCGACCTCGACACGTTCGCCCTGGCTCCCTACGCACCGGGGACCGCCGTGCTGCTCGTCGACATGGTGGACCTCGACCGCCGGCCCTACTCGGCCTGCCCTCGCGGCTTTCTCGGGCGCATGGCGAGCCGGCTCGGCCAGCGGGGCTGGGAGCTGCGCGCGGCGGTGGAGAACGAGTTCAGCCTCGCTCGTCCCGGAGATGACGGTCCCGTGCCGATCGATCGCAGCCTGTGCTTCTCGACGGTGGGGATGACGGCTGCGCACGAGGTGGCGGACGCGATCGCGGGCGCACTGGGGACGCAGGGCATCCAGATCGAGCAGTACTACCCGGAGCTCGGACATGGCCAGCAGGAACTGTCGGTCGCGCCGCGGCCGGTTGTGGCTGCGGCCGACACGCAGGTGCTCGTACGAGAGACCATCCGGGCGGTGACCACGGGCTTCGGACTCACCGCGTCGCTGGCTCCGAAGCCGTGGCCGGACGTGGCCGGGAACGGTGCGCACATCCACTTCAGCCTGTGGGAGGGCGACCGGAACGCCTTCTACGACCCCGCTGGTCGGTTCGGTCTGTCGGAGCTCGCCGTGCGCTTCACCGCCGGGATCCTCGCCCATCTTCCCGGCCTGCTGGGCCTCACCGCGCCGTCCGTGAACTCGTACCAACGGCTCCTGCCGCAGCATTGGAGCTCGGCGTTCACGTGTTGGGGTCCCGACAACCGGGAGGCCGCCGTGCGCGTGCCATCGACGTTTTGGGACGCCGAGCAGGCGTCGACGAACCTCGAGTTCAAGCCGACGGATGCCTCCAGCAACCCGTACCTGGCGTTCGGAGGGCTCATCGCCGCCGGCCTCGACGGGATCGATCGCGAGCTCGAGCCGCCCGGGCCGTTGCTCGTGGACCCGGCGACACTGAACGACCAGGAACGCGCCCGAGCGGGCGTCGAGCGGTACCCCCAGGCTGCGCTCGAGGCGCTCGACCTCCTGGGCAAGGACGACGTGCTACTGGAGGCATTGGGCGAGCCACTCGCCCGGTCGTACCTGGCGGTCCGCCGCTCGGAGGCGGAGGCGTATGCGGCGCTCGGCCCGAACGCCCAGTACGCGGGCCACTTCGACAAGTACTGAATGCCGGGCGGTGGCTGCCTGCACTGGTGGTCAGCGACCGACGAGGTGCGGGGCGCTCCCGTGACCCCTGACGGGGCCGATCGGCACACCGGCGTTGCCTGCGACGCGCCGGATTCGATCGAGGTGAGCCGGGCGGAAGTGCTGCTCGCGGAGCTGTCGGTCGAGCCGCAAGCCCGCAGCCCGCCGCCGCAGCCCCTCGAACAGCACGCCGGCCGCCGTCGCCGACGCCAGCAGTACGTATCGCACGAGTTCCTGTGTCATGTCCGCCCAGTCCTGTCCGCCCGCGAGATGACCCGCCGCCATCGCCGCTGTGTGCGGCCAGTGAACCGGACGCCCATTAGCCAGCCGGCAGCGGGACGGCCACCCGGATCCAGGTCTGCTACCGCCAGCCGATCGTGGGCAACGGCCCGATCGCGGTTGCCCGGACGGCGGCCGGGGCCCGCTCCCAGGAACGAACAGGTGCTCGGGCTGCGCACCGCGGCGCCGCGGGAGGCGCAGATTGCTTCGCGCGGGCGGCACCCGTCAGATCGCCACCACGGCAAGGCTACGCGGGCCGTCCCCCGGCGGGCACGGGTTGCGGCCGCGTGGTGACGCGGGCGTGGATCGCCAGGGTTGCGACGCCCGCCACCACCAGCGCAGCCACGTTGAGGCCGAGCTGGAGGGCGGCGCCGCCGACCTCGCTCCATTCCCGATACGCGGTGGCGACACCCACATTGCTGGCGGCCGGAATCGTCGTCACCGAAACCAGCACACCAACCAGCGCCCCACTGCGTGCTTCGGTCAGCGAGAGCATTCCGACGATGCCGGCAAACACCGCGACAATCACAGCCAGGCCGTCGGGATGCGAGATGAACGCAGTGAGCTCCCGGTCCCCCAGCCCATACGCGTCGGGCGCCAGCCCGGTGACCCGGAACACGATCGTCGCGACCAGGGCAGCCACCGCTGCCGTGACCAAACCGGTGCTCAGTGTCACCGCCGCCACACCCGCAGGCGTGCGCCGGCGGCGCACGATGGCGACACAGAGTGCTGCGAGAGGCCCGTACTCCGGACCGACCACCATCGCACCGATCACCAGGATCGGGGAGTCGAGCAGGATGCCGACCGCGGCGATGATCGCCGCTAGCGCCATGAACGCGAGGAACGAGACCGTCAGAATCGCCTCGACGCGCGTCCGCGACTCCAGTTCCTCCCACACCAGCGCGTCGGCGCCGTGTCCCGGAGCCAGCGTCTCGGCTGCCGCCGCGGCATCCGACACGACGGCCTCGACGGCCTCCACCGCGATCGCGCCACGATGGTGCACACCCCGGGCCTCGAGCCACTCGACCACCTCGTTCGCCGCCTCCCGAGCGACGTCACAGAGGACCACATCACCGTCCGGTCGTATCGCTGATCCCGATCCCCGGACGATGTGTACGACGCCACGGGTCGTGCTCAACCGCTCTAGGACCTCGTCGGTCAGCTCACGGGGAACGATCAGCCTCAGATGCAGCATGCCGCCATCCTGACCCGCAGCTTCGTACTGCGGGGTCATCCGAGGTGCAGCCACGACTTGCTCGGCGATGTGCGCGTGACCGGCACTCGCTGTTCGTCGAGCTGCCATGATCGTGAGGGTGCAGATCGTCATCACGGGGATCCACCCACCCGGCCGAGACTTCTGCCGTACCGACGGCTCGGTGATGGACAACGTTCACGTCGGAGTCCAGGCCGCCCGCGAGCCGTCACAGCTGATCCGGGCCGACGCATCCGAGATGCGCTGGGAGGTCGAGGTAACCGTGGTCCGAACGAACGGATCGCTCGACTTCCGCGGCCCGGCGGTCCACGGCAAGCGCGGCGACCGGTTCATCTATCTCACCTGGGGTCACGTCGGTCCGGACGAGACGTTCGAGATGTTCCGACGCGCCAAGCTGATGCTCGATCGTGTCGAGCCCGAGCTCGTCGAGCTCGCGGTGCAGACCGGTCGTCTCGACGCGAGGGTCGACTTGACAGGGGACGACGGCGGTCCGCGGTGCGCTCGTGTCGACCCACCAGCGATCGCCTGGTCAGTTCCACAGGTGTGACCCGGGATCGGCATCAGGCCGGCACTGAGCTCTGCGAGGCGGTCCGCCGGCTGCCGTTCTTCGACCACCACGCGCACCTGTTGGCACACCCGACCGCGGGCTACAGCCTCGAAGAGGTGCTGACCGAGGCCCCCGATGCGGTACCGCAGAGCACACACAACCTGACGTGGTTGCGGGCGCAACGCGACCTCGCCGGTGGACCGGCCACCGTGCGGGACCTCCTCGACGAGTGCCACTTCGAGGCGATGCTCGTCGACGACGGCTACCAGTTTCCCGGCGCGATGACCCTTGCCGAGCATGCCGCAGCCGTCGGCTGCCCGGTCTCACGGGTCCTGCGCATCGAGACGGCGGCCGAGGCCGCAGCCAGCGACTGGCCGACCTGGGCTGACGTCCGCGAGCGATACCGGGAGGCCGTTACCGCGGGCGTGGCGGCCGGCGCCGCCGCGCTGAAGACCATCGCCGCCTACCGTTCCGGGCTCGACCTTCCGCCGCCCGACGACCGGGAGGCGGCCTCCGCATATCGGCACTGGCGGCGGATCCGGGGCAGGCTCGAGGCGCCCCAGTTGGTCTCGTGGTTCCTCGCCGAGGCCCTCGACGTGCTGCGAGCCGACCCGCGCCCGCTCCAGGTCCACACGGGCATCGGGGACGCCGACCTTGCGCTGCACCGGGCCGACCCCGCACTGCTGGGGCCGCTGCTGCGGGATCCCCGCAATCGATCGATCCCCGTGGTTGCGCTCCATTGCTACCCCTTCGTCCGCCAGGCATCCTGGCTCGCCAGCGTCCACCCCAACGCCTTCGTCGACCTGTCGCTGGCCCTGACGCTGGCCCCCCATCGAGGCGCCGACCTCGTCCTCGAGGCGCTGGACCTGGCGCCGGTGACGAAGGTCCTCGTCGCGTCCGACGCGACGAAGCTGCCGGAGGCCTTCTACATCGCCGCCCGGTGGTGCCGCGACGCGGTTGCCGGTGCGCTCGGCCGTCTGGTGGCGGCCAACGCCCTCGACGAGGCCACGGCCCTCGCTTGGGCCGGCATGCTGCTCGGCGGCAACGCCCGGCGGATCTACCGCGCCCGATCCTGACCCGCCGCCGCATTCGCCCGGACGGACGGATCGTCGAGACGATGACGTCACAGGTAATCGCCTCGGCGACCTGTGCCGGTCAATCGTGTGGCAACGACCAGATCCCTCACGACGGAAGCGAGCGACAGATGCCTGCCTACGCCCTCGCCCATCTCCGAACTCCCCGCATCAACGACGAGGTGCTCGAGTACATCGAGCGCATCCAGTCGACACTCGACCCCTTCGGCGGACGGTTCCTGGTTCACGGCGCCGAGGTCGACGTGAAGGAGGGCCCGTGGCCCGGCACCGTCGTCATCGTCGAGTTCCCCGACGTCGATGCCGCCCAGGCCTGGTACCACTCGCCCGCCTACCAGGCGATCCTGCCGCTGCGCACCCGCAACATCGACGGGTCGACGTTGATCGTCGACGGCGTCGCCCCCGGCTACGACGCCGCCCATACGGCGGCGGTGCTCCGGGAACGGGCGGGGTGACGCCGTCGGCCGGCCCGGCGCATCGTCGTCCTACGTGGCCCGGCTGCGCTCGGTTACGGTCACGTCCGACCACAGCGACCGCCCTCGAACGACGGGAGCGAAGCGATGGCAGAGTTCTTCACCGACGTCACCGAACGCATCCCGTACGTGGGCCCCGACAGCGATGAGCCGCTCGCCTTCCACTGGTACGACGCCGACCGCGTCGTCGCCGGCCGGCGAATGGAGGACCACCTCCGGCTCGCCGCGTGCTATTGGCACTCGTTCAACTGGGACGGCTTCGACATCTTCGGGTCCGGCACGCTCGACCGACCGTGGCACCCCACGTTCGCCGCGGGGCTGGACCCGCTGGAGGCGGCGCGCGGGAAGATGGACGCCGCCTTCGAGTTCTTCGCCAAGCTGGGCGTGCCCTTCTACTGCTTCCACGACCGCGACATGGCTCCCGAGGGCGCCTCGTTCAAGGAGTCGGCGGCGCTGCTCGACGAGATGGTCGACCTGGCCGCCGGGCACCAGGAGCGCACGGGGATCACGCCGTTGTGGGGCACCGCGAACCTGTTCGCCAACCCGCGCTACCAGGCGGGAGCCGCGACGAACCCCGACCCCGAGGTCTTCGCGTACGCCGCGGGCCAGGTGAGGCACTGCCTCGACGCGACTCACCGCCTGGGGGGCCACAACTACGTGCTGTGGGGGGGGCGCGAGGGCTACGACACGCTGCTGAACACCGACCTGCGCCGCGAGCTCGACCAGCTCGGCCGGTTCCTGACGATGGTCGTCGAACACAAGCACAGCATCGGGTTCCCCGGCACGATCCTCGTCGAGCCCAAGCCGTTCGAGCCCACCAAGCACCAGTACGACTACGACGTCGCCGCCGTCCACGCCTTCCTGCAGCGCTACGACCTCGTCGGCGAGGTCAAGGTCAACATCGAGGTCAACCACGCCACGCTGGCGGGCCACGACTTCGCCCACGAGGTCGCCGCGGCCGCCGACGCCGGGATCTTCGGCTCGATCGACGCCAACGCGGGCGACGACCGGCTCGGCTGGGACGTCGACCGGTTCCCGGTCTCGGTCGAGCAGATGACCCTCGGGATGCTCGAGATCCTGCGCGCCGGCGGGTTCACCACCGGTGGGTTCAACTTCGATGCCAAGCTGCGGCGCCAATCGATCGATCGCACCGACCTCTTCCACGGTCACGTCGGCGGGATCGACACCCTGGCGCGGGCGCTGCTCGTCGCTGCGGCGATCCTCGAGGATGGGGAGCTCGACGCCGACCGGGCCGCCCGGTATGCCGGCTGGGACGGGGATCTCGGGCGATCGATACTCAGCGGCGACAGCAGCCTGGCGTCGCTCCACGAGCGCGCCCTCGACCACGGCGAGCCGGCGCGGGTGTCGGGCGGTCAGGAGAGGTTGGAGAACCTCGTGGGCCGCTACGTCGCCCGGGTGCGCTGAGGCCTGCGCCACACGCGGCACCGCCGTGGCCCTCGTCGCCGGCGTCGACTCGTCCACCACGGCCACCAAGGTCGAGGTGCGCGACCTGGACACCGGCCAGGTCGTCGGGCGCGGCTCCTCGCCCCACCCACCGACCCGGCCGCCCCGGTCGGAGCAGCAGCCCAGGGCATGGTGGGAGGCATTCGAGGACGCCTGGGATCGGGCCGGCGATCTCGACGTGGCCGCCATCAGCGTCGCCGGCCAGCAGCACGGAATGGTGGCGCTCGACGACGACCGGCGCGTCATCCGCCCGGCCAAGCTCTGGAACGACACCGAGTCGGCACCGGAGGCCGCATGGCTGATCGACCGGCTTCCCGGCGGCCGCCAGGCGTGGGCCGACGCCTGCGGGCTGGTGCCGGTGGCGAGCTTCACCGTCACCAAGCTCGCGTGGCTGCAGCGTCACGAACCCGAGGCGTGGGAGCGGCTGGCCCACGTGGTGCTCCCCCACGACTGGCTGACGCTGGAGCTGACCGGCCGGCTCGTGACCGACCGGGGCGACGCCTCGGGCACCGGCTACTGGTCGGCGGCGGGCGGTACGTACCGGCACGACCTGCTCGCGCTCGTCGACCCCGAGCGGAATTGGTCCGACGTCGTTCCCGCGGTGCTCGGGCCGCTCGAGGCGGCGGGCGAGTGGAACGGTGCGCTCGTCGGCCCCGGGACCGGCGACAACATGGCCGGCGCGTTGGGCGTGGGGCTGCGGCCCGGCGACGTGGTGGTATCGATCGGCACCTCGGGCACCGTCTACGGCGTCAGCGACGAACCGACCGCGGACGCCTCGGGCATCGTCGCCGGGTTCGCGGACGCCACCGGGCGCCACCTCCCGCTGGTCTGCACCCTCAACGCCACGAAGGTGACGGACGCCGTGCGCCGGCTGCTCGGGGTCGACCACGAGGAGCTCGATCGTCTCGCGCTCGCGGGCGCACCCGGGGCCGGCGGGCTCACCCTGCTCCCCTACCTCGACGGCGAGCGGACCCCCGACCGGCCGAACGCCACCGGTGTCCTGGCCGGATTGCGCAGCGACGTCGGGCGCGAGCAGCTTGCGCGAGCCGCCGTGGAGGGCGTCGTCTGCGGGCTGCTCGACGGGCTCGACGCCCTGGCGGCGTTCGCCCCGACCGGCGGGCAGCTCATCGCCGTGGGCGGCGGCGCCCGCTCCCGTGCCTACCGCCAGGTCCTCGCCGACCTGAGCGGACGGGAGGTGCTCGTTACCCGCGTCCGTGAGCAGGTCGCGGCCGGGGCATGCGTGCAGGCCGCCGCCGTGGCGGCGACCAGCGAGCCGGCCGATGTCGCGGACGCCTGGAAGCTCGGCGCCGGCGACATCGTGGAACCCGGCTCGGGGACGACCGCCGCGGGCGACGTGCGCGCCGCCTACGCGGCCCTGCGCGACGCCACCGCCGATACGCCGCGGTGACGTTGCCGCGCGTGACTCAAGGATCGAGCGGTGGGCTGGCGTTGGCCGCCAACTGCAACGCCTGTTGGGGGAACCAGTCACCGGCGCCGGGGTCGATGATCCCCCACTCCGGGTCGACCGTCTCACCGGCCGGACCGAGGCCGCGGGTGCACTCGCCGTCGGATTCGCCGGGCGTCTTCACCCACAGGTAGGCGTCCAGCAGCGGCTGGCCGGTGTCGAGGGTCGGTGCCAGCCCCAGACCGCGATTCGGCGGGTTGCACCAGTCCTGGGGGTCGGGATACGCGGGAGGTGCCCACGGTCCCCGCCCGTTCCGGCTGGTGTCGATCACGTAGTGGGCGGTGGGCTCGACGCCACCCAGCATGTTGGCGTAGCGCAGGTTGATCCCCGACGTGTTGAGCGCGGGGTCGGCGGCGTCGTCGCTCCAGACGCCGAAGCGATTGAGCTCGACGCCGGTCCACTCGCCCAACAGCTCGGCGATCTTGGCGGGCAAGGGGCCGCCGTTCCAGTACTGGTTCGGGCAGTTGAAGAAGTCGCCGGCGACCACCTCGGTGGCGTACGCGATGCACTGGGAGATCCAGCGGCCGTACTGCGCGTTGTTGGCGGTGAACTGATAGTTGGAGACGTTGAGGAAGAACCCGTCGGCATCGGCCACGCCCGCTCGGACCAGGCGGTCGGCGATGTCGCCCGACCCCAGCCAGGCGCTGTGCGTGCCGTCGAGGTAGGTGGTCACGTTGGGCAGGCCCGCGAGGGCATCCACCGCGTGGTTGAGCATGGCGAACCGCTCGGACGCCGCCGTGGCCGGGTCGGCCTCCGCCGGCTGGCACCACTCCAGCGCGTTCGACCCGTCGGCGCTGCCATAGGGGTCGTACCAGGGGATGATGCCCAGCCCGTCCGGCTCGAGGACCACGATGGCCGGGTAGTCGCCGATCCCGGCCGCGAAGCCGTCGATCCACGCCTCGTACTCGGCCCGCGTGGTGGCGCCGCCGGCCGAGAACTGAGCGCAGTCGCGGAACGGGATGTTGTACGTCACCAGCACGGGCACTGAACGCTTGGCGGCGGCCCGCCTGACGGTCAACCGAACGTCCTGCATGACGGACCTGGGCGTCCCGGCCTCGAACCAGACCGCCTGGGGCGTGTCGGTGATGGCGCGGATGCGGGCGGCCGCCGCCTTGTCCCCCTGCGAGGTCAGGTCGGCGATCTGCTCCTTCGCGCCCTTTTGCGCGGGTGGCACGTACAGCTCATCACCCGGGGCCGTGGGCTTCGCCGATGCTGGCGCGGCGATGAACGCTCCGATCATCAGCGCCACCACCAGGCCGACGATGCATCGCGACAAAACCAGCGTCCTGCCCTGCATGGCCCCTCCTCCAGTCGAGCGTTGGGAGCGCTCCCACACTAGGCGATCGCCGGGGGCTTCTCGCCCGCGCTGGACGGCGAATCCACGGGCGTACCCCTCGCACAACCGAGGGACCGACCGCTTATGGTTCGTGGGATGACGCAACTGGGCGCAGCAGACCGAGCGAGGCTTCCGGACAGCGCCTTCGCCTACATCGACTCCCGCGGTCGCCGGCGGCTGCCGATTCATGACGCCGGCCATGTTCGCAACGCCCTTGCGCGCTTCAACCAGGTGGCGTTCGAGGACGACGCCGCCCGCGATCGGGCACGCAAGCGGCTGCTCAACGCGGCCAAGAAGTTCAAGATCGTGCCCGTCGGGTTCATCAACAACCAGCTGCAATCCGAGCGAGAGCTCGCCCGCCGCGGCGACGAACCGGTCCTGCCTTCTGGCTTCGTGACGATGCTCCTCACCGACATCGAGGGGTCGACCGGGCTCGTCCACCGCCTCGGCGACCGCTACGGCGAGCTGCTCGAGCGGGTCAGAGCCCTGCTGCGCGACACCGCAATCGTCTCCCACGGTCACGTCGTGGAGACGCGCGCCGACGAGTTCTTCGCCGTGTTCGAGCAACCAGTGGCCGCCCTCTCGACGGCGCTGACCGTGCAACGCGAGCTGCGCGCGTGGCCATCGGCCGGTGACGAGGACGTGCGCGTCCGCGTGGGGATCCACAGCGGCTACCCCCGGCTGGCCAAGGCGAACTACATCGGGATGGCGGTGCACGCCGCGGCGCGGATCTGCAACGCATCGCACGGAGGGCAGATCGTCGTCTCCGGCGACTTCCGCACGGCGGTCGGCGCGCCGCTGCCTAGCGGCGTGCGCCTGCGGAAGCTCGGGACGTACGCATTGCGCGGCCTGCCGGACGACGTGGAGCTGTACCAGGTCGTGGCCAAGGGGCTCCCCAGCCGCTTCCCGCCGCTCAGGATCTCGCTCTAGTGGGCGCTCGTCCCCACTAGAGCCCGATGCCGACCTGCGACCGGATCTGGTCGAGCACTCGGGCGACGACCAGCGACTCGTCCAGGGGCATGATCGTGCTCTCGAGCCGACCGGCGGCGAGGCAGGCGTGGACCTCCATCACCTGGAAGCGGAGGCCTTCGCCTTCGTAGCCGGCCTCGATCCGCTCCGTACCGGCGGCGCCGCCGATCACGAGCCATTCCGGGTGATGCATGAACGGGTACAGGTCGATCCAGCCCTGCGTGCCAGTGACGCGACCGCGGCAGGCCAACGTCGCTCGTATCGCCGCCGTGATCACGCCGAGACGGTCCCCCGGGTGGTGGAGGATTGCCGCGACGACCTCGTCGATGGCGGTCGAGCCGATCACGCCGTCGGCCACGACCCGCTCGGGAGCGCCGAGCACCAGCGTGCAGAGCTGCACGGTGTACACCGCGAGGTCGAGCGTGGCGCCGCCGGCGAGCGCAGGGGCGAAGAGCCGGTGATCGGGTTCGACGGGGGCTCGGAACCCGAAGTCGGCCTCCACCACGAGCGGGTCCCCGATCCGTCCTTCGCCGAGGAGGTCGACGAGGATCCGGTAGGCGGGCAGGAAGCGGCTCCACATCGCCTCCATGAGGAACACGCCGTTGGCCCGCGCCGCCTGCACCATGGTCTCCACCTCGCGCGCGGTTACCGCGAGCGGCTTCTCGCACAGCACGTGCTTGTTCGCCCCGAGGAACAGGATCGAGTTCGCCGCATGGAGGGAGTGGGGGGTAGCCACGTAGACCGCGTCGACGTCGGCGTCCGCCGCCAGGCTCTCGTAGTCGCCGTACCGGCGGGCGATGTCGAAGCGGTCGGCGAACGCATCGGCGCGCTCGATGGCTCGGGAGGCGACCGCCACGATCGTGCCGTCCGGCACCATCGTCATTCCCTCGGCGAACTGTGTCGCGATCTTCCCTGGCCCGACGACACCCCAGCGGATCACCGGCCGATCTTCGCGCGCCCCGGCTCAACGGCGGGGGCCCAACGCCGCGAGGATGGGGTCCGCCTCGACGACGATGCCGAGCCCGGGCTTGGACGGTGGACCGTTGTCGGCTTGGCTGGTGTCATGCGGATGGAGCTCGGGCTTCCGGTCGAGTGCACGGACGGACGGGGCGGCACGGTCCGCGACCTCGTGGTCGACCCCGCTCGCCGGCGCTTGACGCACATCGTCGTCGAACGCCACGCCCACCTCGCCCACCTCGTACCGATCGAGGACGTGGAGCGGACGAGTGCCGACGACGGCGCGGCGCTCCGGCTCAACTGCGCGGTCGCCGAGATCGAGCGACGCTACCCGGAGGTCGAGGAGACCGCCCTGGTGCGCATCGGCGAGTGGCCGACCCTCGAGGAGGACGACTGGGAGGTCGGCGTGTCGACCGTCCTGTCGGCCCCGTTCTTCGATGGCGACGGCTTCGAGCTGACCACCACCGCTGCACCCGCCGCCGACGACCGCCTGCTGATGGCCTACGACCGCATCCCGGCCCATGAGGTGGAGATGCGGCGCGGCTCGGCGGTCGAGGCCGCGGATGAGAGCTTCCTCGGGCACGTGGACAGCTTCCTCGTCGACGACGACGGCCGCATCACTCACCTGGTCCTCGAGCGTGGCCACCTGTGGCGCCGCCGCGACGTCACGATCCCGATGACGGCGGTGGCACAACTCACCACGGACAAGGTCCGGCTGTCGCTGAGCCGGGACGAGGTTGCCGCGCTCCCCGCAGTCCGCGACCACGGCCACCGCCGGGTGCGCCACCCCGGGACGAGCACGTAGCACGCCACCGGGTTCCGCCGCGATGGCGAGTGTTGTGTTGGGCGGCGGCACCGGGGAAGTGGCAGCACGTTCGAAGTTCCTGGCGCAGGAATGGTTGGCCAGCAACCGTTCCTGCGCCGAGAACGCCGAGTGGAGCTGTACGGGCAGGACCTGACGTGTGGATGTCGCCGACCCATTGGCTTGGATTGGTCCGGGACATGTTCTCGGCGATGCGCTATGGCGGACCGGCACGCCAAGCATGAGCCGGTTGGGCTTGTCGAGATTGGCGAACGACTCGACGTACCGCGAGAAACGCTCGCGTCCTGGCTCGACCGCGGACTGCTACCCCATCCTCGCTGGACCGTGAGCGAACGCCCCGCCTGGTGCTGGCAATGCGACATCGAACCGTGGGCGCGGCGGTGGGGCCGGCTCTGAATGCGGCGGGGGCGGCGGCGGATCGACACCCCCCGGCGACCCGAGCTGGGCGCTCCACCGAGGCCTCCAGGCTCAGGTCAGCTGCATCGCTTGGTAGAGGGCGATGTGCTGCAGCGCCGTGGTATCCCAGCTGAACCTCGCCGCCACCCCGGGACCGCGCTGGCGCAGGTTCTCCCGGACACGGTCGTCGTGGGCCACGGCGTCCAGTGCCTCGGCGAGCCCCTCGTCGTCGCCGGGAGCCACCGCGAGGGCATCCACGCCGAAGCGCAGGTATTCGGCGAACACGGGTAGGCGGGTCACGACCACCGGGAGCCCGGCGGCCATGGCCTCGAGCACGGCGAGACCGAAGCCTTCGTTGACCGAGGGAAATGCGAAGGCGTCGGCGGCGCGGTACCACGCCGCCATCTCGTCGTCGGGAACCGTGCCCAGGAGCGCCACGTCGCGGCCGAACTCGAGGTCGAGGTCGGCCATCGACGCGATGACGCGGTCGCGATAGGGCGTGTGGTCCTGGAACGAATGGCCGCCGATGATGGCGAGCACCGGCGGACGATCCCAGCGTCGACGCAGGCGCGACAGCGCCCTGAACAGGTGGTCCGTGCCCTTGCGGGGCTCTATGCCGCCGACGGTCAGGACGAGGAACCGATCCGCCGCCCCGGCGCGGGTGCGGAGCGCGGTGATAACGCCCGCGGGTGGGTCCGCCCGGAACCGGTCGATGTCGACGCCGTTCGACACCACGTCGGCGTCAACGCCGTACTCGTCGGCGAGGCGCTGCCGCCAGATCGGGCTGACCACCAGCACGCGGTCGGGACCGACGATCGAGCGCCGCTGGCATTCGATCAGGGCGGGCGTGGTGAAGTCGTCGACGTGGTGCACCGTCCGCACGACGCGGACCGGCGCACCCGCGTCCCGAACGCGGAGGGCGGCGCGGGCAGCGATGCAGTCCTGGACGTGCAGCATCGGGGGCAAGGACCCATCCCGTGCCGTCAGTCCCGCCTCGAGGGCGTCGATCGCATCGAACACGCGGGCCTCGAGCTGGGGAGCGGGCTCGGGGGGCGCGACGAAGGAGCAGGGCACCGCGACGGAGCGGTAGAACCCGGCCGCCTCGTGGCCGAGGGCGACGATCTCGACGGGGAACGACCGCTTCGCCAGCGCCTCGGCCAGTGCCAGCATGTGCACGACCCCGCCGCGGGGTTTGGTGGAGTACGTGACCATCCCGACCGGGGTCACGACAGGTCCTCCGCGACGATGGGCGGCTGTCGTCCGGCAATCGCAGCTGCGGCCAGCGCGGCTCGGGCCGCCGTGGGGGCGACGAGGCAGCCGGCCTCCTCGAACGCCCGTCGCTGGCGCGCCAGGTCCTGAGGATCCTTGTCGGTGCCGAGGACGTAGACCACGACCCGCGGGCCGTCGGGCCTGGCCACCGCCGCGCATGCGGGCGCCAGGACGGACGCCGGGTCGTCGTGCCCGCCGTAGCCCAGCACCACGTCGAGCAGCACCACCGCCACGTCGTCGTCATCGCCCGCCTCGGCCAGCGGCCGGAGCCGGGCCTCGGCGTCGATCATCGGATGCGGCCGCCCCTTCGTGTACTCCTCCTCGCCCAGGTCGAGGCACACGTGCGCGCCCACCGGCGCGGGGACCCGGTGGCGGTCGTCCAGCGGCGCGTTCGACCACACGTCGCCGAGCCGGCGCTGGAGCAGCGTCTGCGCCTCGTAGCAGAGCGTTCCGCCGGAGAAGAGCCCGCGGACGGTGCGTCGCCCCGGATCCAGGTCGACCAGGCTGAGCGCCACGTGCGACCGCCACACCGACCAGTCGGAGGGTGGGGATCCCCCGCGCCGCCTCACCGCGTCGGCCGCGGCCGCCTCGAGGGTGGTCGCCACCGTCACGGCCCCAGGCACCGACGCCCCCGGCGCCAGGCCGATCAGCGCCGCGATCACGGGCTTGCCGCCACCCGCCGCCACGACCTCGCGTGCGACGTCTGGTGACGGCGGCTTCGACACCAGCACGATCACGTCGGTGGCCGGGTCAGCGGCGAGGGCCAGCATCGCCAGTCGGGCCGAGCGCCCGGCCACCTGCGGGGACAGGTCGCGGCCGCCCACGCCGATCACGTGCGAGACCCCCTCGCCCCAACGGTCGAGCAGCGCCATGACCTCCTGCGCCCCGGTGCCGGCCGCGGCGACCACGCCCACGCGCCCGGGTGAGACGGCGTTGGCAAAGCCGAGGCCGCAGCCTCCGATGCTGGCGGTGCCGGCGCCGGGTCCCATCGCCAGCCGGCCCACGCTGGCGGCGTGCTCCTTCAGCGCGATCTCCTCGTCGACGCTCACGTTGTCGCTGAACAGGAGGACGTGCAGGCCCGCGGCCAGGGCCTTGTGCGCCTCCAGCGCCGCGTACCCGCCAGCGACCGACACGATGGCGACGTTCGGGTCGTCCGGACCGCCGAGGACCGTGTCGAGGGACCGGGGCTCGCGCTCGGCGCGGCCAGTGACCGCCGAACGGGATGGGGACAGGGCCTGCTCGGCCCGGTCGAGCGCCTCCTCCGCCTGCACCGCATCCGTCGCCCGGGCCGCGAGGACGAGGTCGTTGGGACCCGCCGCCAGCGCCTCACCCGAGAAGCCCTGCTCCTGCAGCGCCTCCCGGTTGGCCGGCGTCCCCATCAGCGCGGTGGCGAAGTCGACGCCCCCCGGTTCACGCATTCGGCGCATGATCGCCAGCAGCTCGACCGAGTCGACATAGCGGTCGCGAAGGACGCGCACCCCAGCGAACACGGGACGCCCGCTCAAGGGCTGACCGGACGGTCCGACCTGGCGGTGACCAGGGTTCCCGCCGGCCGCCCGCCCGATTCCGCCATCGTGGCTGCGAGCAGTTCCGGGGTCGTGATCGCCACTGCGTCGCCGCCCTCGCGGACGAAGCGGATGGCGGCGGAGATCTTGGGCGCCATGCTCCCCGCCGCGAACTGTCCCTCGGCGAGGTAGCGCTCGGCGTCGTCGACGCTCAACTCGTGGAGGTCGTGCGGGTCGGGGGTGCCGTGTCCGAGCTGGACCGCCGGCACGCTGGTCACCAGCGCCAGGACGTCGACCCCCAGCGCAGATGCCAGGCGTTGGGCAGCAAGGTCCTTGTCGATCACCGCGTCGACCCCCACGTAGCCATCGACGCTCATTGTGACCGGCACCCCGCCGCCGCCGCAGGCGATGACGACGAGTCCGGCGTCGAAGACCCGGCGGATGGTGTCGGTCTCGAGGATGCCGAGCGGCTCCGGGGATGGCACGACGCGGCGAAACCCTCGCCCCGCATCCTCCGCCAGGGTCCAGCGCCTCTCCGCGGCGAGCCGGCGGGCTTCACTTGCGGAATAGAACGGCCCGATCGGCTTCGTGGGCTCGGCGAACGCCGGGTCGTCGCCGTGGACGACCACGTGGGTCACCACGCTCACCACGCGGTGGTCCGGGCCGAGCCGCTCGTGGAGGGCTAGCTCGATGAGGCTGCCGAGATAGCCCTGCGTCATGGCGGAG
>Ga0081538_10000732_pt1 | contig 35860 bp, 36 predicted proteins | sample TabmetS5T2R1_FD_71022 | JGI IMG/M metagenome (GOLD analysis project Ga0081538, IMG submission 71022) | Tabebuia heterophylla rhizosphere microbial communities from the University of Puerto Rico - S5T2R1 | ecosystem: Host-associated > Plants > Roots > Rhizosphere ...
TCGACGACGAGGCTGGATGGATCGTGCTCGTACGGCTCGGGGAGCCGATGCTCGGCGGTCTGCGGCTCGTGTTCACGGGCGAGCCACCGAGCGACGAGGAGGTCGAGCGCCTGGCCGGTTTCGCCGCGCGGGCGGCGCATGCGCTTCGCATGGGCGAGCGGACGACGCAGCTGTCGCAGGAGCTCGAGCGCAGCCGCGCCCTGCTCGCCGTCGTTGGTCAGGCGATCGCCGAGCTTTCGCTCTCGCACACGCTCGACACGGCTGTCGACCGGGTCGCGGAGCTGCTCGGAACACAGCGCGTAGCGGTCTACTTGAGCGGCGGCCGCCGGCTGGAGACGGCAGCCGAACGTGGTCTTGCCGGCCCACATCTGCGGATCGCTGAAGCGCTCGCCTTCGGCCGGTTCCGATCGCGCGCCGTGATCGAGATTCCGGATGCGGCTGCGGATCCTGGGCTCGCGGGTGTCCGCGACGCCGTCGCCGAGTCAGGGGTGGACGCAGCCGTCTCGGTTCCTCTGCGCGCGGGCAACGAGCTGATCGGCCTCCTGGTCGCGTACCTCCCGCGCGGCCGCCGCCTGCAGGCAAACGAGGAGGCGCTGCTCGCCGCGCTCGCCGGCCAGCTGGCGGTCGCGGTCCAGAACGCGGGCCTGCACGAAGAGACGATGCGGCTCGCCCGTGATCGCGAAGAGGCGCTGCAATCGGAGCGCCGCGCCGCGCGCCGGCTGGAGGCGTTCTTCGAGATCTCGCGGTCGTTCTCGGAGAGCCTCCAGCTCGAGGAGACCGTTGCGGCGGTCACGCGAACGGCCGTCGATCTCCTGGATGCCGATGCGGCGGTACTGCGGATGCCGGAAGGCCGCGGCGACGACCTCGTCGTCCGGTCGCTGCACATTCCGGACCCCGCGCTCGAGCAGGCGTTGAGCCCGATCCTCAGCCGGCCGCAGCCTGTCGCCCGGCTAGTAGGGCTCGGGCTCGGTCGGGCGCGCCGCGCCCTTGTCCTCGATCCTGTGACCGCCGAGCGTCTCGGCGGCGGGCACGAGCTCCTCGCGCCCTTCCTTCGCCGCGGCTCGAGTGCCGTCATCGTCCCGATCGTCGCGTCGGGCGAGGTGATCGCCGCGCTGACCCTCGTCGTGCTCGACCCGGCTCGCACCATCGGTCCGGAGACGGTGGAGACGGTTCGTTCGCTCGCCGCCCAGGCAGCGCTCGCAATCGACAACGCACGCCTCTACCAGCAGCAGGCCGGCTTCGCCGACGCGATGCAGCAGTCGCTCCTGCCCTCGTCGCCGCCGGTCTTGCCGGGTGTCGAGGTCGGCACCGTCTACGAGTCGGCGGCCCGCCTCGAGGTCGGCGGTGACGTGTACGACTACACGACGCTGCCGGACGGCCGCCTCGCGGTTGTTGTCGGCGACGTGACCGGCAAGGGCATCGACGCCGCTGCCGACATGGCGATGACGAAGTTCGTCTTCCGCTCGCTCGCCCGTGAGCACCCCGAGCCAGGCGACTTCCTCCGTGCAGCCAACGAGGTCGTCGTCGACGAGGTGGCGGAGGGCAAGTTCGTGACGATGGTCTATCTGACGGTGAACGGAGAGACGGGCGAGCTTGCCTGTGCGAGCGCAGGACACCCGGTTCCACGAATCGTTTCGACCGACGGGTCCGTGCGTGAGCTGGCGGAGAGCGGGCTTGCCCTCGGGATCTCGCCCAACCAGAGCTACGCCGAGGCGACGGCGACGCTGGAGCCCGGCTCGTCGGTCGTCCTGTTCACGGACGGCGTCATCGAGGCGCGGCGGGAGACCGAGCTCTTCGGCCACGACCGCCTCAACCGGCTCCTCGCCGACAACCGCCGGCTGCCGTCCGCCGAGCTCGCGCAGGCCGTCGTCGACGGGGCTCGAGCGTTCGCGGGCGGCGGGCTCTCCGACGACTCCGCCGTCGTCGTCGTGAAGCGCGCGGGGTGACTCGCTCCTTCCAGCACACGCTGACCGGCGTCGTCTTCGCCGCCGGGGTGGGGTCGCTCGCCACCGAGATCGCCGCCTCGCGGATGCTCGCGCCCTACTTCGGCAACTCCACGATCGTTTGGGCGAACGTCATCGGGCTGACGCTCGCCTCGCTGTCGCTCGGCTACTGGCTCGGCGGGCGTCTCGCCGATCGCCGCCCGACGCCGCGCGCGCTCGGAGTCGTCGTCACAGGCGCCGCATGCCTCGTCGCGGTCACGCCGTTCATCGCGCGGCCGCTGCTCGATGTCTCGGTCGAGGGGCTCGACCGGGTCTCGGCGGGCGCCGCGATCGGGTCGTTCTTCGGCGTCCTCATCCTCTTCGTCCCGCCTGTCGTCCTGCTCGGAATGGTCGCGCCGTTTGCGATCCGGCTCGCTATCACAGACATCGAGAGCGCCGGGTCGGTCTCGGGGCGCCTCTATGCCGTCTCCACCGTCGGCAGCCTGCTCGGCACCTTCCTCTCAGCACTCGTCTTGATCCCGGCGATCGGGACGCAGCGGACGCTGCTCGTCAGCGCTGCGCTGATCGGGCTCGGCGGCGCCCTGCTGCTCGGACGGCGGTGGCTTCTCGTCGGCACGGCGATCGCCGCGCTGCTGTTCGTTCCCCCTGGTGCGATCAAGCCCCAGGAGGGCGTCCTCTACGAAGACGAGTCGCGGTACCAGTTCATCCAGGTCGTCGAGCAAGACGGGGTGCGCCGTCTCTACCTCGACGAGGGGCTCGCGACGCACTCGGTCTGGCGGCGCGACGAGGTTCTCACCGGCGGCGTCTGGGACACGTACCTCGCCGTTCCCGACCTCGTCGGCCGGCCGCCGCGGCGTGTCGCCATGCTCGGAAACGCCGCCGGCACAGCCGCAAGGGCGTACGCGCGCTACTTCCCGCTTGCGGAGATCGACGGCGTCGAGATCGACCCCGCCGTCAGTGACGCCGGCCGCCGGTTCTTCGAGATGGACGAGATCCCGCGCCTCGAGGTCCACGACATGGACGCGCGGTCGTTCCTGCGGCAGACCGACAACCGATACGACGTGATCATCGTCGACGCATACCGGCCGCCGTACGTGCCGTTCTACCTCGCCACGAAGGAGTTCTTCGAGCTCGTCCGTGACCGACTCGAGCCCGGCGGCGTCGTTGCGCTCAACGTCGCGACGACGCCCGACGACCACAGCCTCGCCGAAGCGATCGGGGGGACCCTCGCGACGGTGCTGCCAAGAGCCCTCGCCTGGCAGGCGCTGCGGTTCAACCAGATCGTGATCGGCCAGAACGGCGACCCGCTCGGCTCGATTCGGTCGGCTCCGCAGGACGTCGCCGTGCTCACCGAGGACCTTCGAGAGAACGGCCGCGAGGTCGCGCCGTCAGGCGATCCCTGGACGGACGACCGAGCGCCCGTCGAATGGATCACCGACCGGATGATTGTCGAGTTCGCGGCCGAAGGCGGCCGTTTCGAGGAGGAACCGCTGCCGACCGCCCCGTGAGCCGCCGATCCCGCTGATTACACTGATGCGCGGCATGAGGCGTGGGGTCCTGATCGTCGTGTCGGCGCTCGCCTGCCTCCTCGCAGGGCTGTTCAGCGCTGCCGTGCTCGCGGCGAACGGACCGCTCGCGATGCTCCAGACGACAACCGGGACGACGGCGACGACCACGACGACCGCTCCCACGACGACCGCACCCCAAGCCGAGCTGATGGCGGACGGCGTGTTCATCGGCAAGGTGGAGGTCGGCGGCCTGACGCCGGCGTATGCCGCGGTGCTCGTCAAGACCCAGTTCGACGAGCCGCTCCGTATTCGCTTCGGCCGGCGCACGATCCTCGTGACACCGCAGCGGCTTGGCGCGGCCGCTCGCATCCGGCTCGCCGTCGATCAGGCGCGCCGCGCACAGCCGAACGCGCGCATCCCGCTCTTCGTCACCCTTCGCGCGGGAGCGGTCAGCCGCTACGTGAGGGCGCTCGCAAAACGCTTCGACAAGCCGGCCAGAAGCGCGGAGCTCGTCGGGCTGCGCGACAATCGTCCCTGGATCACAAAGGAGCGGACGGGCCGCGTGCTCAAGCAGCGGCCTGCGATCCGGGCGATCGTCGCCGCGCTGCGCACGCACACGCGCATGCCGACGCTGATTCGCGCCGAGCGGGTCGACCCAAGCGCGACGCGCGCGCGGTTCGGGCCGATCGTCGTCATCCGCCGCGAGTCGAAGGTTCTCAATCTCTACCGCGGGATGCGCCTCTGGAAGCGTCTCGGTGTCGCGACCGGCACGTCCGACTACCCGACGCCGATCGGTCGCTTCTCAATCGCGACGATGCAACGTCATCCGTGGTGGTACCCGCCGGACTCCGACTGGGCCAAGGGCGAGAAGCCGATCCCGCCGGGACCGGGCAACCCGCTCGGGACGCGGTGGATGGGCCTGACGGCTCCGGGTGTGGGGATCCATGGCACGCCCGATGCCGCCTCGATCGGCTATTCGGCATCGCACGGTTGCATCCGGATGCGGATCCCCGAGGCCGAGTGGCTCTTCACCCGGCTCCGCGTCGGGACGCCGGTGTTCATCGTCCGCGCGTAGCCTTCAAGTCATGGCCACACGGCTGAAGCTCGGCGCACAGTTGCTGGCCGTGGCGCTCGTGACCGGTCTCTTTGCGCTGCTCATCTGGAAGGTCGCGACGCAGGATGAAGGCGCGTCACGGAAGCTTCAGCGGGGCGAGACGCCGCCGGCTCCGGCGTTCACGCTCGACCGCCTCGACCAGCCGGGAAAGCTGTCGCTCGCCGCGTACCGCGGCCGGCCCGTCGTCCTCAACTTCTGGGCCTCGTGGTGCGTCCCGTGCAAGGAAGAGGCCCCGCTCCTGGAGGGAGTCTGGAACCGCTACCGAGACCAGGGCCTCGTCGTCATCGGCGTCGACATCAACGATCTCCGCAGCGACGCGCGCCGCTTCGCGCGTCAGAACAAGATGAGCTATCCGCTGGCCTTCGACGGCATCGGCAAGACCTCGACGGACTACGGGCTGACCGGTGTCCCCGAGACGTTCTTCGTCGCCCGCAACGGCCGGCTCGTCTGCGAGCGCCTCCAGGCTGGAGTCCACCTCGACGGGAATCGGGACCGCTTCGACGACTGCGTCCAGGAGGTGCTGTCGGCGTGAGGCTGCTGTTGGCGATCGTCGTAGCGCTCGCTGTCGCCGGGCCGGCGTCTGCGGCCTGCCCAAGCGTTTCCGACCTGGAGGGGAAGTTCATCTGCCCGACGTGCAAGACGACGCTCGACCAGTCCGACGCGCCGGCGGCGCGCCGCATCAAGGCCTACCTCGCCGAGCGTGTCGCCGCGTGCGCCTCGGAGGAGCAGATCTCGGACGAGCTCGTGGCGCAGTTCGGCCCGGCTGTCCTGGCGGCGCCGCCGCGCGAGGGGTTCCATTGGCTGGCCTGGCTGCTCCCGGTCGTTGGACTGCTCGGCGCGGGCGCGGTCGTCTCCGTGTTCGTGTGGCGCTGGAGCCGTTCCCGTCCAGCGGAGGTGGCGCCGGAGGCCAATGGACGCCCGCCGCTGGATCCCGAGCTCGAGCGGCGGCTCGACCGGGAGCTGGCGCGGTTTGACCGGTGATGGCATGAGATCGTCGGTTCGGGGCGCGAGCTGGCCGCTCTGGGGCGCGGCGGCGAGGCGTTACCGATGCTTGTCAGCATCGGTGACGACTTGGCGTCGCGAAGCGCACGCGCCGGGCGGCGGCCCGCTTGCGGGCCGCTGGTCGGTGCGGGAGCGGCCCAGACGCGCCAGATCGTGCATCCGGACGCGCGAGATCGTGGCATTACCGGTCACTAATGGCGACTGAGCTGCCCGTCGCCTTCCTCGCCGGGCTGCTCTCGATCATCACTCCCTGCGTCCTGCCCCTTGTGCCTGGCTACCTCTCGGCCGTGTCGGCCGTCGAGGCCGATCGACTCGGCGAGGCGGGAGTCGGCCGTCGCGTCGCCCGCTCGAGCATTCCTTTCGTCCTCGGCTTCACGATCGTCTTCGTTGCGCTCGGGGCGGGTGCTGCGGCCATCGGCGGGCTTCTCGACCTCAACCGCCGCTCTGAGCTGGCGGGGTTCATCCTCGTGGTTCTCGGGCTTGCGTTTCTCGGGCTGCTGCCCTGGCCCGAGCGGCTCGTCGCGCCGGGACTCCTCACCGGTGCGCGGCAGCGAGGCTCGGGCGCGCTCCTCGGCGCCGCTTTCGCGGTCTGCGCGGCCCCGTGCATCGGCACAGTGCTCGCATCCGTGCTCGTGTTGGCCGGAAACACGGAGACGGCGCTCAAGGGCTCCGTGCTCCTCGCGGCATACTCGGCCGGCCTCGGGATCGCCTTCGTCCTCGCGGCGATCGCCTTCGTGCGGGCGATGGGCGCGTTCCGCTGGCTGCGCGACCACTACCGTGCGATTCGAATGGCGAGCGGTGCGTCGCTCGTCGTCCTCGGGCTGCTGCTGTTCTTCCATCGCGACGGCTGGCTGCGCGTAGGGCTGAACCGCGCACTCGAGGTCGTCGGCCTCGGGACGTTCTAGGGCGGCTCGAGCCGGCGTGCAACGACACGCCACACGCGCTTGAACGGCTTGCCCTTGTCGTCAGCGATCTCGACGTGCTCGCAGTGAACGATCTGCCACGCTCGAAGAAGCTCTTCGATGTAGCGCTTTGAGAAGAAGCGGACGGTCTGGCCGCGCTGTTCGAGGACGTAGTTGGGTTCAACCTCGCGTGCGACGGGTCTGCGCCGTTTGCGAAGGGGACGGTCTTCGAGGGAGTTCACGTGAAAGGCCAGGAGGCCTCCGATTCGCAGGATCCGCCGTAGGTCCTCGAAGATCGATCGGGTCACGCTGTCCGGGAACATGTGCAGCGACACGTTTGCCATCGCGGCGTCGAACGTCTGATCCTTGTAGAGGAAGCCTTTCGTTATGTCGGCGACGATGAACTCCACATCGTTCCCATGTCGCGCTTTCGCCTGAGCTATCGCTTCAGACGAGAAGTCAAGCGCGGTCACCTCGAAACCGGCATCCGCGAGCCGCTGCGCATCGTGGCCCGTGCCGCATCCGATCTCGACGACGCGGCGGACGCCCTCCGCCTTGAACACGGGAACCAACGGCTCCGTCCAACGACCTGCCCAATCGAGTTCCCTTCCCTGAAGGCGTAGCTCGGCGAAGTAGTCGTTCCAGTACTCGGAGCCGGCGCTCGTCACGTTGAAGCTTCGAGCCGGTTCTCGACGGCCCTGATCGTGGAGCCAACCATCGCAGGCAGGCAGATTCGCTCGGCTTCTTCCGCCGAGACCCAGCGGAAGCGATCGTGCTCTGCGTCGAGGACGACCTCTGAATCCGACGTCGCTTCGGCCACATAGAGCGCCCATTCCTCGCGTCCCAGGTCCGTGGCGACCATCGGCAGATCGAGCCCCGCTTCCTCGTGAAGCTCGCGGCGCGCCGCCTCGTCCGGCGACTCGCCGGGCAAGCGAGCACCCGACGGCGGCGTCCACGCCCACTCGCCCTCGTAGTCGGGGCCGCCCGCTGCCGACCGATGAAGGATGAGGTACTCCCGGCCTTGCGTCCCGGCGCGCCATACGACGATTGAGCACCCAAATGGCTTCTCTGTCGCGATCGGCCGGTCATCCCACGTCGTGCTGCGCAGAAATGGCGGAAAGAGTTCGAGCGAGCCGGCAGCAACAGTTTGCTGTGCATCGGCGACGGAGCGCAGAAGTACGGACACGTCGACGCCGCGGTGCTCGGGCACGAAGGCTGCCAGGCGACGTTGCGCCTTCGCGAGCTGACGCTCGCAGCCGTTCCGGTTCCCGCGTCGAGCCTGGTACCAGGCAACGGTCACGTGGACGAGGCCTTGGAAGAAGTCCTTCTCGGCCGGGTTCGCCGCGCGCCAGGCATCCTCGAACGACTCGTGCGCCTCGAAGTACTCGCCGCGACGCATCTGGTCGAGCCCGCGACGGAGTTCCTCATCCATGTTGGAGAGTGTTACCCTCGACGGGCGTGGCGACGATCTTGTTGGCGGGCGTCGAGCTCTTCTTCCGCGGCAAGCTCGAAGCCTCCATGCCGGCACATCATTTCGTCACCGCCGACAGCGCGGACCTGCCGGATCTCGTCATCGCGGACATCGCGCGTGTCGATCCGGACGAGGTCGCGGACGCGTTTCCGGACACGCCGATCCTCGGCTACTCGAACCACACCGACACCTCAGGTCTGCGGCGCGCGCACGAAGCGGGCTTCGACCAGGTGGTGGCGAAATCCGTGCTCGCCGAGCGGGCCCCTGCGCTCGTCGAAGAGCTGATCGCCTAGGTAGGGTCCGGCCCAGTGACGTACATCATCGCCGAGCCCTGCATCGACATCAAAGACCGCTCCTGCGTGGACGTCTGCCCGGTCGACTGCATCCACGAATTCGAGCGGATCCTGATCATCGATCCGGAGGAGTGCATCGACTGCTTTGCGGGGAGCGAGCAGCTGCTGACGACATCTGGCCTGCGTTCGTTCGAGGCGCTCGAGGGTCAGCCGGTCCGTGTGCTGACCGACGTTGGGTTCAAGCCCGCTTTGATCAAGCGGTTCCGTCGCAAGCAGCTCGTCTCGATCTCGTTTGCCCCGGCCTTCGAGGAGCGCGACCGTTATGGCGGAACGCGACTGACGACGCGCAACATCTCACGCTTCCGGCGCTCGATCTGGGCAACGCCTACGCACCCGTGGGTGCTGGCCGACGGCCAGCGCACCGAGACGCTGGGAGTCGGCGACTTTGTGCCCGCGATGCGGCACCTGCCGAAGCGCGACGGTGAGAGCTATCGACTAGGCGTCCTGCACGGGCTCGTCTTCGGCGACGGCACCTGGAACAAGCAGGAGATCCGCTCGGGCGAGCATCTGCACTACGTCCAGCTCTACGGAGATCGAGTCGCCTGCTTTAAGGACTTCTTCGACCAGGTGAACTTCTCGCCGTCTCTCGACGTGCATCCCGGCTATGCCGGCACCGGCGTCGTCAGGTCCTCCGCCAACCTGAAGAAGCTGCTTCCCGAGACAGCGGACGTCGAGTACATCGCCGGCTTTGTCGACGGGTGGCTCGCCGCGGACGGCGATCCTGTTCGAGCCGGCTCATGGCGGTTGCGCTCGATCGACCACGAGTCGCTGGCCTGGCTCGAAGCCGTGGCGCCCTATGCAGGCTTCGTCACGGTCGGATCTGGCGAGGAAGGAAGCTCCGAGACGAACTTCGGTGTGCGCAGTCGGCCGATCCGATGGCTGTATCTCGCCACGCGCGACACGTATTGGCGTGTCATGGACGTCCAGACCCCCGAGGCGGACACAGAGGAGACGTTCTGCGCAGTCGTGCCCGAGAAGCACGCCTTCACCCTTGCCGGCGGCATCTACACGTCCAACTGCGGGGCCTGCGAACCTGAGTGCCCGGTCGAGGCGATCTTCCCCGAAGACGCCCTGCCGGATAAGTGGGAGCCGTTCGTCAAGATCAACTACGCGTACGGGGACGGCGCGGAGGTCGTCAACAAGCTCACCGACGAGTACGCCACCGAGCACAACGTCCAAAACCCGCCGCTCGAGTAGTTAGCCCACCTCCTGAGCGGGTAGGCCTTCTTGTAGCGAACAAGGAGGGTCTGTATGCCTCAGGAAGCGTGGAGCAACAAGCGAGAACGGCAGTACGAGCACATCAAGGAGAGCGCGAAAGATCAGGGCGCCTCGACCAAGCGGGCGAAAGAGATCGCGGCGCGAACCGTGAACAAGGAGCGGGCGCGCTCGGGTGAGGCGCGAACCTCGTCTCGTACCTCGAGACAAGACATCTCCTCGGGCCGCCGCGGCGGTCTCCGGTCGCGCTCCAACCGTCCCAAGGGCCGCACCAAGGAGCAGCTCTACAACGAGGCCAAGCGTATGAACATCTCGGGGCGCTCGAAAATGAATAAGCAGCAGCTCCAGCGGGCCGTCGACAGACGGAAGTGACCCGCACGTAAGGAATTCTGTTTCTGCGACACGGAGTCGGGTAACTATTCTTTCCGGCTCCGTGCGCCCCAAGACACTCGATCACGTCGCCTACTGGCTCGAAGACCGCGACCGCGTCGCGGATTTCCTCACGAGCCACGTCGGCATGCACGTGATCGAACGGACCGACAAGTTCACCCTCGTAGGCTCCGACGCGCGGCGCGGCAAGCTGACGCTCTTCGACGCCGAGGGGCCTCGCGAACGTGGTGCGCTGAAGCACGTCGCGCTCCGTGTGAACGATCTGGAGGCGGCTCTGCGCGAGCTGCCCGTCGACATGCCCGTCGAGCGCGACGGAGACACGGCGATCGTCGATCTCGGCGACGGGATCCGCATCGGGCTCGTCGAGGCCGAGACCGACACCGAGTACGACCTCGACCACGTTGCGCTCTACTCCGCGAACCCCGAGGCGACGGCGGAGCGTTACGGCGACTACGGCTTCAAGGCGGCCGACCCAGGGACGAACGACGCTCCGCGGGTCGAGGTCTCGGGCGCCTACGTCGAGTTTCACGATGGTGATCCCGGCGATCCCGAGAAGCCGTTACTGAACCACCTCGCCGTCCTCGTCGACTCGGCGGAAGAGCACCAGTCGCAAGCGGAGGAGCGGGACATCGAGGTTCAGGACTTCGTGGATGCGCCGAACACGTTGGCGGTCTTCGTGTGGCTGCCGGAGCGCGTCCGGCTCGAGTACGTCGAGCACAAGCCGACGTTCGCTCTCAAATAGTCATCGCGGGGGCCGGCATGGCCGGCCTGGTCGCTGCAGCGCGTGTCCGCGAGCTCGGCGCGCAGCCGGTCGTGTACGAGAAGGGCACGCGCGCCGGGGGCTCGATGCTGCTCTCGAGCGGGTTCGTCTGGCGCTACCGGGACTTCGAGACGTTCAGGGAGCAGTGCCCGCGCGGGGATCCAGCGCTGCAGCGGTTGATCCTCGAGCGCTTCGACGATGCGTTGGACTGGCTCGAGGCGCAGGGCGTCGAGCTGCTGACGCGCGAGACCGGGAATCCGCTCACGTTCGGTGCGCGCTTCTCGCCACTCCAACTCGTGCAGGCGCTGGCGCGCGACGTGCGGCTGGGGGAGTCCTCGGACGAGCCGACGATCCTCGCGACCGGCGGCTTCCCGGTCCGGCTCGCGCGCGAACGGGGCCTGCTCCTGCGCGCGAACCCGTGGAGCGAGGGCGACGGCCTCGACCTGGCCCGCTCCCGCGGGGCGGAGACGGCGGGTGATCTGAACGAGTTCTACGGGCGGGCGATGCCCGCCGTTGACGAACTCGCCGAGGAGGACTTCGTCCCGCTGAGCCAGCTCTATGGCCGCTTTGCGACGATCGAGTCGGAGGACCGTACCGAGTGCTTTGAGGGTGAGCCGAGCTGGTCCGAAGTCGACGTTGCGCAATGGATCGCCGGTCGGCCAGGCGGCCGAGCGTGGCTCGTCGTCGAGAACGCGCGACTCGACGAAGGTGTCCGCGATCGGACAGTGGGCGAGATGGTCGAGGCCGCCCGAGAGGCCGGCGCGCCGGTCGAGGACGACGACGGGCGAATCCGCGTCCTCGTCCGGGCGGCGGTCACCCAGACCCTCGGGGGCATCCGCATCGACGAGCGGGCTCAGGCCGCGGACGGCCTGTTCGTCGCGGGCGCGGACGTCGGTGGAATATCGACGGGCGGATGGTCGAGCGGCCTCGCAACGGCGCTCGTCCTGGGCTTCGTCGCCGCAGAATCCGCGTCGGCCTAGCAACGACGATTCGTCACAGCTTCGGCGCAATCTGCCCTTGACACGTTTCAGTGTCCGACACCGGGATGCGCGCGCCGGCATCGAACTCGAACGTGGTTGCGCTGAGGGGACGCCTACCCGGGCAGGGGTTGCAGGTACACGGCCCGGCGCTCGTCGCCCGGAAGCGGTGACGCGGAGATGCGGTTCACCTCCTGGCGGACGCCGTCGTCGACCTCCACAACGCTGCCGACAGCAGGCGGATCGCCGTCGCCTTCGCGAAGCTCGTAGCCGGTCGGCTTCCAGATGAAGAGGAGGTGCTTCACGCCGCGGGACTCTAGCGTTGGGCCGTGTACGGCGGCAGCGTGACGCGAACCGCGGTCCCGTCGCCGTCAGGGCTCGTCTCGACCGCGACCTGGCCCTGGAGCGTTCGGGCACGCTCCTCGATCTCGTCGAAGCTGCGGCGGCGGCGCTCGCCGGGGCTGTCGTCGACGATCAGCGTCTCCACTCCGCCGCCGTTCACCGACGCGACGCGGACGCTGATGCGCGTCGGGGGCCCACGCCGGACGGCCTGGTCGATCGCCTCGCGGATGATCTGGTACAGCGCGGCCTGGGCGCGTTCGGCGAGCGCCTCGCCCGCGGCGACGTCGAGCTCGACCTGGATGCGGTGCGAGAGGCCGACCTGGTCGGCGAGCGCCTGGACCGCCGGCCCGAAGCCCTGGTCTCGGAGCACGACCGGCTCCAGGGCGAACGAGAGGTCTCGCAGCTCACGGATCGTCTCGCGCTGCCGCTCGAGCGCCATGCGCAGCACGCGCTTCGCGTCGTCACCGGCGCCGCGGTCGATCGCGTCCATGACGCCGTCGAGCATGAGCGCGATGCCCGACATGGCCTGGACGGGCACGTCGTGAAGGAACAGCGCGAGCCGGCGCCGCTCCTCTTGCTCCGCGCTGATCAGCTGGTCGGAGAGCCGCGCGCGCTCGGCCTCCACGAGCGCATGCCGCTCCCGCTCGCTGCGGAGCAGGTAGAGCGCGAGCATGGCGGCCTCGACGATCCCGACGGCAAGCGCGCCGAGGGCGATCCAGGCCGAATCGAGTGCCAGACCGGCGACCCCGACGAGCGCGGCGACCGCGACCCCCGCAACGAGGAGCCCGGCGGTCGCCCTAGTCGATGATGGCTTCGCGAAGCGCAATCGCCACCGCGTGCGTTCGCGTATCCGCCTCGAGCTTCGTGAGGATGTGCCGGACGTGGCTCTTCACCGTCTCCTGGCTGATGAAGAGCTTGGCTGCCACGTCTGCGTTCGACATGCCGTCGGCGAGGAGCTGCAGGATCTCCCGCTCCCGGGCGGTGAGCATGTCGTCCCGGTCGCCCGGCAGGAAGGCGGGCATCAGCGCCGGATCGACGTACCCGTCGCCCGCCGCGATCTTCTCGATCGCCTTCACGAGCGTCTGGTGCGGCGCCTCTTTGAGGATGTAGCCCTTCGCGCCCGACTCGAGCCCTCGGCTCAGGAGGCTGCGTTCGCTGTAAGCGGTGAAGATGAGAACCGACGTCTCGGGCACCTTCGACGTCAGGACTTTCGTCGCCTCCAGCCCGTCCATGCCGGGCATGCGGACGTCCATGATCACGACGTTCGGCTTCCGCCGCTCGGCCAGCGAGACGGCAGACGCTCCGTCTGATGCCTCGCCGATCACGCGGATGTGCGGCGCGCGGGACAACGAGAGCCGCAAGCCTTCACGGACGACCTCGTGGTCGTCGACGATCAGACAGGTGATCTCGGGCGCGCCGTCGGAGCTGGGATCCTGAGCCACGGCAGTAGAAATTCTAGGGGCGCCGCCGGATTCCCTGTTCCGCGGGTTCTAGACCGCGATGACGAGCTGCTCGTCGTGTGGAGCGCCGTCGAGCGGGCGCCGACGTCTGTCCTTGACGCCGTACTCGCGCGTGAGCGAGGCGACCTGCTGTCGCAGCGGCTTCGTCTCGGCGCTCGGCAGGTAGGCACGCCCGGCATAGAGCCGCCCGTAGTGCTCGAGCTGTTCGGGCCAGTCCTCCGCGAGATGCTCCAAGAAGTGCTCGCGTGTCCCGGGCCGCAGGAAGAGCACGTTCGTCCAGACTCCCGTTGCGCCCGCCTTCCGCGCCGCTTTCACGACCTCGCGGAGCTGTTCGGGCTTGTCTGAGATTCCGGGGAGGATCGGCGCCATCCCGACGCCGACCTTGATCCCGGCGTCGACAAGCTCCTTGACCGCGCGCAGCCGCTGACGGGGGTGAGCCGTGCTCGGCTCGGTCTTCCGCCAGACCTCCTCGTCGAGCGTCGGGATCGAGAACGTGATCGAGACTTTCGCGCGGCTTGCGGCCTCGGTGAGGACGTCGAGGTCGCGGATGATCATCGGACCGCGCGTGATCAGCGAGAACGGGTTCGAAGCCTCCGCGAAGGCCTCGATGCAACCGCGCGTGAGCCGGTAGCGGCCCTCGGCCGGCTGGTACGGGTCGGTGGCGGCGCCGACCGCGACCGAGTCGCCTTCCCACGACGGCCTCGCGAGCTCCCGCCGCAGGACGTCGACCACGTTGACCTTCACCCTGATCGAGGCGCCGTAGCGGTCGTCCGACGGACGATCGGCGCGCTTCTCGAAGGCCCGGACGTAGCAGAACGTGCAGCGGTGCACGCAGCCCATGTAGGGGTTCAGCGACCACTCGAACGCCATCCCCTTGACGCGGTTCAGGGCGCTGCGGCAGGGCTCCTCGCGGTACTCGACTCCCACTCGGCGAAAGTCTAGAACATACGTTCGAATCTGGAGGACGTCGGGGTCGTTCCTATAATCAGAGGACTTCCTTGGACGACGACCGACCGCCTAGTACTCAGGCCCCGGAGAGCGGGGCATGAGCGACTTCCTCCGAATCATCGTGGTTCTCCTGCTGGTGCTGGGGAACGCGCTCTTCGTCGCTGCCGAATACGCGCTCGTCACTGCGCGTCGAACGCGCCTGCAGGAGCTCGCGGAGACGGGCCGCCACGGGGCACGGCACGCGCTCCAGCTGATGGACAATCCGGTGCGGTTCATCAGCACGGTCCAGGTCGGCATCACGATCGCCGGGATCGCCATGGGCGCGATCGGGCAGCCCCTCGTCCAGGACTGGTTCACCTTCGTCCAGTCGGACACGGTCGCGTTCCTGATCGCCTTCTTCTTCCTGACCTTCCTCAGTGTCTCGCTCGGCGAGCTCGTGCCGAAGGCGATCGCGCTTCAGCGGGCTGAGCGCCTCGCAATCGCGCTCGCGTGGCCGATCGACCTGCTGGGCCGCATCGCGCACCCGCTCGTCTGGCTGCTCCAGACCTCCTCGAACTTCGTTGTCCGGCTGTTCGGAATCCGGCCTGCCCCCGCGGGGCTCGTCGTGCAGACGCGCGACGACGTCCGCGCGTTCGTCGCCGAGGCGGGCGAGAGCGGCGTCGTCGAAGGGGTGGAGCAGGAGGTGCTGTACGCGGCCTTCAAGTTCGCCGAGAAGGAGGCCCACGACGTCATGGTCCACCGGCCGGAGGTCGTGGCGATCTCGGTCAGTCTGCCGCCGCGGGAATGCCTGGCCGCTGTGATCAACTCGCCGTACACCAGGTATCCGGCCTACGAGGAGTCGCTCGACCGCATCGTCGGCATCCTCCACGTCCGGGATCTCTTCTCCGCCCTCTACGAGAAGGGGATCGACAACGTCCTGATCGAGGAGCTCCTCCGAAAGCCTTACTTCGTCCCGGAGACGAAAGATCTCGCCGCTCTGCTCGCTGAGTTCCGCCAGCAGAACCAGCACATGGCGATCGTCGTCGACGAGTATGGCTCGATGCAGGGCATCGTCACGCTCGAGGACCTGCTCGAGGAGATCGTCGGGGAGATCGAGGACGAGTACGACCTGCCTGACGAGTCGCTGGAGCGGATCGACGAGCAGACGATCCGCGTGCACGGCACATTCCCGATCGACGACTTCAACGAGCTGTTCGACGTCGGGATGCCCGACGAGGACTACCACACGCTCGCCGGCTTCGTCTTCGGCCAGCTCGGGCGCGCTCCCGAGTCCGGCGACCAGACCGACTGGAACGGGCTCAGGTTCGTGGTCATCGACGTCGAGGGCACGCGGATCGAGAGACTCCAGGTCGAGTTCTTGCCCGAGGAGCACGAATCGGCAAAGGCGCAGTCCGCCTGACACTCCCTCGGGGCTTCGCGGGGGCAGAGCCGCCTTCGCCGTGGCCGGCGCTCCCGGGGACGCCGCGGCCCGAGCGCCTCGGCCTTGGGATCGACGTCCTCGCCGGCGTCGGCCCCACAGTCAAGAAGCGGCTGCGAAAGCTCGGCCTCGAGACTGTGGGCGACGCGCTCGAATACCGGCCCCACAGGTACGAGCCGGCGGCGCCCGAGCGGCGCATCGTCGAGCTCTTCGGGGAGGACGAGGCTGTGATCGCCGGTGAGGTGCTCAGCACACGGCTCCAGCGGGCGCGACGGCTGAAGCTTGTGAAGGCGCGGGTGGCCGACGAGACGGGCGAGATCACCGCGGTCTGGTTCAACCAGGCCTGGCTCGCAGACAGGCTCCAGCCCGGAACGCGCGTGCGGCTGCGCGGCAATCTGCGCGGGCGGGACTTCGCGGTGCGCTCCTACGACCTGAACGGCGTGTCCTCGACGGCCGACTTCGCGCCCGTGTACCCGGCCACGGAGGACGTGACAGTGAAGAAGCTCCGGGAGGTGACGGCGGGTGCGCTCGAGTACGCGCGCGACGTCGTCGATCCGCTGCCGGCGGAGCTGAAGGCTTCTGCGGGGCTCCCCGGCCGCGCCGACGCCCTTGTTGCGCTACACCGGCCGCGCGAGGAGGCGGACGGCGAACGTGCGCGGCGCCGCCTTGCGTTCGACGAGCTGCTCACGCTTCAGGTCGGGCTCGCGCGCAGGCGGCAGGGTCGCGAGGACGAGCGCGCGACGCCGCTCAGCGATCCCGGCGAGCTGGCCGCGCGTTACCGAGACGTGCTTCCGTTCGAGCTGACGCCCGATCAGGAGCAGGCGATCGCCGAGATCGACGCTGATTTGGGTCGGGACCGCCCGATGGAGCGGCTGCTCCAGGGCGACGTCGGCTCGGGGAAGACGGTCGTCGCCCTCTACGCGCTGCTCCGCGCAGTCGAGTCCGACCGACAGGGTGCGCTGATGGCGCCGACGGAGACCCTTGCCGAGCAGCATTTCCTGACGATCGAGCCACTCTGTCTCGAATTGGGCGTCCCGTGCGCGCTCCTGACACGCTCGGTCAAGCACGATGTCGCTCAGGCGCGGATCGTCGTCGGGACGCACGCACTGATCCAGGAGGGTGTCGAGCTCGGGGATCTGGGCGTTGCGGTCGTCGACGAGCAGCACCGGTTCGGCGTCGAGCAGCGCGCGGCGATCCGCGGGGGGCGGCAGCCGCACGTGCTCCACATGACCGCCACGCCGATCCCGAGGACGCTGGCGCTGACGGTCTACGGCGACCTGTCGGTCACGGAGATCGCCAAGCCGCCGGCGAACCGCAAGCCGATCATGACGCGCTGGATCACCGAGGACCGCGCGTCCGATGCGTACCGCCGGCTGACGCGGCTCTTGAAGGAGGGGCGTCAGGCCTACGTCGTCTGTCCGCTGATCGAGGAGTCGGAGACGAGCCGGGCGCGCGCCGCCGAGGGCGAGGCGGAGCGGCTGAGGGCGAACGAGCTCCGTGGGTTCCGCGTCGGCTGCCTTCACGGGAAGCTCCGGACGGAGGAGCGGCGCGACCTGATGGCGCGCTTCAAGGCTCGCGAGCTCGACGTGCTCGTCGCGACGACGGTGATCGAGGTCGGCGTGGACGTCCCGAATTCGACGGTAATGATCGTCCAGGAGGCCGATCGCTTCGGCCTCGCGCAGCTCCACCAGCTGCGTGGCCGGGTGGGGCGGGGAGCTGAGCAGTCGTACTGCCTGCTCGTCTCCCGGCGGCGCGAGGAGCTGACCGAGAACGCCGTCGCGCGCCTCGAGGCGCTGGTCTCGACGACGGACGGCTTCGAGCTCGCCGAGGTCGATCTGGAGCTCCGCGGCGAGGGCCAGCTGCTCGGCACGCGCCAGTCCGGCCTCACCGACTTCCGCTTCGCGAAGCTGCGCGCAGACCGCGACCTCCTCGAGCAGGCGCGCCACATCGCGGACGAGCTTGTCGACTACGACGGCCCGCTGAACGACGAGGTCGAGCGCCTCTTCGCCGAGCACGACTTGGCGGCATGAGCGCGCGCAGTTCTTAGGCGCCTCTTAAAACGCTCATAGACGATCCGATACATGAGACTCGCGGGTGCACTTGCTGCTGCCGCGATCGCCGCTGGATGCGCCGGCGGCGCCAGCGCCGGTGAGGACGAGCTCAGGAACTACCTCGAGGAGGAAGCCGCGCGCGGGTTCTCCGGCGCAGTCCTGGTCATGAGCGAGGGCAGGAGGCTCGTCGACCAGGGGTATGGACTGGCGGATCGCGAACGACGGATCCCCGTCCAGCGCGACACGGTGTTCGAGCTCGGCTCGATTACGAAGGTCTTCACCGCAGCGACGGTCATGCGCCTCGCCGAGGAAGGGCGACTTCGCCTGGATGATCGGCTCCCGCGCTTCTTCCGCGACGTTCCGCGCTCGAAGCGCTCGATCACGGTCCGCCAGCTCCTCGCGCACCGCTCAGGTCTGCCGGAGTACCCCGGATACGGGGACCTCGTCTGGATCTCCCGTGGGCGCTCGATGCGGAACGCGCTCGACCTCCCGCTTCGGTTCCGACCGGGCACACGCACCGCGTACTCGAATGTCGGCTACACGGTCCTCGCCGCGATTGTCGAGGTGGCGAGCGGCGAGCGCTTCGAGCGGGCGATGCGACGGCGGGTGTTCGCTCCGGCGGGCATGAGCCAGACCGGGTTCTTCGGCGAGCGCCTGTGGCCGCCGGAGCGAGTGGCCATCGGCTACGAGGGACTATCGGTCGGTGCGCGCAACGCGCCGGACGCACGACGCGGTGTCTCGTGGAGCTTCAAGGGCGCCGGCGGGGTCGTCGGCCCGACCGGTGACCTGGAGCGCTGGGCCGCCGCGGTCTGGGCCGGCCGGATCATCCGGCGAGCCTCAGTGCCGCTCCTCTACCGCCTGGCCGTCGGTCCACCGCCGCCGGGTCGACGCCCCTACGCGTACGCGGGCGGGAACGCTTTTGGCTTCAACGCCACGGTCGCCGAGCTGCCGGACGATCAGGCGCTCGTCGTCGTGCTGTCGAACTCGAGCCCGCCCGGCGCGGCGCGGGCGGAGGTCATCGAGCGAAGGCTGGTGGACCTGCTTCGAACCTAGACTCGGCACTCCGTGTGGTAACATGTGACCACAATGCGGCGCATGGGAATTCGAGAGCTCCGCGACAACCTGACGAAGACGATCAGACGGGTTCGCGCAGGCGAAACGATCGAGATCACGCACGATGGCGAGCCCGTCGTTCTCCTTTCGCCACTACCTAAGGGCCGTGTCGAGCGCCTCCTCGCGCGCGGCGACGTCAGTCGGCCCGAACCGCTCACGCGTCCCATCAGGCGTGTGCGAGCCACGGGGCCGATGACAGCGAGCGAGGCACTTGAGCGCGACCGCGACGAGGGCTGAAGCTCCCCTCGTCTACGCGGATTCCTCAGCTCTCGTCAAGCTCGTTGTTGAGGAGCCCGAAAGCGAGGCCCTCGAGCGCTATCTCCACGAGACCGAGTCTGTCGTGACGACGAGTCGACTAGCCGTCGTGGAGCTCGCGCGCGCTTTGGCGAGGGCTGATCTCGAGCGCGACAATCGTGCGGAAGCGGCAAGGCTGCTCCGCTCCTACTTCCTGATCGATGTGAGCGCCACGATCCTCGACGACGCGGCAAGCCTGACCACGCACGTGCGAAGCCTCGATGCTGTCCATCTCGCGAGTGCGCGCCACGTCGGGCCCGATGAAGTACTTGTCTACGATCGCCGGCTCGCCCAGGCCGCCGCTGAGCTCGGGTTCGTCGTGGTGCAGCCAGGAGCATGAGGATCATCGCCGGCGAGAAGCGCGGCGCGAAGCTCTTCGCGCCGAAGGGGCACGACACGCGCCCCACCTCAGACCGCGCGCGGGAAGCTGCGTTCAACCTGATCGGCCCAGTCGACGGCGCGACCGTGCTAGACCTCTTCGCCGGGTCCGGCGCCTATGGGCTCGAGGCGCTCTCGCGCGGCGCGGCCTCGGCTGTCTTCGCCGAAGACGACCCGGCGGCCTGCGCGGCGATCCGGCAGAACCTCGAGAAGCTCCGGCTCACCGGCGCGACGGTGCTCTGCCGGGACGCAATCCAGGTTCTCTCGGAGGAGGCCGGAGCGGGCAGGCGTTACGATCTCGTCCTCGTCGACCCGCCCTACCGCATGTTTTCTTCCCTGCAAACCCGCCTCGCGACGTACCTACCCGTTGTCGTTGCCGACGGCGGCCTCGCCGTCGTCGAGACGCATGCGAAGGCGCACCCGGAGCTTCCGCTCGAGGAGCGGACGAGCCGGCGGTACGGCTCCGCCCGGCTCACACTCTTCGAGCATTGATCACGGCGATCTATCCGGGAACCTATGACCCGGTCACGAACGGCCACGTCGACGTCATCCGTCGCGCTGCCGGGATCTTCGACCGCGTCGTGGTCGGCGTCGTCGGGACGCCGGCGCACAAGCAGCCGACGTTCTCCGTCGACGAGCGGGTGGACTTCCTCCGCGATGCGCTGACAGATCTGGACAACGTCGAGGTCGACGTCTTCAAGGAGCTCGTCGTCGAGTTCGCGCGCAAGTGGGACGCCAAGGTGATCGTCAAGGGGCTCCGGGTGATCTCGGACTTCGAGTGGGAGTTCCAGATGAACCAGCTCAACCGCACGCTCGCTCCCGAGATCGAAACGGTGTACGTGATGGCGAGCCCGGAGGTCAGCTTCGTGTCCTCGAGCGGCATCAAAGAAATCGCCGCCTACGGCGGGAATGTCGATGAGCTCGTCCCAGAAGCCGTCGCCAAACGCCTCCGGGTGATGTATGGCGACGGCCGCCCGGGGGCACCCGTTCCACCGTCTGAATAGGCTCAAAAGCGGTTCCCAACGTACGAGGCCTCCGGTGGGCTGACTACACTCATGAGCCATGGACGTCCTAGTTCTCATCGACAAGCTCGACGACCTCGTGCACAACGCGAAGGCGGTGCCGCTCACAGATCAGGTCCGGATCGACCGCGAGGAGATCTACGAGATCCTCGACCAGATGCGGGCGACGATCCCGGAGGAGATCAAGCAGGCTCGCTGGATCGTCAAAGAGCGGCAGGAGATGCTCGCCGAAGCGAAGCGGGAGTGCGACCGGATTCTCGGCGAGGCGCGGGAGCAGGCTGCCCGCGAGGCGTCGCAGACCGAGATCGTCAAGCTCGCCGAGCGGCAGGCCCAGGAGATCATCGACGAGGCGCGGCGGCAGGCCCGCGAGACGCGTCTCGAGATGGAGGATTGGGCCGACAGCATCCTCTCGACGCTCGAGGTGAACCTCGACAAGTTCCTCGGCGCCGTCAAGCGCGGGCGCGAGCGGCTCCACGAGCGTTCGCAGGAGACGGTCGTCGCGGGCGTCGCAGCTCCGGGCTCGACCAACGACGATCAGCCCTACTCGTAGCGCGCACTCTGTAGCGGCGCTCTACGACGTCCACGGGAACCTCCCGGCGCTCGAGGCTGTCCTCGCTGAGGCCGGCGATGCTCAGCTCGTGTTCGGCGGCGATATGGCGGCCGGGCCACTCCCGGCCGAGACGCTCGATCGGATCATGGGCCTCGATGCGGTGTGGATCCGGGGGAACGCCGACCGGGAGCTCCTGAGCGATCCCCTCTCAGAGGGCGGCCTGATCGACGAGTGGGTCGGCGCTCAGCTCGAGGAACGACATCGGGAGTTCATCGCCGGCCTTCCCGAGACCGTCGTCGTCGACGTCGATGGCGTCGGGCGCGTTCTTTTCTGCCACGGATCTCCGCGCAGCGACGAGGAGATGATCCTCAAGACCACGCCCGACGACTGGCTGCGCGAGATGCTCGACGGCGTCGAGGCCGACGTCGTCGTCTGCGGCCACACGCATATGCAATTCGACCGCCGCGTGGACAGCTGGCGGGTCGTCAACGCCGGCAGCGTGGGCCTCGCCTACGGCGGCCCGGGTGCGCATTGGCTCGCGCTCGGCCCCGACGTCGAGCATCGCCAAACAGCGTACGACGCCGCCTCCTTCGCCGATCAAGTCGAGACGCTGGATTGGTCGATCGCCGAGCGATTTGCCGAGGAGAACATCCGCAACTTTCCGTCCGAACAGGAAGCGCTCGGATTCTTCGAAAAGGTCGCCGCCGAGCAATGGGAGCAGCGCTACCCTGGCCGTTCGTGACGACATTCGACCTCAGGCAAGCGAAGCTCAGACCGGGCGAGGAGTACCGCGACGAGCTCGAAATCGACCTCTCGCCGTACGAGCTCGGCGGGCAGCGGTACCTGCCCGTGCCCGAGTCGGTGAGCGCCGAGCTCGCGATCAACCGCGGGACGAGCGGAACGACCTTCGAGCTCGCGTTTCCGGTCCGCCTGCACGGGCCGTGCTTCCGCTGCCTGAAGGACGCCGCGCTCGATCTTTCGATCAGTGCGCGTGAGTACCAGGCGACGAGCCCGGGCGAGTCGGAGGAGCTTCGAACCCCGTACGTCGTCGACAACCACCTCCGGCTCTCCGACTGGGCGCGCGACGCGATCGCGCTCGAGCTCCCGCAGCAGATCCTCTGCCGGCCCGAGTGCGCGGGCCTCTGCCCTGTGTGCGGCGAAGACCTGAACGAGAACCCACACGAGCACGAGGAGGAGCGCTCGGATCCGCGCTGGGCCGCCCTTGAGGGGCTGAAGGAGAAGCTCTAGGCTCGCGCGACCGTGCGCCTGGAGGACTTCGATCGCACAGAGCTCCTCTTCGGGCCCTCGCCGGTCCATCCGCTTCGCCGGCTGACCGAGCACCTCGGCGGCGAGGTCGAGATCTGGGCGAAGCGCGAGGACTGCAACGCCGGCCTCGCGTACGGCGGCAACAAAGTCCGGAAGCTCGAGTACCTCGTCGCCGACGCGCTTGCCCAGGGGTGCGACACGCTCGTCTCGATCGGCGGCGTCCAGTCGAATCACACGCGTCAGGTGGCCGCGGTCGCCGCCCACCTCGGCCTGAACTGTGTTCTCGTCCAGGAGCACTGGGTCGACTGGCCGGACGCCGTCTACGACAAGGTCGGAAACATCCTGCTCTCGCGGATCATGGGCGCCGACGTGCGCCTGGACCCGGCGGGCTTCGACATCGGCATTCGTCCGAGCTGGGAGCAGGCGCTCGCGGATGTCGAGGCGGCCGGCGGCAAGCCCTACGCGATCCCGGCCGGCGCGTCAGACCATCCGCTCGGCGGACACGGCTTCGCGCGCTGGGCGATGGAGGTCGAGCAGCAGGAACGAGACCTCGGCGTCTTCTTCGACGTCATCGTCGTCTGCTCCGTGACCGGGTCGACGCAGGCCGGGATGATCGCCGGTTTCGCGCTGCAGGACCGACCTCGGGAGGTGCTCGGGATCGACGGCTCGGCGACGGTGGAGCAGACGCGGGCCCAGATTGCACGGATCGCGCGCCGGACTGCGGAGGCGATCGGCCTCGGACGCGAGGTGCGCGACGAGGAGATCGTTCTGCTCGACGACTGGCATGCCGGCACCTACGGCATCCCCGACGCCAAGACGATCGAGGCGATCCGCCTGTGCGCGCGGCTCGAGGGCGTTCTCACCGACCCTGTCTATGAGGGCAAGTCGATGGCGGCGTTGATCGACCTCGTCCGGTCCGGCCGCATCGAGCCGGGCTCACGCGTGCTGTATGCGCATCTCGGCGGCCAGCCCGCCCTGAACGCCTACGCGGGCGCTTTCTGAGTCGTGACGGTCTGCGTCGGCTCGAAGCGCTCGAGCAGCCGGCGGTCGTGGGTGACGAGGACGACCGTTCCCTCGTAGCCGTCGAGCGCCTCCTCGAGCTGCTCGATCGCCTCGAGGTCCAGGTGATTCGTGGGCTCGTCGAGAAGGAGCGCGTTGACTCCCTGCGCCGACAACAGCGCGAGCCCGGCCCGCGTGCGCTCGCCGGGCGAGAGCGAAGACGACGGCCGCATGACGGCGTCCGCGCCGAGGGCGAACTTCGCGAGGAGCGTCCTGGCGTCGCCCGCGGGCAAGCCGCTTCGCGCGCAGAACGTCTCGAGCAGCGGCTCCGTCCCTGCGAACTCGGATCGCCGCTGTTCCAGCTCGCCCAGCTGGATTCCAGGACCGACCTCGCGCGTCCCCTGGGCAAGCGGCAGCTCTCCGAGCATGGCGCGGAGCAGCGTGGTCTTGCCGCTTCCGTTCGGCCCGACCACGGCGAGCCGGTCGCCGTGCCGAAGCTCGAGGTCGAGCGGCCCGAGACAGAACTCGCCCAGCTCGACGACGGCGCCGGACAGGCGCACCACCAGATCCCCGGCGCGCTGCGAGCCGAGCTCGAAGCGCAGCCGCCACGGCTGCCACGGCTTCTCGACGCGCTCCAGCCGCTCGAGTCGCTTCTCGGCCGCACGAACCTTGGACATGAGCGCGTGTGTCCCGCGGCGATCGGCCATCTTTCCGGCGGCGCGCGCCTGGTTCCGCCGGTCGCGGAGCAGACCGCTGAACCGGTCTCGCTCGCCGGCGTAGTGCGCGTACGCCGACGCCTCCCGTTCCCTGCTCAAAGCACGGAGGCGCTCGTACTCGGCCCAGGAGCCCGCGAACTCGCGCACCTTCCTCGTCTCGGCCTCGAACTCGACGATCCGCGTCACCGCCGTCTCGAGGAACGCCCGATCGTGCGAGACGAGCACGAGGGCGCTCGGGCTCTCGGCGACGAACCGCTCGAGCAACTCGAGGCCGGCGAAGTCGAGGTCGTTCGTCGGCTCGTCGAGGAGCAGGACGTCGTGCTCGGCGGCGAGCAGCGCGGCCAGCTTCGCCCTCGCGAGCTCGCCGCCGGAGAGCTCCTCGAGCGGCTGGCCGGCGTCGAGCGTCAGCCCGAGTCGCGCCGCGGTCTTCCGGAACTTCCAGTCCGGCAGCGCCGCGGCGGGCGCCACAGACTCCTGGGCCAGGTAGCCGACGCTGAGTGAAGCGGGCCGGCGCTCCACTCGGCCCGCATCCGGCTGCTCGAGGCCGGCAAGAACGCGAAGCAGTGTCGTTTTCCCGGCCCCGTTCGGCCCGATCACGCCGATGCGGGCACGCGGCGGCACGACCACCGAGATGCCGTCGAGGACGACGTCGGCGCCGTAACTCTTCGTGACGTTCGAGGCAGCGAGCGTGCCGCCTGAGGTGCGCATGCGGTCCTCCTGATCGAGAAGGGAAAAGACCTGGGTATCGATCAGCGGACGCGCATAGGCCGAGCCCGAAGGCTCGCCGTCAATCGTAGCTATAGTGCCGGGCCGCGATGGCAGTCCCCAAGCGAAAAACGACGAAGTCACGCCGCGACAAGCGGCGTGCGCAGCACAAGCTCGAGGCGCCGCGCGTCAACGAGTGCCCGAATTGCCATCGGCCGATGCGGCCTCACCGAATGTGCCCGAACTGCAAGACCTACCGTGGTCGTGAAGTCGAGCCGCTTCGCGCGCCGGTCCCGTAGAATCGGCGCTCTTTTCCCCTAACGCAAGCGAGGTGACATGGCAGCGTCGCGCGACGAAGTCTTCGAGCGCATCAAGGAAGTCCTGGCCGAGCGGCTGAGCGTCGAGGAGACGGACATCACCGAGGAGGCGAACTTCCAGGAAGATCTGGACGCAGATTCCCTCGACCTCGTCGAGATGATCATGGAGCTCGAGGATCAGTTCGGGATCAAGATCCCCGACGAGGATGCCCAGAAGATCCAGACAGTCGGGCAAGCTGTCGACTACGTCACGTCGCACCAGTAGCGGAGCGCCGGCGGGAGATCCCGCACGCCTAGCGACGCTGATCGCGAAGCTGCCCGCTGACCGCGTCGACAACGCCTTCACGCACCCTTCGTGGGCCGCGGACCGCGCGGACTCCTACGAGCGACTCGAGTTCCTCGGTGACAGCGTGCTCGAGCTCGCCGTCGCGCGGGCGCTCTACGACCGCTTTCCCGACCTGACCGAGGGCCGGCTGGCCAAGATCCGGTCCCACGTCGTCTCGCGCGCGAGCTGTGCGGTCGTCGCCCGCGAGCTCGATCTCGGGGAGCAGCTGATCGAGAAGGGGAACGGCATCGTCCCAAAGGACGAGCTCGAACGCCTGTCGCGGAACCGGAACGTCCTCGCTGCGCTCGTCGAGGCGGCGCTTGCCGCCTTGTTCCTCGAGCACGGTTTCGAGGCGATCGAGGAACCGATCGTCGAGGCGTTCGGCGGCCGAATCGAGTACGCGGCCACGACGCACGTCGACTTCAAGACCGAGCTGCAGGAGCAGCTCGCCGCGCTCGGGCAGCAGGTCAGCTACGCGGTCCTGGACGTCGAGGGGCCGCCGCACGACCGCCGGTTCACCTCGGCCGCGGTGATCGACGGAAACCAGGCGGGCGTCGGCATCGGGCCGTCGAAGAAGGCGGCCGAGCAGGAAGCGGCAAAGCAGGCCCTCGAGAAGCTCCGTGCCGCCTGAGCGTCCCGAGTTCGCCTCGCCCGACGACCTCCAGGCGCCGCCCGGCTACAGCCACGTCGTCACCATCCCGACGGGGCGGCTCGTCTGGACCGCCGGCCAGGTCGGTCTCGACGTTGACGGCGTCGCGCCCGGGGGCTGGGAGGCGCAGACCCGCCTGGCATTCGAGAACGTCGGTCGCGCGCTACGCGCCGGCGGAGCCGACTGGCCCGACGTCGTCAAGCTGACGATCTTCGCCGTCGACGTCTCCGAGGTCGCGGTGATCCGTGGGATACGCGACGAGTTCGTGGACGCGAGCAGACCGCCGACGAGCTCGCTCGTCCAGGTCGCCGGGCTCGTCCGGCCTGACTGCCTGATCGAGGTCGAGGCGGTGGCCTGGACGGCTTGAACCGGTGAGCGCTATCCGGCTTACGGACTAGCGTTCGGCGCTGCGTGCACCTACGCGCGATCCGCATCCGCGGCTTCAAGTCGTTCCCCGAACCGGTCGAGGTTCGCCTCGAGCCGGGCGTCGCCGTGGTCGTCGGGCCGAACGGCTCCGGCAAGTCGAACGTCGCCGACGCGCTCCTCTGGGCCTCGGGCAGCCTGAGCCCCAGCGAGCTGCGTGCTGAGAAACCAGACGATGTGCTCTTCTCCGGCTCCGGAGGCCGCCAGGCGGCTCCCTACTGCCAGGTCGAGCTCGTTCTCGACAACCAGGACGGCTCCGTCTCGGAGATTCCCTACAGCGAGATCTCGATCATGCGTCGGCTGCATCGCGGCGGCGAGGGTCAGTACCTGATCAACGGCACGACGGTCCGGCGGACAGATCTCGTCGAGCTGCTCGCCGACGTCGGGCTCGGCGGCGCCGCTGGGTCGGTCATCTCGCAGGGCAAGGTGGAGGAGATCCTGGCGTCGAAGCCGGAGGAGCGTCGCGCGCTCGTGGAGGATGCTGCCGGGCTCGGCAAGTTCAAGCGCCGCCGGCACCGCGCCGAGCTGAAGCTCGCGCGGGTCGCCCAGGACGTGGCGCGCGCGCTCGACGTTGAGGCGGAGGTGCGCAAGCGGTTGCGGCCGCTCGCGCTGCAGGCGACGGCCGCCCAGCGCGCCGAGAAGCTCGGCGCCGAGATCGCCGGGCTCGACGCCGCCGTGGCAAGCCTCGACCTCGCCGCCGCAGACGCCCAGATCGCGGAGGCGCAGGAGCGGCGAACGGCCGCCGAGCATGCACGCAAACGGAGCGATTCGAAGTTGGAGGACCTGCTCGCCGAGCGCCATCGAGCGGAGGAGGAGCTCGCCGACGCCGCCGGTCGGCGTGAAGGCGCCACGGCTGCCCTGTACCGGCTGCGCAGCGCCGGTGAGCGCGTCGCGCTCCGCCAGGAAACCGCGAGCGCGCTGCTCGCGTCACTCCGCGAGGAGGCAACGCGACCGCGTCTGCCCACCGGGCCTACGCCTGCCGACCTCCGTCGCCAGAAGCTTCGCGAGGAGGCGGCGTTGGCGCGCGAGCGGCTCGGCGCGTTGGAGCGGACGCTCGCCGAGCGCGAGGGCGTGCCGCCGGCGGCCCGGGCGCTCGCCGAGGCGGGCCACCGCCTCGTCCTTTCCGAGCTCGAGGTGCCCGAGGGAGACGAGCGTGCAGTGGCCGCGGCCCTGCGCGGGCGCGGGGCGGCCGTCGTTGCCGCGGATGAGCGCACGGCGCTCAACCTCGTGCTGGAGGCGCGGCGACGCGGCCTCGGCAGCGTCGCGGTTGTCGTCGGGAACCCGCCCGTCGAGGACTTCACGATCGTCGAGGAGGACGAGCTGCTCTCCTCGACCACGCTGGCCGTCACCCGTGACGGAATCGCCTACGACCCGGTCCGGAAGGAGGTGTGGTTCGCGGGTGAGGCGGCCGAAGCCGTCCTCCTGGAGCTCGAGGCGAGGCGCCGCGCACTCGCCGACGAGATCGCCGAGCTCGAGCGCCGCCTCGAGGCGGTGAGCGACGACCCTCCGCCGGCCCCGGTCGTCGACGACGCTCGGTATCGACCGCTGATCGCAGTCGCGGAGCGGCTCGACGCGACGCTCACGGCGGCCGCCGGAGTCACAGCGCGATCGGAGCCGACACTCCGGGCGAGGGCGGACGCAGGAACGGCGCGAACCGGCGACCTCGCGGAGGAGCTGCGCAAGCTCGGCGCAGCCGAGGCCGAGGTCCGGCGGGAGGCCGCCGAGGTCTCGGCGCGGACGAGCGCAATCGACGTCGAGCTGGCCCGGCTGCAGGCCGAGCGCGGCGAGGCCGAGCGGCGGCTCGAGGCAGCCGGAGCCGAGCCGGCGGAAGGTGACGACCGCGAGGCGCTCGTCGAGCGCGCGGAGCGTCTTCGCCGGCGCCGCGAGGAGCTCGGCCGCGTGAATCCGCTCGCCGCCGAGGAGTACGAGCGGGAAAAGGAACACCTCGCCGACCTCACCGCCCAGCGTGAGGACCTCGAGCGGAGCCTCCAGGAGCTCGCCAAGCTCCGAGACGAGCTCGACGCGACCGTCGAGCGCCGGTTTGCGGAGACGTTCGACGCCGTCAGCGCCAACTTCGAAGAGGTCGCACAGACGCTCTTCCCGGGCGGCAAGGGCCGTCTCCGCCTCACCGGTGAGCGGGAGGGCGACGACGAGGACACGCTCCCCGGCATCGAGGTCGAGCTCCAGCCTGCAGGGAAGCGTGTGACGCGCCTTTCGCTCCTCTCGGGCGGCGAGAAGGCGCTCGGCGCGATCTCCTTCCTCTTCGCGCTCTTCCTCGCGAAGCCGTGCCCGTTCTACCTCCTGGACGAGGTCGAGGCGGCGCTCGACGATGCCAATATCGGCCGTTTCGTCCAGCTGTTGCGCCGGTACGCCGACCGCGCGCAGTTCATCGTCATCACGCACCAGAAGAAGACCATGGAGGCCGCGGACGTCCTCTACGGCGTCACGATGGGCGCCGAGGGCGTCTCCCAGGTCGTCTCGCGCCGCCTGCCGCGCGAGGAGACCGCAGAAGCGGCCGCCTAGCTAGCCTCCGCGGCCATGACCAGGAGCTGGGGCGAGTTTCTCGGCGATGCCGCCGGGCCGGACGAGACGCCCGCCCAGCAGGAGGGCTTCTTCTCGCGCCTGCGCGACTCGCTCGGCAAGACCCGTCGCGCGATGACGGAGCAGCTTGCGGCGGCCGCATTCGATCCCGCCGACGACGAGGCCTGGGAGCGGCTCGAGGAGGCGCTGATCGCCGCGGACGTCGGCGTGCCGACGACGGCCGAGCTCGTCCAGCGGCTCGAGGCGCGCCAGGACGTTGGTGAGCTCGGAGCGACGCTCGCCGAGGAGGCCGCGACGGTGCTGGGCGAGCCTGGTCGGCTGCCGCTCGACGGACAGCCGACCGTGATCCTCGTCGTCGGCGTCAACGGCACCGGGAAGACGACCACGATCGGGAAGCTCGCCGCCCGCCTGAACGAGCACGGCCACTCGGTCATCCTCGCCGCCGCCGACACGTTCCGCGCCGCGGCCGAGGAGCAGCTCGAGATCTGGGCCGAGCGCGCGAACGCCGACTTCGTCGGCTCGTCGCGCGGGGGAGATCCGGCGGCGGTCGCCTACGACGCGATCGAGGCGGCTACGGCGCGCGGCCGCGACGTCGTCATCGTCGACACGGCCGGCCGTCTGCACACGCAGACGAACCTGATGGAGGAGCTCGCCAAGGTGCGCCGGGTGATCGAGCGGCGGCTCCCGGGCGCACCGCACGAGACGCTGCTCGTCATCGACGCGACGACCGGCCAGAACGGCCTCCAGCAGGCGCGGCTGTTCAAGGACGCGGTCGGCGTCTCCGGCGTCGCGCTGACGAAGCTCGACGGGTCCGCGAAAGGCGGAGTCGCCCTCGCGATCGCCCACGAGCTCGGTCTCCCGGTCAAGCTCGTGGGCGTCGGGGAGGGGATCGAGGACCTGCGGCCCTTCGATCCCCAGGATTTCGCTCGGGCGCTGCTCGTCGGCAGCGACTAGGCGATGCCGACAAGGAGGCCGCGCCGGCTTTGCCGGTGCGGCCTCTCCGCAGTGCCTAGCGCTCGATCGCGAACGCGATGTTCACGGTCGTGCGGTACTCCGAGATGCGGTCGTTCTCGACGATGGCGCTCATCGATTCGACATGAGCTCCGGAGATGCCGCGAAGCGTCTTCGCCGCCTCCTGAACCGCCGCGTCAGCCGCCTTGGCGAAGCTCTCCGGCGACGAGCCGATGATCGTGACGACCTTTGCAACGCCTGCCATGTGTGCTCCTTTCGGATCAAGGGAGCGGGAGCCTACCGCGCGTCTGAGCGCGGGACGTATGGCACGAACGTCGGGTCGAGGGGCGAAGGCTCCGGGGTTGTCCGTCCGCAGCCGCACACCGCGAGGGCGCCCTGCTCGAACGGCTCGAGGCCCAGGCGCTCGTCGATGTTCGCACCGTTGATCGCCGCAGTGACGAACGCCCCGAGACCCAGCTGCCCCGCGACCAGGTACAGCGTCTGGCTCAGATGGCCGGCATCGAGGAGCACGACGCTGTATGCGCGGAGATGCTTCCGGTACTTCCAGAAAGTGCGACCGAAACGCGCCGCAAGAATGACGACGACGCCTGCCGCGGCGAAATATGTCTGCCCGCACATGAAGTCTGCGGCGAGACGCCCGGCCTCCTGTGCCGTCAACTTTTCGATCGGTTCGAGGGCATGGTCCTCGGTTCGATAGTGGTAGAGACCAGGCTCGAGTTCGTCGACGTTTCGGACGAGCACGTAGGCCTCGATGGGGTGGAGGCTCCCACCGGATGGGCTCGTCTTTTTCAGCGCAGTGACGCGCTCTCCGATCCGGAGGCGCCCGTGACAGCCGAAGACCTCGTAGAGAAGGATGCCGAGCTCCTCCAATTTCAGAGCTGCATCGGGGTCGAAGGAACGCGTCGTCCTCCGGCTCCTCAAAGCCGAGATCACTCCGCCTTCCGCTTCTAGCAAGGGCAGCTCGACGGCCGCACCGTCATTCCGGATCCGGTGGAAGTGGGGCGGCGGCTCACCGTGCCGGGCGACGAACTCGGCGACCGCGGTGTCGGCCTGGAGCGTCAACTCGAGCGGATCGTCGAACCGCCCGCTGAGATCGACGTCCCGCCACCGCGTCAGGGAATGGAACAGTGCTGCATAGATGTTCCACGGCCCTGACGAAAGCTGCTCGTCCCGTCGACGCAGCTCTGCCAGCTGCGGATCGTCCGCAGTGGTGAGGACGAGTCCCTTCTCGGCAAGGTCGGCGATTCTCGCCTCCGCATCCCGCGCCACCTCGTCAAGGCGCACCCAGCGCTCCGACGGGATCTTCGACAGCAGCTCGAAGTCTGCGTCGGAGATGGAAAACTCGGTTCCGCGCAGGATCGAGATGGCGACGAGCGTGCGGACCCGCTTGATAGCGAGGTCGCCCCGGACGAGCCCCTCGACCGCGAGCGTCGGCGCGTCGTAGCGATGGAAAAACGCGTAAACGGTCCGCCGTATCTGCGGCGGCGGGTCCGGCGTAGCTCTCAGGTGGCGGCGAAGATCACGAAGAGCCAGAAGGCGAAGGCGTTCTCGTGTGCGAAGCCCTCAGCCGAGGCGAACTCACTCGCTTCGGTGATGTTGATGAGCGCCTCCTCAACCACGTGTTTCGGCGGCAGTACCGGAGCGAAGCTGACCTCCTCGTCGTGGCTGATCGAGATGCCGTGCCCGGCGAGTGTCTCCACGGGGTTTGCCGCCAGCTGAGCTCGGAACTCGTCGTCCCGAGCCAGCCGCTTCGCGAGCTCGAGTGCCGCCTCCTGGCTGGTGCTGATTTTGATGGTCAGTTCGGGCAGGGCGGCCTCCTTGTCGCTGTCAACCGTGAGTAACTAACGCGTTGGAGCGCGGGGGTCAAGGCTTGCGGCCTGGGCGTCAGCGATCAACAGGGACGTCCGTCGCGCCGAGACGACGTCGCCCTTCGCCTCGTAGCGTGCGAGCGCCTCGCGGAGGGCATTCAACGCTTCGTCCTTCTTGTCCGCCGCCTGCAGCACTTCTGCCAGAGCGGTCAGGACGTCCCCGTGCAGCCACAGGAAGTCCGTCTCTTCGGCCAGAGCCACTGCTTCACGACCGACGCGGAGCCCGTCGTCGATGTCGCCTCGGCGTGCAAGCACGCGCGCTCGGGCCGCGCGCCACAACGCCTGCGAAGCGAGATCATCACGGGCAGCGGACTCCTCGCTGAGCAGCGAGAGCTCAAAGGACTCGTCATCGCGACCTTGCGCATAGAGAGCGATGGCGAGGAGGGCGGCGGTTGTCGACAAGCGCGAGCGCTCGCCCATCTGTTCGTACTGCTCCAAGCCGACTCGCAGCTCGCTCTCGGCGGCGACCGGATCATCGGCGAGCAACTCGATGACCGCCGAATACTGGTGTAAGCCTGCGAGGTGAAGGCTCTGGCCCAGGTCGCGGAACACCGCCTCGCTGTGACGGATGAGCTCCCTTGCCTCGTCGAAGCGGCCGAGGCGAGCGTTCAGGGCGCCTTCGATGGCCGACACGATCCCGTCCAACGACCGGTCGTTCGGCGCTTCATCACGAATGCGAGCACACACCTGCAGCGCATCGGAGACTGGTCTCGGCCCGAGAAGTGCTGCCCGGGCCAGTGCGTTCCGGATGGTGGATAGCTCACGCTGGTCGCCTGCGAGACGGGCGTGCTCGAGCGACCGTTCGAGGACCTCTTCCATGGAGGCAAGACGGCAGCGCACCCATTCCAGGAGTGCGAGGAGCTTCCAAGCCTTCGCCATCCCAGTGTGATCACCGGTCTGCTCGAAGACGGCCATCGTCCGATCTGCAGTCCGCCGGAGCTCGTCGGTCGTCCCCGCCGGGTCCGTGTGGAGGCGAATAAACGCCAGTTCCACCTCGGCAAGTGCGCGTCGACGGTCGTCGTGGAGGTCAGTCGCGTGCCTGATCGCGCGGGCAAGAAGAGCGTCCGCCCGTTCGAGCTCTCCGGTTTCGACGAGGGAGTTGCCGAGCTCGGGCGCGAAATCAAGCCATTCGTCGTCGTCGGCGAGCAGGAGCTGGGCGCGCGTAAACAGTGCTGCGGCGGCGGCCATATTGCCTCGTGCCATCGCGCGGCGACCGGCCGAGGCGAGCCGCGTGGCGCCTCGCCGAGCGAGCGATTCGGCTTCTCCAGCCGCGCCTCCAAGCTCGCGACGGAACCGATGTGCTTGCTCGAGGTGGTAGCCGATGATCTCTTCCTGCTCGGCGTTAGGGCTGTCGGACGTTTCCAGCCATTCGGCAAACCGCTCGTGCAGCTCCGCACGGCCGGCCTTCGACAGCTGGCGGTAGGCGGCATCCCGGATCAGGCTATGACGGAAGCGATAGGTGTTCTCGCGACCGAACTCCGCCTGGTGTGGACGGATCAGCTGCTTGCGAACGAGATCCCGCAGGCGGTCGTCGACCATGGCATGCTCGGCCCGCGGAGACAGCACTCGCACGGCGCTTCGCGAAAAGATCCGACCGGCAACGGCGGCGCGCTCGAGGATGCTGCGTTCGCCGACCGCAAGTCGGTCGAGCCGTGCGTCGAGGAGCGCTTGGATACTCGGCGGAACGGCCAATGTGGACAGGTCGGCAGCGGCGACCCACTCGCCGTTGTCGCGGCGAAGCGCTCCCTCTTCGATCAACATGGCTACGAGCTCCTCCACGAAGAGCGGGTTGCCTTCGGCGGCTCGCGCAATTCGACTCTTGACCTCGTCGGTGACCGCCCGGTCGAGCAGGTTCTCGATCAGGGCTCCGCAGGCGTCATCGCGGAGCGGCTCGAGCAGGAGCGACGTCGCATTCAGCTTTCCGCCTGCCCATGCGGGGCGCTCCTCGAGTAGCTCGGACCGAGCCAGGCACATCAGCAGGATCGGAGCGTCACCCGCCCAGTCGGTTATGTGATCGATGAAGTCGAGGAACGTCTGCTCACCCCAATGGACGTCGTCGAAGAGGACGACCACGGGGCGTCTTCGGGCGAGAGCCTGAAGCAGTCGTCGAACGGCCCAGAAAATCTCGTCGGTTCCACTCGAGCCAGGCTCGGTCCCCAACAGGCTCGCGAGCCGATCGACGACGGCGTCGGCTTCCGAGTCATCGGACACGATCGCCGTCAGGCGTCTACGGCTTTCGACCGCACCGATCGCTGGGCCCAACCCGGCGGCGCGCTTGACGATCTCGACAACAGGCCAGAACGTGATGCCCTCGCCGTAGGGGAGACACCGTCCGACGAGCACGGTTGATTGATCTTCGATCTCGCCCAAGAGCTCGGCGGCGAGCCGGGACTTCCCGGTGCCCGCCGCGCCCAGCACGGTTACGAGCTGGCAGGTCTTGTCGTCGGCGGCGCGTTCGAACGCATGTCGGAGCATCGTCAGCTCGCGCTCTCGGCCGACGAGCGGAGAGTCGAGGCGGCGCGCCACCGCCGGGGCGCCGGCCACGACGCCCAGCACACGCCAGGCGGGCATGGGCTCCGCCTTGCCCTTCAGATCCAGCGGCTCCATCGGCTCGACGAGCACGGCGTCGCGCACGAGCCGGTAAGTCGAGTCCCCGATCAGGATCTCCCCCGGGCCGGCCGCGGCCTCGAGCCGCGCCCCGACGTTCACGGCGTCCCCGGTCACGAAGGTCGATCCCGTCGCCGGGTCACCTGCGACGACCTTGCCGGTGTTGATGCCGGTCCGGATGCTGAGGTGGATGCCCCAGCGCTCCTCGAGTTCGGAGTTGAGGTCGCCGAGAGCGGTTCGCATCTCCGTGGCGGCGCGCACTGCGCGCAGGGGGTCGTCCTCGTGCACCGTCGGCGTTCCGAAGACGGCCATCACGGCGTCGCCGATGAACTTCTCGACGGTCCCGCCGTGGCTCTCGATGACCGTGCGCATGTCGCCGAAGAAGCGGTTCATCACACCGCGCGCCGCCTCGGGATCGAGGCGTTCGGCGAGCGGCGTCGAGTCCTTCACGTCCGCGAACAGGACCGTGACGGTCTTGCGTAGCTGGCCCTCCGCGGTGCGCTCGGCGAGCGGCGTACCGCAGGCGAGACAGAAACGAGCGCGATCGGGGTTTTCCTCCCCACAGCGGGGACAGGCGGCCATGGCCCCGATAGTAGGAGCCTCGAAGGGCCGTATCTACACTGTTCGGCCGTGTTCGACACCCTTGGCGACAAGCTGAATGCCGCTCTCGGCCCGCTCCGCGGGCGCGGGAAGCTCGACGAGGAGGTGATCTCGCGCGCGATGCGCGAGATCCGGCTCGCGCTGCTCGAGGCGGACGTCAACTTCAAGGTCGTCAAGGACTTCGTCGCACGTGTGAAGGAGCGCGCGCTCGGCCAGGACGTCATGCGCAGCCTCACGCCCGGCCAGCAGGTCGTGAAGATCGTTCATGAAGAGCTGACCGAGCTGATGGGATCCGGCAGCTCGAAGCTCGCGTTCGCCGGCAAGCCGCCGACCGTGATCCTGCTCGCCGGCCTCCAGGGCTCCGGGAAGACGACCGCCGCGGCCAAGCTCGCCGTGCTCCTGCGCAAGGAAAACCACACGCCCGCGCTCGTTGCCGCCGACCTTCAGCGCCCCGCCGCCGTCGACCAGCTGCAGCAGCTCGGCCGGCAGATCCAGGTGCCGGTCTTCACTGGGCCGGACCCGGTGAAAGCCGTGACCGTGGGGATTCAGCAGGCCCGGGACCAGGGCGCCGACGTCGTCATCCTCGACACGGCGGGGCGCCCCCCCCCCGCCCAGGAGCTGGTGGGCGGGGATGCCCCCCCGCCCCGCGCCGCGCGGCCCCC
>Ga0081538_10000733_pt1 | contig 35847 bp, 30 predicted proteins | sample TabmetS5T2R1_FD_71022 | JGI IMG/M metagenome (GOLD analysis project Ga0081538, IMG submission 71022) | Tabebuia heterophylla rhizosphere microbial communities from the University of Puerto Rico - S5T2R1 | ecosystem: Host-associated > Plants > Roots > Rhizosphere ...
TGCTCCTCGCACACGTAGCCTCCGGCTACGCGCACTCGTCGCGCACAAGCGATGCGAGGCGCAGTCGCACCCTCGGTGCGTGACCGTATTTACGGTTGGGAGCACTGAGGAGATCCTCGGTCGTCACCCGCGCGTGCGCGCAAACCTCCAGCGCCCGCCGGTGTAGCGGCCCCGGAACTCCCTCAAGGAAGCGGTTGACTAGCACGTGCACGACATCGGGCGTGCGGGCCAGGTCGACGCTGGCGTCGCTGGCTCCCTGCGCGAGCACATCGACCACCAACGACAAGGCCAGCGGGTGCCCGTGGGTCACACGCAGGGTCTGCTCGTGGAGATCCTCCGGCAAGCCGGCGCAGGCGAGGTAGGCACGGCCCTCGTCTGGGCTAAGGTTGCGCAGTGGCACCACCCGCAACAGGCCGCGCCAGCCAGCGTCCTCGCGCCAGGCGGGGGCCGGCGGGTAGCGCCCCGCGATCACCACGACTGTCCCATCAGGCAGCTCGGGGAGAAATCGGGTCCGGAGCCAGTCGTCCAATGCCGCCAACACCTCATAGGTGTCGATCAGCAGCGCGCAGCGCCCGCCGGTCAGCGCGTCCACAGCCGTCGCGCCATTCCCCTCCCCAAGGGCAGCCCCAGGGGCAGCACCAAGGGCAGCAAGGACCGCCGCGTCGAACGCCTGGGGCGACGGCTCCAAGTCGCGGGCGTCCAAGAGCACCGGGGTCACCCCGCACTCGGCGGCGAGATCGGCAAAGGCCTGCAGCAACGCGGTCTTGCCCACTCCGCCAGGGCCGTGCACGTGGAGGACCGCGAAGGATGGCGCTGGGTCCTCCAAGGCAGCCCGGAACAGCGCGAGCTCATCAAGCCGGCCGACGAAGGCGCGCTGGCGCGCCGGTACCAACCGCTCCCTGAGCGTCCGCACCCGGCTCCGGGCCGTCCGTCCCAGCTCGTTCATCCGCTCCGCCACCACAATCGCGATTCTCTAATGATGCGCCAGGGAGGATCGCTCCACCACGATGTCCCTGCGCGCCGACCCGCAGCCGTCAGCGCCCGCGCGACGGGCACACTGGCGGCGTCCCGCATCCACAAAGCGCGCCAAGAAGGCCTCATCACCGCTGGCAACACCAGGATTGCCATGGGACCACGCGGAGGTGGGGCGGTCTTGATTTAAGGGGGCCAGGATCCTTGACTTCGAGTCATGCAGCTGTGACGGTCAGAGTTCCGTGCGCATAGGCATGGCGTCTGTAACCAGCAGCTAGGGCACGATCCGCTACTGCAGTTGTGCTTTTATAAGGATCTCATAAAAGCACAACTACGGCGCTACCAGGACATGATCGCTCAACACTCCGATGGCCATACCCGCGTCCCGGCTACCGCACGGCAGATACCCAAACACACGTTGGCGTTGCGCGACGCCCGTGGCCCTGGGCGCGTCAACCCCCAGGCGCTGGCTCAGGCTGTGAGCCTGACCGCAACCTGGTCAACCACCTGCGCGACGAGCGTGACGCGCTGCTCACCTTCCTGGTCGTGGCCGGACGAACTCAGGAGGCGAACTGAAGGGCCCGACAGAGGCTGGCGACCAACTGCAGACGCTGTAGCCGCAACCGCACCCGTCGAGGCGCGGATACCGGGCGGTCCCGCTCAACCCTGGACCGCCTGATGGCCCTCCCCCGACGTCCCGAGGAGCATCAGCGTGGTCATTACCGGGCGGTCACCACTGAGTGCCGCGACACCGCGGGAGCCATGGCGGGACATCTGAGCATAAGCGCAACCTGGCAGATCTCATCGGCAACGCGCTCAACCAAACCACTGGTGAGCAGAAGGGTGCCCAAAAGCAGGAAACTTCACCATTAGTAATGGAGGCTCAGCGCAGACGACACTACAGAGGAGACAACTCGCACATGACGCCACTTCGCATTCTCATTGCGGACGATCACCCCGTATTCCGGGCGGGGCTGCGCGTCATGCTCGCGATGATGCCTCGCATCGAGATCATTGGGGAGGTCGAGACTAGTGCACATGCCGTGGACGCCGCCCTCAACACCAAACCTGACATCCTTTTGATGAATCTACATATATCGGAAGCTAGCACCATCGAGACGATCCGTCGCATCGTGGCCTCTTGTCCCCAGACCCGCGTGCTTGCGTTAGCGGTGTCGCGTGAAGACGAGGCGGTATTCGCCGCCATGAGCGCCGGAGCCCGCGGTGTTCTCTTGAAGGGCGCTAGCCAACGAGAGATCGTGATCGCCATCGAAGCCGTGGCCACTGGCGCGGTGATCTTCTGCCCCATGATCGCCCAGCGCGTGATCGACTTCTTCTCTGGATCACACGGACACACCGGACCGAAGCCGTTCTCCGAGTTGACCGACCGCGAGCACGAGATCCTTGACCTCATCGCCCGTGGCGAGAGCAACACGACGATCGCTCAACGCCTCATGCTCAGCCCCAAGACGATCCGCAACCACATCTCGAACATCTTCACGAAACTCCGCGTTCCCGACCGCGCCCATGCGATCGTCTGGGCCAGGCGTGCTGGGCTTGGCCAAGACGCTCATGAGCCAGGTCCGGGCTAAGCGCACCCGCCCGAAGCTACGGTTGGGAGCACTGACCCAGAGCGGATCCAGGCGATGGCTGAGCGCCTCGGGGTGAGCCTGCCACGGCCAGTGGGTGGCCTCGCTTGACATGGATGCCGTGCTCGACAGCGGAGGGCTGACGGCATGGGCGACCTCGCGGCCTCCTGCCCAGCTACTGGAGCTGTTCGAGGTTGTCGCGGCGTCAGGTGGGGCCGTCGTCGTCCCCACTGTGACGGTCGCTGAGTCGACCACCGGCCGCCAACGCGAGGATGCCTTAGGGCTTGGTATGAATAACGTTTCTGATGGCCGGGCGGTCTAAGCGGCCGAGGCAGCAGCCACCAAGGAGGCATTTGGCGCGCAAGCCCAAGGCCATGCCGCCGCTGTGAGACGAGCGCAGCGGCACGCGTCGACAGCCGCTGAGACGCAGGCGCCGGGTCGCCTCACAATCCCCCACCAAACGTAGAAAACGCTTGGCACAAGCCGATCCAACCTGCTACTCTACGAACATACGTTCTAGCAGTAGGGGGAGGTGAGGCCGATGGGCGAGCTGCGGTCAGCCATCGACGCCCTAGCCGCCCTCGACCTCGACGACCTCGACAACACGGCGTTGGGCGAGCTGATCGTGGAGGCCTGCCGCCAACGCGACCGGCTGGACGGGCTATGCCACCGGCTGGTCGGCGAGCACGACCGGCGCCTGGCCTGGAAAACCGACGGCGCCCGCTCAGAGAAACACTGGCTGGCCGACCACTGCCGCATGAGCCCAGCCGAGGCCGCCACCCGGGCCAACACCGCGCGGAACTTGGATCGGCTGCCCGAGACCGCGCAGGCGCTGGCCGACGGGACCATCAGCGCGGGGCAAGCTCGGGTGGCCGCGCAGGCGGTGCGGGACCTGCCAGGAGACGCGCTGGCCGGCCTCGACCAGCTCGTCGCCGAGACCGCAGGCCAGGTCGACACGGCCGGGCTGCGGACTGTGGTGGATGATTACGCGCACAGCGTGACCCCTGACAGCCTGGCCGCGCGGCAAGAGCGTGCCCGGAGAACCAGACGGCTCAACGGCACCCGGACCGCCGACGGCGCGATCAGCCTCGAGGGCCGGCTCGACCCGATCGACGGCGAGACCGTCCTCACCGCCCTCGCCCCCTTCCGCCCCCCGTGGCGAGGACGACGACCGCACCCCAGAGCAGCACCGCGCCGACGCGCTCGTCACCCTCGCCAAAATGGCGTTAGACGCCGGCACGCTGCCAAAGACCGGCGGGGTCCGCCCGCACGTCACCATCGTCGTCGACCTGCCCACCCTGCTCGGCCAGCCAGGCGCCCCAGCCGCGCAACTCGACCGGCTGGGCGCGATCTCAGGCGACGCCGCCAGAAGGCTGGCGTGCGACGCCGGGGTGTGCAGGGTGATCACCAACGGCCGGTCCCAGATCCTGGACGCCGGCCGCTCAACCCGCACCGTCACCCCAGCGCAGCGCCGGGCGCTGGCGGTCCGCGACGGCGGCTGCGTGAAGTGCAGAGCGCCGGTCGCCTGGTGCGAGGCCCACCGACCGAGCCAACTTCCCCCACCCGCCCACCCCAAAGGAATCGATCTCGGCCCGACCGATTTGGACAATTTGTGCTTGCTGTGCTGGGGGTGCCACAGGGACGCGCACGAGCGGGGGTGGACGCTGATCCGCGGCCCGGACGGCCACTGGACGGCACGCCCCCCATGACCCCGCACCCCGAACCCAGCCCAGGCCTGCCGCAGGCCGCCGCCACACACCGGCCTGCGGCAGGGACAGACGGCAGCGCCACGTCAAGGTCGCCGACGTCCACGATCGACGGTCGGGCGGCGGGCGGCGGGCCTTGCCGCAGGCCGGCAGCCCAGCTGGCGGGTGGCCTGCGGTGACTCCGTGGCCCACGCCCACGCCCCACGCGTCAGTCTCTGCGTCTCAACCCGAACCCACCGAACAAAACGCACCTAAGCTCACGTCGGCGCAGGCGAGCGTCAATTTTCCTCCGGATCCGCGGGAAAGCTGACATTCACCCCGCAGATGCGGCGCGTGGGACGCGGTTTCCCTCAAATGAGAAGGAAACCGCACATGAGGGGTGGTCGCCACCGGTTGATTCAGGCTCAACGGCCATCAACGTGCGCTGTTGCCGCTGTCCAGCGGCGGCATGACCTTGGGTTGCACGCCGACGCCTGCTCGGCGGCTGCCGCCTTGGCGGCCCAAACCGCCCGGTCCGTCAACGTTGTTAATGCTCAAATCCTTAGTGAACCACCGGCTGCAGCGCGCGTTACTTGACCCGTGCCCGTTGCAGCGGGCGCGCCAGGCGGTCGCGCTGCGGTTCCGTTGCGGCCGGGACGTGTCTGCTGTGGACGCGGTCGTGGCCGCGACCGCCGCGCATCGCGGTAATGCCACGGTGGTAACGGGCGATCCCGCTGATCTCCAGGCGCTGCTCTTCGCAGCCGATGTCCGTCGCCTCGTCGTCAGCGTGTGACCGCCCGCGGTGACCGGGCTGCTGGAGCGGCCAAGCCGTCACCCGCACCGCATCAACGCTCGCGGCACGCGCACGCCCATGCGCTCGTCCGGCGGGCCGAAGAGTTGTGGGTGGATGATGCGCGCGAGGATCTCCGCGCCCTCGACAACGCGCGGCCCCGGCCGGCTGAAATACGAGGTCGCGTCAACCGCCCACACGTTGCCCTCCCGCACCGCCGGCAGCTCGTGCCAACCCTGCGGCAGCCGCGCCCGCGGCAGCTCGCGCAGGGTGTCGTGCGCGGAGTAGCCGCAGGGAGCCAGGATGATCACCTCCGGGGAGTAGGCGCGGATCTCCGCGGCGGTCGTCGTGCGCGACGGCCCGCCTGCGCTGCCGAATGTGCCATCCCCGCCGGCGAGCGCGACCTGCTCGGGAACCCAGTGGCCCGGCGCGAACGGCGGCTCCAGCCATTCCAGGACCAGCGTGCGCGGGCGTCGCGTGACGCCCGTGAGCGAGCGCGCCAGCGCGTCGAGCCGCGCCGCCAACTCGCCGACCAGCGCCTCAGCCTGCGCCTGGGCGCCAGCCAACCGCCCGACGGTGCGGATGTTGGCGAGAATGTCGGCGATCGTGCTCGGCTCCAGCGAGACAACGTTGACGTCTGCGGAGAGCATGCGCGCGGCCCGCTCGACTGTTGTGTAGCTGACCGCGCAGACGTCGCACAGCTCCTGGGTCAGGATCACGTCGGGCCTTAGGGCGCGGAGCTGCGCCTCGTCGAGATCGTAGATCGAGCCGTGCCCGTCAAGCTGCGAGCGGACGGCGTGGTCGATCTCAGCGCTCGTCATCGTCTGATGCGAGATACGGCTCGCGGTCAGCCGTGGCTTGCCGGCGACGCACGGCGGGTAGTCGCACTCGTGCGTGACGCCGACAAGCGACGTGTCCAACCCCAGCGCGCACACGATCTCGGTCGCCGAAGGCAGCAGCGAGATGATGCGCGGCGACTCTCTGCTCATCGAGACGAGGCTAGCCACCCCACGCCCCAGCCCGCCCAGTTGATGCGCCGTGGCGACACGGGGAGCCAGGCCGCAGAACGGCACCGCAGCCAGAGGCGACGCGATGGGCTCACCAGCCGACCATACGGCCAGCGGGTGTCTGTCAACGCTCCGAGCGCAAAAGCACAAGATCGCCCGAGCGCGCCGTTCGCCTCCGGGTTATGCCTCCAGCAGCAGACTCCGGAGCGCCGCGATCAGGTCGCGTCCGCGGGCGAAGCCTCGCGCAACGATCGCCTCACAGGCAGCGCCGGCCAACACGCGCTCCCCATCGTCGGCCACAACCACCAAGGCCCTGAGATCGACATGGTCCTGGGGTCGGCGCTTATCGTCACGGGCAAGCAGCTTGAGGGCGATGAGATGGCCCGTCCGCGCGACCGGCACGGTCAGGCTGGGTAGCACCTCCAATGGCTCCGCAGCGGTGACGATCTCGCGCTCTATGCCCGAAGAGGCGAAGAGCAGGTCAACGACGTTCGTGTCCACGCCCGGTGGTCGAAGCCGGACGGTGGCGAGCCTACCCACAGCCGCCTGCTCGACCGCTGCTCCAACCCCGAACCCAGCGCTGACAAGCGCTCGCACCAAGCGCTCGGCATCACGGTCGTCCCGAACGGCTACCACGAGGTCGATGTCCCGGGTGAAGCGAGGCTCGGTCCTCACTGACACCGCAAGGCCGCCTACCAACGCGAAGGCCGCGCCGAGATTGTGGAGCTCCGTGGCGATCTTGGCTAGCGCAGAGCCGAGGCTGGTCACACGCCCAGCAATGGCCGGCGCGGGCCGGGGCAGTCTCCCCACTCCGCGCCGGGTCGACGGTTGACCCATTCGGTGAGCAGCTGCTCGATCCGCTCGGCGGGTGCGTCAGGCTCCATACGACGCAAGTTCTGGCGCATGATGCGAATCCCCGCATCCGCGAGGTCGAGCGCGACTCGCAGTCGCTCCGCCAGAGCGGTATCAACCACCGGTCAAGTGTACTGGCCACGGATCTTGCGCAGGCCTCACGCGTTGCCCTGGCTCGCGGTCACGCCTGACCGGTTGGCCGATAAGGCGCGCGAGGTTACCCAGCCCAGCGAACTTCGCAAAGGGCCACATTACATGGACGCAATCTCAGCGGGATACCATCCGCCTGCCCAGCGTCTTGGGCAGGCGCCCTGGCAGCTGTGGATGGCACCACCACGCTCCCGACGAACCGCCCTGCTGGCCTAAGACCAACGCCCGAGACGCTCACCGGCGGTGGGAGCCCCAGACGCAGAGGAGGAATCCCATGAAGGCCGATGAGTTCCGCGTGTGGCTGGCGCCTGCCCCTGGGTCAGCGGCCCCTGAGGGGACTCTCGGCGCGCGGGATCTGGCGGACGAGGACGACCGGGCCGCGCTCATCCGCTCCCAGCATCCGCAGATGGCCGCCGCGATCGAGCGAGGCGAGGACGAGATCGAGGTAGAAGGCGAGGTCGTCAACCCGCACCTCCACCTCGCGATGCACGAGGTTATCGTGAACCGGCTCTGGACGGGTGACCCGCCGAGCGTGCGGCAAACCGCGGAGGAGCTGCTCCACCAGGGCCATAGCCACCACGAGGTGCTGCACCTGCTCGGCGCCGACGCGATGCGCGAGATCTGGCAGGGCCTGCGCTCGCTCGAGTTCGACGCCGACGACGAGGAGGGCGCGCTGGACGCGAGCGACGCGCTGCTTGAGGACCACCGCGAGTGGCTGGCCGAGCGCGGCGCGCCCGAGGACGATTGGGTGGCGGACCAGATGCTCCACTGCAAGTGGGGCTACTTGGACGGCAACCTGGGGCGATGGGAGGTCGCTGACCTCAACGAGATTTTCCTGCACCTCTTCCCGCGCAAGGTGATCGTCGAGGCGGAGGACCTGGGCGACATCCTGCCCGCGGCCGGCCGTTTCCTCGAGTTCCTGCAGGAGCGCGGCTGGCTCGCCCACGGGAGCGACCCGCTGCCGCAGCTGCTCCGCGCGCTCGACAGCATGTCCGAGCCGTTCCTGAACGAGATGCAGAACCCGGCCGCCTTCGGGATTGCCAAGTCCCTGTTCTCTGGAGCGGCCCACGAGGGGATCGACTTCTCGGACCCCGCCGCCATCGAGGCGTGGATCCAAGACTTCAACGCCCGGCCGTACGAGGAGCGCGCGGGGCTCATGCCGGGGCCAGTCGGCGGGATCGTGCTCCCTCCGATGGCGCTGCCCAGCGAGGACGTGCTGGCGGCACAGGCGCTGGAGACCCTGGCGATGCGCCAGCTCGCGGCATTCCTGGAGTGGGTTGGGGGCGGCCGAGCGCTGACGCAGAAGGGCAACCTGAAGCTCGCCGATGGCAAGGAGCTGATCGGCCTGCTCGGCACCACGGACACGTTCGACGAGACGATCGGCGACCAGACCTTCAAGACGAGCAGCACAACCGAGCTGACCGGCGTTGACCTCGTCTACCGGCTGGCCCTGAAAGCGCGCCTGGCCCGCAAGCAGCACGGCGCGGTGCGACGCACTAAACGTGGCGCGCGGCTCTCCGCCAACGGCCTGGGAGCTTGGCACGATGTCGTCAACGCCATGCTCGACCTCGGTGTGATCGGCGCTGGCCGCGAGGACCATTACGGGCTGCGGTGGTGGCAGGAGTTTTTCGAGGAGGGCGCCTCCAGGCTGCTCTGCCTGCTGGCTGTCGCCGGGCAGCCGATGCCGATGAAGACGCTTATCGAGTCGGCCCATGAGGAGCTAGCGGACGCCTACGACCTCGACTCGCTGCCGGACGTGCATCACGCCGCGCTGCCACACTCGGTGGCTTGGGCGGTGGCGACACTCGTGGCGCGCCTCGTCTGGCTCGGCATGCTCACCTGGGAGGGTGCCGTCACCGAGACTGACGAGCTGGGGCTGGAGCGGCGGAGCGGCGGGGAGATCGCCCTGACCGACCTTGGACGCTGGTTCGCCAGGCCACTCCTCACCACGCATGGGGTAACGGTGCCGGTGCCTGGGGATCTGGTAGGCAAACCAGCGTCCGAGCTGCTTGACGCAATCACGGCCTGGCCTGAGGAGGCCGCGAAGGCGGAGCTGCAGGCGTGGGCGCGCGGCCGGGACACTGCGGCCACCGAGCTGGCCGAGGCGGCCCGCGGCGGGTCGCCCGACCGCTTCGCGCTGGTGCTCTGCGCGTTGGAATCGATCGGCGAGGCCGCCGAGCCGGCTGTGCGCGCGCTGCTGGAGGACCCGACGCTCCGACCGCTGGCCGCGGCGTGGCTGGTCAGCCAGGGGTACGAGGAGCTGGACTTCCTCCAGCCGAGGGACACACCAGCCGCGTTCATCCAGGCGCTGGCCATCGGTCTGGTGACAGGTGGCGCCGAGGCCGTGACGGAGATGTTCGCGGCCGGCGCCGAGACGCACGAGCAAGTCGCGATCCTGGAGGAGCTCTGGAGCGTCGACGACCCCTACACCGAGCCAATCCTGGAGGCAATCACCTCCGCGCCCGACAAGAGGGTCGCCAAGGCCGCCCGCAAAGCGCTGTTCAAGTACCGCAGCGTGCGGCGCTGAGCGGGACCCGCCTACAGCTTCCAGCGCTCAGGCCTCCAGCCCGTCGGACAACGTCAAGAGCACCGCCGTGTCGATGCCAAGCCGCGCAAGCGCGTCACGGTGCGTGAGGGGGTCGACACGCGCGGGCAGCTCCCGCTCGGCCTGCTCAGCACGGGCGAGATCGCCACGCATGACGAACATCTCGACGATCTGGTTGCGCTCGATCTCCATCGGGATGGAGTGATCCTCGCGCTCCGCGGCAGCGCTGTCGAGACGTGCAGCTCGTCTGCCCGGCTGCCACGAGCTGTGGCTTCAGGGGCTGTCGCGCATATGGAATCACTGAGCGGTATGTTTTGGCATGATATACCGATGGCGCAGACCACTCAGGTCGTCGTAAAACCACCCAACGAGGTGCTCTCCGGAGTGGATCGGCTCGTCGCGGCGGGCGAGTTCGCCAACCGATCACAGGTGATTCGCCAGGCCCTGGGAGCGCTGCTTGAGCGCGACGAGCGCCGACGGATCGACGACGCATCCGCGGCAGGGTTCGCTCGAGTGCCCGAGACCGATGCCGAGCTACCCGATGCCATGCGCCTCGCAAAGAGGCAATCGAGGAAGAGCCGTGGGAGCCCTGGTGGTAGCGCGTGGTGGCCGCGGTGACGTTGGGACTGTTGAGGCCAGGCCCGGTCAGTACACGTCCTGGCCGTCGAACTCCCCGCCCAGGCACGACGCCCCCTTCGGCGCGGACGCGTCGGGAATCACCGCCCCGCCACGCGCCAAACAAGCCTCGGCGGGAACTGCGGCGTGGGCTGGTGAGGCCAGGCTCATGAGGGCCATGACCGCTGCCATGACCACGATGCGGCGCGCGTGCTTCACGGTGTCCTCCAGCGATGATGTCGTGCCAGTGTGCGGCGGGAGCGGGCTTCCTCCAGTGAGGTAAGGGCACGCGCAAGGCGCCCGCGTCATGCAGATGGCGCATCCGCGCCCTGGCTGGGGGCTTATTTCGCTGGGGAGCGCACCGCGCCAGCCTGAGTCAGCGCGCGACTGCCTCGTAGAGCTCCACCAGGCGGTGGATGTTGCGCTCGACCGTGAACTGCCCGCGCAGGGCGATGACCTGGCGGCGCAGCACAGGCAGGTCGATGGCGGCCAGCTGCGCGGCGAGGCCCTCGACGTCATCCATCGCCAGTCCGACGCCGTGCTCGTGGAGGAACCGCTCGAGCGCGCGGTGGCGCAGCGCCAGCACGGGCAAGCCGCATCCGAGGTACTCGAACAGCTTGTTCGGGAGCACGGTATCCAGGTGCGCGCCGTTCAACGCGGCGTTGAAGCCCGCCCAGCCGTAGTCGTACTGCGGCAAGGCGCGGAGGAGCGCATACGGGTCTAGCGTGCCGTGGCAGCAGATCCCGTCCAGCGCCTGGTACGCGGGCGCGGGCCGCGCGGGATAGACGTGCAGCTCGATCCCCTCACGCGCGAGCGCGCGGAAGATGTCCCGCAGGTCATAGTGCCCACCATCGGCGAACAGCGTGCCCTGGTACACGAGCCGCCATGCGCCGCGGCGCGGGCGCCTCCGGGGTGGGAGATCCTCCGGGAGGCCCGCGCCGACCACGTAGTTCGCGAACACCAGTGTCCTGGCGGGAAGTTGGTAGCGGGCGGCGATCTCGGTGAGAAGGACCTCAGAGACGGTGACGAGGGCGGCGCTGTCCTCGACGGCGCGCCGCTCGAGCAGCAGCGGGTCCTCGGGCGGGGGGAAGCCGTCCCGGTACGAGGTCCGGCGCAGGCTCTGAAAATCGTGGACGTCGTGGATCACGGGAATCCGGCCGCCGGTGGCCTCGTGCGCGAGCACCGTCAGCTCGTCCGGCAGGTTGTGGCTGTGGACGAGGTCAGGCTTGAACGCGGTGACGACGTCACGGATCTCGCTCCGCGGATCGTCCGTGAGCGGCCACCACCGATCGAACAGCTCGTCACCCGTGCGGTAGAAGCCGGACAGGGTCCGGCCACGGTAGGCGAAGTCGAGGCGCAAGCCTGGCACGAGCGCCCTGAGACCGGCAGCGTACTTGAGGGTCCGGATACAAGGCTGCTGCTGAAGGAACAGGACGCGCATCAGCCGCGCGTGCGGATAACCCTGGCGGGATTGCCAACCGCGACGCTGTAGTCGGGCACGGGCTTCGTCACGACGCTGCCAGCGCCGATGACGCAGCCCCGGCCGATCCGCACACCGGGCAGGATACACACGCCCATGCCGATCCAGCAGTCCTCGCCGATCTCCACCGGCTCGCTGACCCACCCTTGCGCGCCGATCGGGCGGGCGAGATTGTCCATCTCGTGGTTCGCCGTGTGGATCATCGAGCCCGGGCCAATGATCGCGTGATCACCGATACGCAGCCCCCCGTACCCGTTCACATAGCATCCGTAATTGAATCCCACATGGTCGCCCAGCTCGATGTGCTCGCCGTTCAGCCACACGATGAGGTCAATGTAGAAGCAGCCCTCGCCGACGCGCTTCGCGTCACGGGGCTGGAACGGAATGACGCGCTTGCTGCGCTCGTTGATCAACACAGCGCCTCCTTGAGCCAATGCGAAGATCAAAGGAGGATCCTCACATAGACACCCAAGTTCAGCCTAGCGCTGAGGTCGACCCGCGTGCTCACGTGGGCGCTGGTTGCATCGTGTGGCACCTCGCGCAGATCCGCGAGAGCGCCGAGCTCGGGGAGGGCTGCGTCGTGGGGCGGGGTGTGTACATCGATAGCGGGGTCCGCATCGGGCGCCGCTGCAAGCTCCAGAGCTATGCGCTGGTCTTCGCTCCAGCGGAGCTTGGGGACGGGGTGTTCGTCGGGCCAGCGGCGGTGCTGACGAACGACCGATACCCGCGAGCGGTGAACCCTGATGGAACGTTGAAACGCGGGAGGGACTGGGAGGCCGTGGGCGTCACCGTCCGCGAGGGGGCGTCGATCAGCGCGCGAGCCGTCGTCGTCGGGGGCGTCACGATCGGGCGGTGGGCGCTCGTGGGGGCCGGGGCGGTCGTGACGCGCGACGTGCCCGACCACGCGCTCGTCGTCGGCGTCCCCGCCCGGCGGGTCGGCTGGGTCGGGCGGGCGGGGGTGCCCTTGGCTCAGGAGCCTGGCGGGACCTGGCGCTGCCCGCGGGACGGCGCCCGGTACGCTGAGGAGCACGGCCAGCTCGTCGCGCGATGATCCCGCTCTCCCGGCCGCTGCTCGGCGATGAGGAGCGGGCGGCGGTCGGGCGTGTGCTCGCCTCGGGGCACATCGCGCAAGGACCGGAGGTTGCCGCGTTCGAGGAGGAGTTCTCGGCGCTCGTCGGCGGCCGGCGCTGCGTCGCGGTGAGCTCGGGGACGGCGGCGCTGCACCTCGGGCTCCTCGCCGCGGGCATCGGCCGCGGGGATCAGGTGATCGTGCCGTCATTCAGCTTCGCGGCCTCGGCGAACGCGGCCCGGCTGTGCGGGGCAGCCGTGGTTTTCGCCGACATCGAGCCCAGCCACTTCTGCCTCGACCCAGCCGCGGTCGAGGCGGCCATCACGCCGTCCACGGCCGCGATCATGCCGGTCCACCTCTACGGCCACCCCGCCGCCATGGGCGCGCTCGCCGCGATCGCCGACCGCCACGGCCTGCTCCTCGTCGAGGACGCCGCCCAGGCTCACGGCGCCCGCCTGCACGGCCAGCCGGTTGGCTCGCTGGGCCACCTCGCGGCCTTCAGCTTCTACCCTACGAAGAACATGACGACTGGCGAGGGCGGCATGATCACCACTCACGACCAGCAGGTCGCGCGCACCGCGCGGCTGCTCCGCAACCAGGGCATGTCGCGCCGTTACCACCACGCGATCGTCGGCTTGAACGCGCGGATGACTGACCTCGCCGCGGCGATCGGGCGGGTCCAGCTCCGCCGGCTCCCTGGCTGGAACGACGCCCGCCGCGCGTTCGCGCGGCGGTACGACGCTGCCCTGCGCGGCGTCGTGACCCCGCCCATCGCCGAGGGCGCCGAGCACGCCTATCACCAGTACACCGTCCGCAGCGCTGCCCGGGACGCGCTCCAGCGCGGCCTGCAGCGGCAGGGCATCGGGTGCGGCGTCTACTACCCCGTGCCGATCCACCGGCAACCGCCCTACGCTACCGGCGCTGACCTCCCCGAGACCGAGCGGGCAGCCGCCGAGGTGCTCTCCCTCCCGATCCGGCCGGACCTCACGGACGCCGAGGTCGAAGCGGTGATCAGGGCCGTCAACCAGTGACGCGGCGAGCCGGTGTCCTGCGAGCTGGTGTGCTGGGCCTCGGGATGATGGGCCGCCACCATGCCCGAACGCTCCGCCAGCTCGACGGCGTGGAGCTGGTGGGAGTCGCCGACCCGCAAGGCGATCGGTTCGGCTGCGCGCGGGGAGTGCCATGCGTCGATGACCTCGGCGCGCTGCTCGAGCTTGGCCTGGACCTCTGCGTCGTCGCCGTGCCGGCCGGCGGCCACGAGGCGGCCGGCGTGCGGCTCGCTGAGGCAGGGGTCCATACGTTGATCGAGAAGCCCCTAGCCGACAGCGCCACTGCGGCGCGCCGGCTCGTCCACGCCTTCGACCAGGCGGGGCTGGTCGGCTGCGTCGGTCACATCGAGCGCTACAACCCCGCGCTGCAGGCGCTCCACGCGCTGCTCAACGCGGGGGATCTCGGCGTGATCTTCCAAATCGCCACCCGCCGGCATGGCCCGTTCCCGAGCCGCGTGCGCGACATCGGCGTCGTCAAAGACCTCGCCGTCCATGACCTCGACCTCACCGCCTGGGCAGCCAGATCGCCGTTCACGTCGGTCAGCGCCCGGACCGCGCGCAGGGCGGGGAGCCACCACGAGGACCTCGTCGCCGTGACCGGCCTGCTCGCGGACGGGACGGTCACGAACCACCTGGTGAACTGGCTCACCCCGCTCAAAGCGCGGGTCATCACGGTGACCGGCGAGCGCGGCTGCCTCGTTGCCGACGCCATCACCGCCACCCTGACGCTCTATGAGAGCGGCGCCGCCCCGACCACGTGGAGCACCGGTGATCTGCCCGAGGGCGGCCTGCTGCTCCCCACGGGCCCGAGGGTCGACCCGCTGCGCGCGCAGCTCGCCGCATTCCGCGACGCGGTGCTGCACGGCACGGGCGATGCCGTGCGGATGGCCAACGGCCTGGCCATCCTCGAGGTCGCCGAGGCGTGCCTCACCTCTGCCCGCAAGGGCATCACCATCGATCTGTGCCCAGTCCCATGAGGGTGTGCGTGGTCGGGCTCGGCAAAGTCGGCCTGCCGCTGGCGGTCCAGATCGCATCGAAAGGGCACACGGTGGTGGGCGCTGACATCAATCCTCCCCTTGTCGCCCTGGTCGGCGAGGGCCGCGCGCCGTTCCCGGGCGAGGCAGCGCTCGACGAGCGCCTCGCCGCCACCGTGCGCGCGGGACGGTTGCGCGCCACGACCGACACCACCGCCGCGACCGCCTCCAGCGAGGCCGTGGTCGTCGTCGTGCCGCTGGTGGTCGATGCTGGGGGCCGCCCCGACTTCCGCGCGCTCGACGCGGCCACAGAGGCGATCGCGCTCGGCGTATCCCCTGGCGCGCTCGTGAGCTACGAGACGACGCTGCCGGTCGGGACCACTCGGCGGCGGCTCGCGCCCATGCTTGCCATGGGCTCCGGGCTGGCGCTCGGCGAGACGCTGTTCGTATGCCACAGCCCGGAGCGGGTGCTCATCGGCCGGGTCTTCGCCGACCTCCGCCGCTACCCGAAGCTCGTCGGCGCCACGGACCCGGCGAGCGCTAAGCACGCGGTTAGCCTCTACGAGGCGGTGCTCGACTTCGATCCCCGGCCCGACCTGCCGCGCCCTAACGGCGTGTGGGACCTCGGCAGCGCCGAGGCGGCCGAGCTGGCCAAGCTCGCCGAGACCACCTACCGCGACGTGAACATCGCCCTCGCGAATGAGTTCGCCCGCTTCGCCGACACGATCGGCGTCGACGTCCACGCCGTGATCAACGCCGCCAACAGCCAGCCGTTCAGCCACATCCACTCCCCCGGCATCGCGGTCGGCGGCCACTGCATCCCGGTCTACCCGCGCCTCTACCTCGCCGGTGACCCCGGGGCGCGTGTGCCGGCGGCAGCCCGCGCCGTGAATGACACGATGCCCGCCTACGCGGTCGCGCAACTGGCCGCGCGCCTCGGGGGCCTCGACGGGCTACGCGTGGCGGTGCTCGGCGCCGCGTACCGGGGCGGGGTCAAGGAGACCGCCTTCTCGGGCGTCTTCGGCGTCGTCACAGCGCTCGGGGCGGCGGGCGCCCGGCCACTCGTCCACGATCCGCTCTTCCACGACGACGAGCTGCGCGCCCTCGGCCTTGATCCGTACCACCTCGGCGAGCCAGCCGACGCCGCGATCATCCAGGCCGACCACGACCTCTACCGGCACATCGGCCCGCACGACCTGCCAGGAGTCCGCGCGTTGCTCGACGGCCGCGCCATCACCTCACCAGACCGCTGGCCGGCCGTCGTCCATGTGGCGCTGGGCCGCCCCTCGCCGGGTGATCAAGCGGCGCCGCCGCACCACTCGTGACTGGCCGCTGCGGTTGCTTGGACAGTCGCTGGCGCGGCTCCACACCGGCAAGAGAGGGCACATGCCTCGGCTCAATACATCTCGACAGATGCTGGCGCGGCGTCAGCTGGCTGCCGCCTCCCATGCGCGGCGGCGAGCTTGAGCCTGATCAATCGAGTGGTTGCGGTGAACTCCGCGAGGTGGCGCCCAGGGGTGGAGCCTGCGGCAGAGCGCGGAGAGCCCGAAGGCTGCCCGCAAGTTGTCCCCCTCAAGCGGCGCTGCCGGAGGGCGTCGCGCGTCCTCGATGCGCCGCAGCTTGGTGACTGCCATCACGCCTCCTCAAAGAGCCCAAACCGCTCGCGGATACGCTCCGCGTCCACACGATCCTGCGGCCTGACCGTATCGCGCTTCATCTGGTAGAGCATGCGCGGCGTTGCCACGCGAATGGTGATGCCCTCAACGACCAGCTCCTCCGACTCGATGTCACGGAACTCGAAGGCCTCTCCGAGGCGGGCGACGAGATCGATCACGAAACCGCCGTCAGGCGGACCATATTGGATGACTGGATAGGGCCCGGACAGGTCCTCGCTTGAGATCTCGCTGATGCTGTCATCCGCGAAAACGGCGTACAGCGCGCGCTTCAGCCGCTCGACGTTGTCGGCATCCGGCGCCACGAAGACGTCGATGCCCCGCGTCGCTCGCACGAGCCCTTGGGCCGCCATCGCCATCGAGCCGATAAGGACGTAGCGAACTCCCTCGCGCTCGAACGCCGCAAACAGGACAATCGCCTGATCGAACTCCATGACCGCTCATCGTAGATTGCGCCGTCGCGCAGGCGCGGATGGCGCGCACCGGAGCAAGATGGTGGCTCCAAGCCGAGGGGCACGGCTAGATTGAGCCGGGCGGCAGCGGCGCCTCCGGGAGACCAGGTGTGCTCGTCTATCTGGGAGTGGGATCGGTCGCGGCGGCGACGCTCCTGTACGAGGTCGCGCTGACCCGGATCTTCTCCATCGCCTACGGCTACCACTTCGCGTTCCTGGCGATGAGCCTTGGCCTGCTGGGGTTCGGGGCAAGCGGCACCCTGCTCGGGCTTCGCCCACCCGCGCGCCAGCCGTTGCGCCCTGCGCTGCTGGCTCGCCTGGCGGCGGCTGCGTCGCTTGCGCTGGTGGGCGGCTACGCCGCCTCGAACTGGATCCCGTTCGATCCCTACCGCGTGGGCTGGGAGCCGCGCCAGCTCGCGCTTCTCGCCGCGTACCTGCTCTGCTATGCCGTGGCGTTCCTGCTCGCCGGGCTGGTCCTGGGGTTGCCGCTCGTGAGGTGGCCGCAGCGGGCCCCGGGCTTGTACGGCGCGAACCTCGCGGGCTCGGCGGCCGGCGCCGTGGCTGCCCTGGCCGCCTTGGACCGGGCGGACCCCACCGTGGCGGTCCTGCTGGCCGGGGTGACGGCCGCCCTCGGCTCCTTGGCGTTCGCGTGCGTACGATCCCAGGCCGAGGCGCCCGCCGGCCACGTGCGCCGGGACCGGCTCCTCGGGCTGGCGGCTGCCAGCCTAGCCCTGCTGGGCTTGGGGCAGCCGCCCTCCTGGTTGGAGATCCGGCTTTCGCCGTACAAGCCGCTGTCCCAGCTGGCGAGCTTCCCGGACGCCCAAATGCTGGACCGCAGGCACAGCGCGGCCTCGCGGATCGATGTCGTGTCCAGCTCGGCTGTGCACTCCGCTCCCGGGTTGACGCTCCAGTACCAGGGGGGACTACCCGAGCAGACCGCCGTGGTGCTCGACGGCGAGGTCGTGCTGCCGCTCACCGCCCGGGACGGCCTGACCCACGGCTTCGTTGACGGCCTGCCCACCTCGCTGGCGCATCGCCTGCGGCCGTCGTCCCGGACCCTGGTCCTGGAGCCAGGTGGGGGGCTGGAGGTGCTGTCGGCCCTGGAACTCGGCGCGCGCTCGGTCGTCGCCGTGGAGCACAACCGCCTCCTCGCGGAGCTGCTGACGTCCGGCCTGTCGCCCCGGGCTGGCGGCATCTACGAGGACCCGCGCGTCGAGCTGGCCGTGTCGAGCTCGCGCGGGTACCTGTCACGCTCACAGGAGACGTTCGACCTCATCACGCTGGCCTTGTCAGAGAACCGCCGCGCGGTGACGGCCGGGGCCTTCTCCCTGTCCGAGACCTACCCGTTGACCGCAGAGGCGTTCGACGCCTACCTCGATCACCTGGCGCCGGGGGGCCTGCTGGCCGTCCACCGATGGCTGCAGCTGCCCCCGACCGAGGAGCTACGCGCGGGGGCGCTGGCCGCGGACGCCCTCCGCCGAGACGGGAAGGACCCGGCCGCCAGGATCATCGCCATCCGGTCGTTCTCGACGATGCTGATCCTGGCGAAGCAGGAGCCGTTCAGCCCACCGGAGATCGAGCTGGCGAGGACCTTCGCCCGGGAGCGCCAGTTCGACCTCGTCTGGCACCCGGGGATCCAAGCCGGTGAGGCGAACGTTGCCAACGTGCTGCGCCGGGACCGCTACCACGAGGCCTTCCGGCAGCTCCTGTCGGACCCGCAGGCCCTCTACGAACGCTACGAGTACGACGTGGCGCCGCCGCGGGACACCCGGCCGTTCTTCTTCCACTTCTTCAAATGGGAGCAGACGCCGACCGTCATCGCGCTGCTCGGCAGGACCTGGCAGCCGTTCGGGGGGAGCGGGTACCTCATCCTCGTCGCGCTGCTCGCGCTGGCGGCGGGCCTATCGCTGGCGCTGATCCTGGCGCCGGCCGCCGCCATCCGCAGGCGGGACCGGGGGGAGCGCGCCCACCGGGCGCCGCCGATGGCCTACTTCGCGGCGCTGGGGCTTGGGTTCCTGCTGGTCGAGGTGGCCCTCGTGCAACGCCTCGTGCTGCTGTTGGACCACCCCGCTCAGTCGTTCGCGGTCGTGGTCTTCGGGCTGCTGGCCTTCTCGGGCCTCGGGAGCGCGTTGTCGGCCCGGGTGCCCTGGCGCGGCGGGCTGGCCGCGCTCGTGGCCGTCGTGGCGGCGTACCCGCTGGTATTGGCGAGCGTCATTCCAGGGGCTCTGGGCCTGGACTTGAGGATGCGCATCGGGATCACGCTGCTGTTGCTCGCCCCGCTCGGGTTCCTGATGGGGATCGGGTTCCCCCGCGGCCTGGCGTCGCTCGGCGCCGCCAGGCCCAGCCGGCTGCCGCTGGCCTGGGGAGTCAACGGGTTCGCGTCGGTGGTCAGCGCCATCCTGGCCGCGATGATCGCCCTGTCGTGGGGCTTCCAGGCCGTGCTCGCCTGCGGCGCGCTGGCCTACGCGGTCGCCTTGCTGACCGCTCGAAGCCCGCAGGTCCGCGACGCCGCGGTCACGGCTTCCGGACTAGAGGAACAAACGCGACGTCAGTGATGTTCTCCGAGGTCACCTTGCCCTGCTGCTTCGTCAGCCGCCACAGCGTCTGGTAGCTCCCCGGCGGGCCGACCGGGATCACCATGCGGCCGCCCTCCGACAGCTGCTCCACCAGCGGGGCGGGGATGTGGTCAGCGGCCGCGGTGACGATGACGCCGTCGTAGGGGCCGTGCTCCGCCCACCCGAAATACCCGTCCGCGTTCTTCGTCTGGACGCGCGCGTAGCCCAGCCGCTCCAGCGTGGATGCCGCGCGCCGCGCGAGCGACGGGAGGATCTCCACCGTGGAGACGCGGTCGGTCAGCTCGGCGGCGACTGCCGCTTGGTACCCCGAGCCGGTGCCGATCTCAAGGACCGCCTCGCCGGGCTGCACGTCGAGCAGCTCGGTCATGAGCGCGACGATGTAGGGCTGGCTGATCGTCTGCCCCTCGCCGATCGGCAGGGCACGGTCCTCATACGCCCGGTGCGCCTGCGCGGGCGGGACGAACTCGTGGCGCGGGACGGCTCGCATCGCGTCCAGGACCCTGGAGTCGCGTACCCCCCTGGCGGCGATCTGCGCGTCGACCATCGCCAAGCGGTCCGCTTGAAAGCGGCCGTCGGGCAAGGGCTCCGTCGGACCCGATCCGCCAGCCCGCTCGCCGCCCGGATAGCACGAGCTGAGGGTGCCCATGGCCAGGATTAAGAGCAATGCGAGACATGCTGGCGAGACAGCTTCTCTCATCATGTTGGGCGGCTTCAGTCCGAGACGAGTCAGCGCGAGGCAAGCGCCTCTTGCCGAGACCCTATCAGGGGATGCCAGCCAGGATCACGAAGCGCCTCGCGGTGCCACAAGACAAGGACAAGGAGACCTTGCGTCGCCCTCTGTGGTGAACCGTGCTTCCGCGTCCAAATAGGTTCACCAACCTATCGCCGCTGTCGGCACTTTTAGCCAGGTCGTCAAATCAGATATCCCGGGCCTGGAACTCAAAGCACCCGCCAACTGCTGCGCACGTGTACCCGCCATTAAGATTGAAGGTTTGGATGTAAGGCTTAAATCTAAGTAACTAAATCAAGTCTTGAGCATGAACCAGTGCCGATGCTATGCTCGTAGCGTGGCACACGGGGCTATGGGTTGGTGCTGCTCAACACGGCGGGCGTTACCCAGAGAGAGCTGAAACTTCCCACGGTCAAGATGCTAGGTCCGCCCTAATTGAGCCTGAGAACCAAAAGCATAATATTTATCCGGAACTAGCTCAATGCGATACAGATTTCCAGCGAACGCCCACGGCATTCATCACTCTTAGAGTCTAATAGAAGCCTCAGTCCAGATGTGCAGATACATGGTGACAGATGCTCCCAGCAAAGCATAGTCTGATATGACAATATGTCGTCATCACACTAAGGCTGCGTTGGCGGGACGCAGTGGGGCACTAAAAGAAATGGCTGAGTATCTCTGTACCCCGACGCCTGAGATTAGATATGCGCCAACAGACAGGAAAATATCGACTAAATACTTAAAGTGAGTGGGGGGCCAGCATCACCAAGATGATGAGCTGGCCCCCCAACCCACATGGAAACCGGGTGTTCGCAGCACCCAGCCCCAGCATCACGGATAAGGAGGCCCATGATGCAAGGTCATCTTAGACCATCGCGCGCCCCAACGGGCGCTCAAGACCATATCCGCACTAACGAACTGGCTGCTCACCCAGCCTTGCGGCTCCCCTCGGTCGCTGTAGGGCGCGATGACCGGCAACTTGCGACCACTCCACGGGTCAGCGTCGTCATCCCAGCCCTTAACGAAGCGGAGAACTTGCCGCACGTGCTTACGGCGCTGCCAAGCGGTTTGCACGAGGTGGTCCTCGTCGATGGGCACTCGACCGACGAAACCGTTGCCGTCGCCCGGCAGCTTCGGCCCGACGTCAAGATCATCACCCAGTCAGGAGTGGGAAAAGGCAATGCGCTCGCATCCGGATTTGCCGCCTGCGAAGGTGACATCATCGTGACGATCGACGCAGACGGGTCAGCCGACGCTGCCGAGATCCCGCGCTTCGTCGCGGTATTGCTCAACGGCGCCGACGTGGCGACGGGCTCACGTTTCCTGCAGGGCAGCGGCAGTGCCGACATCACGCGAGTACGGCGATGGGGAAATCTTCTACTCAAGATGTTTGCAAATTGCTTGTTTGGCACAAGATATACCGACTTGTGCTATGGGTACAATGCATTTTGGTCTTGGTGCCTCGAGAATATTTCCTTCAACTGTGAAGGATTCGAGGTTGAGACATTGCTTCACATTCGTGCCGTAGAGGCCGGCTTGGTCGTACACGAGGTGCCGAGTTACGAGCATCGCCGAATCCATGGCGCAAGCAATCTCCGCGTCGTCCGTGACGGCTGGCGAGTCCTGCAGACAATCCTCGCCGAGCGCTTCAAATCGCCTTCAGTTCATCAGCCGGCCGCATCTTGGAGCAAGAGCTGATGATGTCAATCACCAAACCTGTACCCGACGCCCGGTTGCAGCGTGATCTGTGCTTACACGGAGGAGAAATGGAACAAATCTGGTGCCGTAAGCCTAAAGAAAGCTGGCGCGCAGGATCTGTCGGTGCACGGACACCAGCCTGGGGCGGCCAGTGGGCGCCACGCTTGTTCCCCAACGAGTTACGGACCGCGAGCACAGGCTATCCCTTGCATTCCCCCCGATTCACGCGACGTGGCGCTGCCCGCTCGGTCCAGACGCGGAATCAAAGCGCATGACACGTCTCGTCGCCGCGCTGACCGGGCTCTGCCTGCTCACTGCCCTGCTTATGGGGCCGCCAGCGGTGGCGTCACCGGTCGAGGTCGGCTACGAGGATCATTCCTACGCCGGCACGACTGCGCCTACCGGCCAAAAGCCGCAGAGTAAGCTGTGGGTCAATGACGGGCTGTGGTGGGGCGTCTTATGGAATCCCGACGCAAAGAACTTCCATATTTACCGGTTCGACAAGGCGAATCAGACCTGGGTCGACACCGGCACCAAGGCCGACACGCGGGCGAACTCGAGCGCGGATGCGCTATGGGATGACACCAAGCTGTACATCGCCTCGGCGACCACCTCGGCGACCTCCTCCGGGGCCGGGAAGGTCTGGCGCTACAGCTACGACGCCGCGGCCAAGCGCTACACGCTCGACTCGGGGTTCCCGAAGACCGTCACGAGTCAAGGGATGGAAGCCCTCGTGGTAGAGAAGGACAGCACTGGGAAACTGTGGGCCACGTATACGCAGGGCAACAAGGTGTTCGTCACGCATACGACGACGAGCGACACGACCTGGCTCACCCCCTACGAACTGCCGGTGCCCGGGGCGACGAACCTCACCTCCGACGACCTGTCCGCGGTCGTGGCCTTCGGTAGCGCGATCGGCGTGATGTGGAGCAACCAGAACGACAGCGCGATGTACTTCGCAATTCACGCGAGCGGGGCCGGCGACGGGGCCGCCGACTGGCAGCAGGAGACGGCGTATTCACAACCCGAAGGCGCGGACGACCATATCAGCCTGCGCCATCTCGAGGCCGACCCGGCCGGCGAGGTGTTCGCCGCGACGAAAACCTCGCTGAACGCGCCGCACGACCCGCTGATCCTCGTACTCGTGCGCAAGCCCTCGTCAGGCTGGGAGGCCCACGTCTTCGGCACAGTCGCCGATAACCATTCCCGAGCAATCCTCGCGTTGGACACGACCAACCGTGAGGTCTATGTGTTCGCGGCCGCCCCGTGCTGCAGCGGCGGCACCATCTACGTGAAGAAGTCCGGGTTCGAGGCGATCTCGTTCCCTCCCGGCCTCGGCACGCCAGTTATCCAGAGCAGCGCGAACCCGAAGATCAACAACCCGACATCGACGAAGCAGAACGTCACAATCGATACGGGGCTGCTCGTCGCCGCGGGGGACGACTCGACCCGGCGCTACTTGCACAATTTCCTCGCGCTCGGAACGCCCGTCCCGTCCCCGCCCGACACGATCATCGACGCCGGGCCGTCCGGCACCGTGAACGCCTCCAGCGCGACGTTCACGTTCTCGTCTAGCCCCGCCGGCGCGACGTTCGACTGCGACCTCGACGGCTCCGGGTTCACGGCCTGCTCCTCCCCACAGGAGTACTCCGGCTTGGCGGACGGGAGCCACACGTTCCAGGTGCGCGCCACCAACTCGAACGGCACAGACGCGACCCCAGCGAGCCGAACATGGACGGTCCAAACCGGCGCCCCGCTGTTCGCTGACGGCTTTGAGTCCGGCGACTTCTCCGCCTGGACGACCGCGCTGACCGGTGGAGACGGGGTGGCGAGCGTGCAGAGCAGTAGGGTGCGGGAGGGAGCCTTCGCCGTGCAACTGTCGGCAACAGCCTCGAGTGGCTCGTTCGCATACGCCCGCACAACGCTGCAGGCGAGCATCACGAACCTGGTAGCCAGCGAAGACGTCCTCATCGCCCAAGAGGGCGCCGCGGGATCGAACGTCCCAGTGCTGCGCCTGTTCGACGGGATCGGCGCACGGCGGATCAACGTGTTCCGTCAGAACGCCGCGGGCGACAAGGTCTACATCAACCACGGAAGCGGCAACGTCCTGACGGCCGCTCGGCTGCCGCTGGACGTCTGGGCACATGCCGAGCTTCGTGTGGTTCTGAACGGCGCGGGGGCCGATGTCGTCGAGTTCCGGCTCGACGGAACCCTCGTGTACTCCACTACCACGGCGACCGTCGGCGTGAGCGGGTTACGAACCCTGCAGATCGGCAACGACACGAAGGCCCAGGCTCACACGACCTTCGTGGACAACGTCCAGTTGCGCTAGCCGGCACTCAACAGAAGGGAAACGAGTGATTCCTCACACGCATGCAAACGGAACCCAGCCCTGGGCCGAGTTCGACATTCATGGACGCATGGCGTTCCGCGTCGCGGCGAACTCCCCCACCGTGTCGATCCTGTTGGACATGTGCACGCCGTTTCGAGCCTCGGGGCTCGACCGGTACGACCTGACTATTACCGGGCAGCACGAGGCGATGCCCGAAGCCTCACACGCCGAGCACGAGCTGCGCTACACCGACCATGCGGTGCATCTCCTAAAATCTGACGTGCAGATCGTCGTGGACGGCGACGGGTACCGGCTGCACGGCAGGCGGGAGTTACTCACCGCCGCGCTGCCCCTTATCGACTGCATCCTGGTTCGCCGCGGGGTGGCGATGATCCACGCGGCGACCGTCGCCTACAAAGGCCGCGGCATCGTGATGGCGGCATGGGGCGGCGTGGGGAAGACCAGCACGATTGCCAAGATGCTGCGCCACGACGGGATGGCGTTCATGGGCGACGACTGGGCATTCGTCGACGTCGCTGGTCAGCTGCTCGGATATCACAAGCCGATGTTCATCAAGCCGCACCATCGGTCGATCTACCCTCATCTGTTCGCCGCGAAGCGAAAGCCGCTCGTGCCCCGCGCGCTGTCTAAGCCGATCGCCGAGCTGACGACGATCGTCCACCCGCTCGTGACGCAGTACCCGCGTGTGGCCCGCTTCACCCGCCGCTGGTCGCCTGAGCACCTGATGGTCACACCCGCCGCCGCCTTGCCAGGCGCCGGAATGGCCACGGAGGCCCCATTGGAACTGGTCGTGTTCGTGGAGCGGTTCGACGGATCCCGCCCGGTTCTCGAGGAGCGCAATGTGGACTGGATGGTGACCTGGCTAGTTGGGAACTTCCACGCCGAGCTGCCCCGGCACTCGCGCGAGATCATGACGGCGCTCGCGGCCACCGGTTTCCTACCGCTGGACCGCGCCTTCCAAGGCAAGCGCGCCGTCCTCGCTGCTGGGATGGACGGCCGGCCCGCGTATCGGCTCCGGGTGCCGGCCGCCTGGTCGGCCGATCAGGCGTCCGATGAGATCGTCGAGCACTTGCTGCGGCTCGCGGAGCCGGCGGGAGCCAGGTGACCGCCGTGCTCGATGTATCCGTGATCGTGCCGGTCCGCAACGCCGAACTTCTGATCGACGCGTGCCTCGCCTCGGTGGTCGCCTCCAATCCGCGGGAGATCATCGTCGTCGACGGACAGTCGACGGACGCGACGCTGGAGCTCGCCCGCCGCTATCCGGTCCGGATCCTCAGTGACGGCGGGCGGGGGCTGCCGGTCGCGCGGCTACTCGGCGCCGAGGCCGCATCCTCTCCGTTGGTTGCCCTCATCGATGCCGATGCGGTCCTGCCCCCGGGCGCCCTCGAGGCGCTGTGCGACGAGTTCCGCGACGGCGGCTACGTCGCGCTGCAAGCCGGGCTGCGCAGTACGTCGGGGCCGGGCTATTGGGGGCGGGCGCTCGCCAACCACCACCGCACCGGGCGGAGCAAGGACTGGTTCGGGCTCGTAGCCACGGTGTTCGACCGCCAGCGATTGCTCGACTTCGGGTTCGACGACCGCTTCACCTCAGGTGAGGACATCGAGCTGCGATGGCGGCTCGAACAGGGGAGCGCCCGGGTCGGGGTATCCAAGCGCACGGTCGTTACCCATCGCTTTGCCGGCGACTCATTCGCATTCGCGAAGGACCAGTGGCTCGCTGACGGCCTCGGGCTCGGGCGGATGGTGCGTAAGCACGGGTGGCGGGGCTTTTGGCTGCTCGCGCTGCCGCTGCTCGCAGCCCTGCGCGGAGTGACGCTGAGCCTCATCCATCTGCAGCCCCAGTGGCTTCCTTACTACGCCTGCTTCGCCCTTTACAACTACGTCGGAATCGGCCGCGCATTCGGTGAGCGGTGGACCACGACCCGCTTGCTCCCGTCAAGTCGATGAGGTCTGACCCGTGACCTCGGTCGAGGGCCAGGGCGTCTCCAACCCGCGTGAGCGGTCACTGGTATCCAGCTCACTGGGCATGATCGCTGGCAAGGCGGCGCTGCTCGGTCTTGGCTTTGTCTTCTGGCTGTTCGCCGCCCAGCTGTTTCCCGCAGCCGCGGTCGGACTGGCCGGCGGCGCGGTATCCGCGATCATGCTGTGTGTACAGGTCGCGGTACTTGGCGTCGGAGCGGCCCTGGTCGTCGCCTACCCAAAGGCGGAAGCCGACCCGGCGGCGCTGCTCGACAGTGCCATCACGGTGGTGACCCTGGCGGCAGTCACTGTGGGGGCACTGTTCCTCGTCGTGGCGGGCGCGGCCTTCGACGAGTTGCGGATCGTGGCCATGGTTCCCTCGTTCGCGGTGCTGTTCGTCGTGATGAGCGTGGGCGGAACTGTCGTCCTGCTGTTCGACCATGTGTCAATGGCCCAGTCGAGGGGTTTTGATGTGTTCGCCCGCAACGGCGCGAATGCCGTCGTTACGATCGCACCGCTCGCGTTGGTCCCCCTGGTCGGCACTGGCTCCGGCGGGCTGACGCTGTTCGCGGCCTGGGTGGCGGGCAGCCTTGCCGCTTACGGGCTCGGCTTCATCCAGCTGTACCGTACGCTCGGCTACCGTTACCGTCCGCGCTTTGACCGGCGGCTCGGCGCGGCACTGGTGCGGTGGGGGCTGCCGAACCAGGCGTTGACACTCGCCGAGCGCGCTCCTGCGCTGGTCCTGCCGATCCTGGTGACTGAGCTGCTGTCCGCCGCCGACAACGCCTACTGGTACACGGCGTGGATGATGGCCTGGGCGGTCAACGTCATTCCGCTGTCGGTCGGCATGGCCCTGTTTGCGGAGACCGCGCACCGGCCGGATGCCGTCGCCGGACACGTGCGGCGCAGCCTCTCCGCCGTGGTCGTGATCGGCCTGCCCTCGGCCTTCACGCTCGCGCTGCTGGCGCCCCGGTTCCTGTCGCTCCTCGGGGCAGACTATGCCCTGCACGGGACCGCGCCGCTGCGGATCCTCGTCCTCGCCGTGCTTCCCGCCGGTTTGCAGCATGCGTACTACGCAGTATGCCGCGCGCGGGGAAACTTGCCCGAGGCAATCGCGGCTGGTGCGGTCAGCGCCGCGGTTGCGATCGCCGGCACGGCGCTCGCCGCGCGAGGCGCGAGACTGGCCGGGATGGCGGCCTGGTGGATCGCCGTGCAGTACATGCTCGGTCTCTGGGCCGCTTGCCGGCTCCGGGCGCTGACCGCGCATCTCACTCTCCGTCCGGTACCGGTGCCCGCTGTCGGGGCACATCTCGCGACCGGAACGGCGGCGACCTCGGCGCGTTTCGCTGACGATCAGCCGCACGCGCGTGTCCTCATGCCCCACCGGGACCCGAATGCACCAGCCGGGATGATCGAGACGGACAGCCGGCCATGAGGGTGACTGGGCGAGCCGCGAGTTCGCGTCCTCTGGCGGGGGCCACGCTGCAGCCCGGTTGGGACCGCTGGGCGGCGAAGCTGGCATGAGCACCCTCACAGTTCACAAGCGTCTCGACTCCTGCACCGCAGAACCCGGCCGCAGGCTGGCGCTCTGGCCGATCCAGCCACTGCTGACCCTCCTCGGGCTCAGCCTGTGGGTTGCCGGGCTGCGGGCTGTGCAAATCGAGAAGGTCAGCGACATCGGGCTCGTCGGCCTGATCCCCCCACTGTCCGCGGCGGGGGTTGCCGCGCAGGCCTGGGCGTTCGCCTGGTCGATCACGGACCGTCGATTGCGCCCTGCGCTGCTGGCCGGCCAAGTCGGTGCCCTCGTGTTCACGCTGCATGGCATGCCCTTGTTGGTTGAACCCTTACCGCGGTTTCCGACCGCCTGGCTGCACGCCGGGTTCGCCGACCACATCGCGGCCACTGGGCAGACGTTGCCACTGCTCGACGCAAGGTTTTCCTGGCCCGGATTCTTCGCCGGCAGCGCGCTGATCACCGAGGTCATGGGGGTCGGCAGTGCACTCGCGCTGGTCAGCTGGACGCCGATCGTGTTCAACGTCTTCTTCCTCGTGCCACTGTGGCTTCTGAGCGAAGCCCTCGTCGACGATCCTCGCCGCAGATGGCTCGGGTTGTGGATGTTCGTCCTTGTGAACTGGGTCGGACAGGATTACTTCTCGCCGCAGGCGACGGCCTACCTGTTGTTCCTCGCTGCGATCGCGATCCTCCTCCGCCACCTCGGGAGCCAGGAGAAGCCGCCCGCGTTCGTTCCCATGCGGCTCTGCGCCCTGATCAGTAAGGGGGGTTCCTCGGACTCCTTGGCCTGCGCACCGTTCGTCACCCCATCCCGCCCGGCCCAGCGAGCCGCACTCGTGGTTGTGGTAGCCGGCATAGCGGCGGTGCTGTCGTTCACTCATCAGCTCACCCCCTTCCTGCTCATGCTGGCGGTCGGCCTGCTTGCCGCCACGCGGCGGATCACGCCGCGGAGCCTGCCGCTCCTGCTCGCCGTGCTGAGCCTGGCTTGGGTCAGTTACGGCGCGACCGCGTACTGGGCGGGCCACCTCGACAACATCTTTGGCAGCATCGGAAAGCTCACCGGCACGGTCTCGGCGAACGTCGGTGAACGCGTTGTCGGCAGCGCCCGCCACTTGGCGGTCATCTATATCCGGCTGGGCCTGTCGGCTGCGGTCTGGGGGCTCGCCGCCATAGGCGCCGTCCGCCGGCTGCGGGCAGGACGGCTGGAGTTGACCGCTCTCGCGATGATGTCCGCGCCGTTCGTCGTCCTGGCATTGCAGAACTACGGGGGTGAGGTGCTACTGCGCGTCTATCTCTTCACGCTTCCCGGTGCCGTCGCGCTCGCCACCGCGGTGCTATGGCCCCGCACCAGGCGCCGCCCAGTTCTGGATCGCGTGATGATCGGGCTAACCAGCGCCGTGCTCGCTGCCGCGTTCTTCACCGCCCGCTACGGCAACGAGCGCTTCGAGTACATCGAACGCGGCGATCTTGCAGCAGTACAGCACGTGTACAAGCACGCCAGGCCGGGATCGACGCTCGTCGCGATGGCACCGAACCTCCCGTGGCGTTACCAGAAGATCAACGTCTACGAGCACGACCTGTTGATTGACAATGCTGTGCCCTCCGAGCACGCGATCCACCAGCTCATGGCAGCTTCACCCGGAGACGCCTACCTCATCGTGACCAAAGGCCAGGAGGCGTACCTGGAGATGACCCGCGGCTTCGCGCACGGATGGGCGGATCAGCTCGTCGTCGACCTGCTCTCCTCGGGGCGCTTTCGACCGTTCTACATCACCGACACCGCCGCCGTGCTCCAACTCGCTGAGAGCGGTGGCCCGTGATGAAGCTCCGTTCGACAGACGTGCTGCCGACGGTGTGCGGGCTCGTGCTCGCCTCGATCGTCGCGCTCGATGTCCAGACATGGCTGCGTCCGGTGCTCGCCGCCGGGTTCCTCGGCCTGGCACCCGGATGGGCGCTGACCCGTTTGATCGGCGTCCGCGACCTGCCGACGGTCTTGACCCTGTCAGTGACGCTGAGCCTCGCCATCGACATCACGGTCGCTACGGCGCTCGTCTGGGCGCACGTGTGGAGCCCCCCGCTAGGGCTGTGGCTCATCCTTGGCCTCGTTGCCGCGGCCGATGCGGGGAACGCGTTGGGGGAGCGCGTCCGATGAGTGCCGCCAGCACATTGACCGGAGAGGCCGGCGTGGCTGTGACGGTTGCCCTCGCGCTCACGCTCCTGGCGAAGGAAGTAGTGCGGGCGGCCCTGCCACCCGAGCGCACGCGTCGCCTGGTCCGGCGCCTGGACGCGGTGACGGTTCCGCTCCTTGCGCTGTTCGCGGCGGCCGTCGTGCTGCGATTCGTCACCGGGGGCTGACCATGATCCCTGACCTCTACACGACCCGCTCCCTCCCGCTGGAGGACCCACGGACTCGGATGGTCGGTGTGAGGCGGCAGCTCCGGTCGGCTGCCTGCCTCTGCCTCGCGGTCCTCGCAGCCGTCGTCCTGTCACAGAGCAGCCCTGCCGAGCAGCTCACGGTCGATCTGCGGGTGGGGATCACACACGGGGAGCATTCCCTGGACGCCGGGGCGGACCAGCGCGCTCTTGGTTTCGCAATGCGCGTGCTCCGAGACAGCACGGACTTGCAGAACCAGCACCTCATGGGATGGGGGGCGCTCAACCCTGAGCCGGCTCCGGGACAGTCCGCCTGGGAAAGCCTCGACGAGCGCATCACGCTCATCAGTCGGTCGGGCGGCGAGCCGGTGCTTACGCTCTGCTGCGCCCCTGACTGGATGAAAGGCGGCGAGCCGGGGACGACCGATTGGTCGCGCCTCGAGGTCGCGCCTACTCCAGACCACTACGACGATTTCGCGGCACTCGCAGCACGGGCGGCCGCCCGCTACCCGGACGTCCGTTACTTCCAGGTCTGGAACGAACTCAAGGGCTTCTACGACCAGTCCGCGAACCGCTGGGACGCCGCCGCCTACACCGACCTCTACAACCGTGTGCACGCTGCCGTGAAGGCGGTTCGCCCCGACGCGCTCATCGGCGGACCGTACGTCGTCATGGACAGCTGGTCCCAGGGTGGCAGCCATCCGTCGGCCATCGCCGGACCCTGGGGAGTGCTCGACCAACGGCCGCTCGATGTGCTCGAGTACTGGCTGCGGCACGCTCGCGACGCCGACTTCGTGGTGGTGGATGGCAAGACCGCCACCCGCGACCGCGGGGTGATCACCGACCCCTTCACGGCCGTCGGGAAGTTCGCTGCGGTGAACGCCTGGTTGCGGCAACGGACCACCCTGCCTATCTGGTGGGCGGAGTGGAGCGCCGTCCCGCAGCGCGCGCTTCGGAACCTGGATTACCAGGCCGCGGTCCAGGCCGCTGGGTTACGGAGCCTCGCCCTGAGCGGTGCCGCAGTTGCGCTGTCGTGGCAGCCGCAGGCCGTCGGCAGCCGCTGCGATGGTTGCCTGTGGAGCGACGCCCACCCATCCGGCGGTAGCCGCCCCACGCCCTTCGCCTCCGTCCTGTCCGCGTGGCGCCGGATGTTCCGGCCCGGCAGCGTCGTCCGCGCCGAGCCGGCGGGCCTGCCATCGGAGCTAATCGCGCTCGAGTCGGACCAGGGCGTGTTCGTGATCAACCCGAGCCGCGAGCTGGTACACGTGCGAGACACCGCGCCGCTGGCCGCATACGAGGTCCGTGCCACCACTGTTCCTTCTACCCACAAGGAGATGTCATGCGCGCCACCGTTGTGATCTGCGCATACGACCCCGCCCGCTGGGAGGTCCTGTGCCAGGCCATCCACGCGACGCTCGCGCAACAGCCGCCACCACACGAGATCATCGTGGTCATCGACCACCATGATCGCCTGCTCACACGCGCCCAGAGATCCCTGGCCAGCGTCCGGGTTGTGCCCAACACCGGCAGCCGCGGTCTGTCCGACGCCCGGAACAGCGGGGTTGCTGCCGCAACCGGCGAGGTCGTCGTGTTTCTCGACGACGACGCGGTGCCGCGGCCGGGCTGGCTGGCCGCATTGCTGGAGCCGTTCGGGAACGCGGACGTGGTCGGCGTCGGTGGCGCAGTCGAGCCGGCCTGGCAGAGCCGGAGGCCCGCATGGTTTCCCGAGGAGTTCCTCTGGGTGGTCGGGTGCTCGTATCGGGGGCTGCCCGAGCATCCCAGCCCCGTGCGCAACCCCATCGGCGCGTCTATGGCGTACCGCCGCGACCTGCTCACCGAGGTCGGCGGCTTCCGGTCCGGCCTTGGCCGAGTCGGCCGGATCCCGCTCGGATGCGAGGAGACGGAACTCGCGATCCGTGCGTCGCAGCGCCGCCCGGGCGCGGTGCACTGGTACCAGCCAGCGTCGGTCGTCCACCACTGTGTGGCTGAGGACCGAGTCACCTGGCGGTACTTTCGGCGCCGGTGCTTCGCCGAAGGGCTGTCCAAGGCGAGCGTGGCACGCCTCGCCGGCAGCCGCGACGGACTCGCGAGTGAACGAGGGTACGTTCGCCGTACCCTGCCCACCGCCGTTGCCCGCAACCTCGCCCTGGCGGCGCGACGGCGGGAAGCAGCCGCAGCGGCCCGCGCCGCCGCCATCGTCGCCGGCCTGATGATCACGGCGAGCGGCTACGTCGTCGGAGCGGCGCGGCGGTGACCGCGCGCGACGAGGATCTCGGCGTCGCCATCGTCAGCGATGTTCACCTCTCGCCGGCGTGTGACGGGGCAGAGCGGGACGCCGCACTATGCCAGCTCGCCGCTTGGCTCGCGACACGATCTCGCTTCGACGGACATCCCTGGCGCCTGCTGCTCCTAGGCGACTTGCTCGACCTGCCGCAGGCCGGGGCAGACGACCCAGCGGTGCTTCGCACAATCGAGCGTACCGTAGCCGCGCACGCGCCGGTCTTCTCCGCGCTGCGTGACCTGGCTGCAGACGGCTGCCCGGTCGTCGTGGTCCCCGGGAACCACGACGTCGCGCTGTTACGGCCCGCGGTGCTCGCCCGGTTTCGACAGCTCGCCGGACCAGTGACGCTCCTGTCCTGGCTGTACCACGTCCCTGGCCTGCTCTACGCCGAGCACGGTCACCAATACCACGACATCAATGCCTTTCCACGGCTTCTCGCGATGGGCGGCGCGGATATCCAGATCGGGGACTGGCCGCTCGCCCCCCGGCTCGCCGCCCTGGTGTCGGGCTCGGCCACGATCTGGTCGGCTTTGCGCACCTCGCTCGTCCCGCAGCGGGAGGCGTATCGGGCAAGCTTCCTCGCCGGTCACGCCGACGACGTCGGCCTCGAACGCGAGACGCTGGCAGCCCTCGACGAGCTGGCTGCAGTCGCGTCAGTCCGCGCTGTCGCCACCCGCCTGATACGGGCCCGGGCGTGGAGGCGCCGTTCTGCCGAGGAGCGGGGTCGTTACCTGCGCGCGCGTGTGCCCACGATCCACGATGTCCTTCGACAGCGAGGTTGCGATGTCCCCTTCTACGCCTTCGGGCACACCCACCATGCGGAGGACCGCTTCATCGGCTCCGGCCGCGCACGCTACCTGAACACCGGAGCCTGGCCGGCCGACGGCTCGCTCCCGTGGACCTTCATCGAGGTGAGCCGCCGGAAGGGAGAGTCGTTGGCGCGGCTGCTGCGCTGGCCGCGGCACCGAGATCGACCCGAGCCGGTCGAGGATGCTGCCAGGCTTCCGGCTCTTCGTTGAGCCCGATCGCTGCGGTCCCGACCCGGTCACCCCACCAACCTTGCGCCAGTAACGGGTCCACCCGATAGGCAGATCGCAGCCCAGCCTCATGAGATCAATTGAGTAACAGCACCTCATGGACCTTGCGGCCCGCCCGCAGCGGGTGAAGCTCGCCCATAACACAGCCACAGAGATCGCCGAGATGCGTCTGGCTTGGGCACAGGCAGCGGCATAACGGCAAAGCCACGTATTGAGCATGGTGCATCGATACTGCGTTCTCGAGTACGCTTGATATTTTGCTATAGAAAGCATAAAGCGAGCTGGTTAAAGGGTCACGCTTAATCTACAACTACGGCATTGGCGGCATTTGAGTTCTATTTCTATTTCTATCGGATTAGGCTTACAAGTCGAGTTGTGACCCGACTGAAATACGGCGCTCCTAGTGTTCAGTCGCTGAGGTTCTTTGAACGTACGAACGATACGAACCACGCCGTGATCAGGGATAACGCTGACACTGACGTTCAAACAACTACGACGACTGGACACTAGCATGAGGGGGCAAGACAAAGCCAGACAGGGCGAGTGACGCGTGTTTATCATCGGCGTAGAGGAAGCGCTCCGCGTTGGCGAGGTGGCAATGGGAGTGCGCGTTCCCGACCGGATGACCATCGTGGCCGGCATCGGGCAGCAATCGCTGCGTCTCGGGCACGACGTGACGCGGTCGACTTGGCTGTGACCGATTGCCATCGGCTGATGAACCCGACCAGCAGTGGGCAGATGGCTGGCCTGTACAACGCGCGCCGATCGGCGGAAATCGCCTCAGGTGAGGAGCTGATCGTGCCGACGTGCTCCTCGCGCATGATCGTCTACAAGGGGATGCTCAGCGCACCGCAACTGCCCCGCTTCTACCCGGACCTGACCGACGAGCGCCTGGAGTCGGCGCTCGCCCTGGTGCACTCACGGTTCTCGACGAACACCTTCCCGAGTTGGGAGCTGGCGCACCCCTACCGGCTGATCGCCCACAACGGCGAGGTCAACACGCTGGAGGGCAACCGCAACTGGATGCGCGCCCGCTCCTCACAGCTGGCCTCGCCAAGGTTCGGGGACGATATCGCCAAGCTGCTGCCGGTCATCCGGCCGGGCGGCTCGGACTCGGCGACACTCGACAACGTCCTCGAGCTGCTCGTCATGGCCGGCCGGTCGTTACCGCACGCGGTCATGATGCTGATCCCTCAGGCGTACGAGGGCCGCGACGACCTGCCGGTCGAGGTCCGAGATTTTTACCGCTACCACTCCTGCGTGATGGAGCCGTGGGATGGCCCTGCGTCGGTCACCTTCACCGACGGCCGGATCATCGGCGCGACGCTCGACCGCAACGGGTTACGCCCGGGCCGCTGGGTTATCACGAGGGATCACTGGGTGCTGCTCGCGTCGGAGGCCGGCACACTGCCGGTCGACCCTGCCTTGGTGGTGGCCAAAGGCCGGTTGCGGCCAGGCCGGCTGTTCGTCGTCGACCTCGAGCGCGGCAGGGTCTTTGCTGACGGGCAAGTCGAGGCTGAGGTCGCCGCCCGCAGGCCGTATGGCCGCTGGTACGACGAGGGCGTCGTCCGCCTCAGCGACCTCCCTGAGGCGCCACCGAGCGTGCCTCCTGCTGAGCCCCTGAGGGTTCGCCAGCTCGCGTTCGGCTGGACACAGGAGGATCTGCGCGCGCTGATCGTCCCGCTGGCGGCCACGGGCAAGGAGCCCGACGGCTCGATGGGGACCGATGTTCCCCTCGCGGTGCAGAGCGACCAAGCCCCGCCGCTGTTCAGCTACTTCAAGCAGCGCTTCGCGCAGGTGACGAACCCCGCCATCGACCCGCTGCGCGAGGACATCGTCATGAGCCTGGCGACGGGGATCGGGCCGGAGCAGAACCTGCTGGACGAGTCCCCTGGCCACGCCTCCCAGCTCGCCATGGACCAGCCGGTCCTGCGCGGCGGTGACCTGGAGAAGCTACGCCGGATCGATCACCAAGTGTTCCGGGCAGACACCCTCGACTGCACCTGGCCGGTGACCGCAGGGCCCGGGGGGCTGGAGCAGGCGGTGGAGCGTCTCTGCGCTGACGCCGAGGCGGCGGTTGCCAGGGGCGCGACGATCCTCGTCCTGTCGGATCGGGCTACCTGCGCCGAACGGGTCCCTGTCCCGTCGCTGCTGGCGGTCGCTGCGGTGCATCACCATCTGGTCCGCAGCGGCACGCGGCTGCGCGCTGGTCTCGTCGTCGAGTCCGGTGAGCCGCGCGAGGTCCACCATGTGGCGTGCCGTGCGCCACGAGGCGCTGGATGTTCGGGTGGGGATGAAAAGAGCCCACCTCCGGGCTGTCGCAGCAGCCCGGTGAAGCTGGAGGCAGCCTGACCCCAGGGGTGTGGGAAAAGGCAGCAAGCGGCCTCGACAAAGTCGGGACGGGCCGGCACTGCCAGACAGCCCGT
>Ga0081538_10000734_pt1 | contig 35846 bp, 42 predicted proteins | sample TabmetS5T2R1_FD_71022 | JGI IMG/M metagenome (GOLD analysis project Ga0081538, IMG submission 71022) | Tabebuia heterophylla rhizosphere microbial communities from the University of Puerto Rico - S5T2R1 | ecosystem: Host-associated > Plants > Roots > Rhizosphere ...
CCTGCGCGCGACCCAGCCGCTCGGCGGCGTCGGCCAGGCGGGCCACCGGCCAGCGCGGGCCCTGGAGCCCGGCGACGTCCTCGAGCCACAGGACCACCGTGCCCGGGTGCGGCTCCACGACCGCCAACAGCGCCGGCGCGCCCAGGCCGGCGTCGGCGTAGACGCTGTGGGCGAAGCCGGTCTGGTAGGCCAGCGGCTCGCGGCGCCAGTAGTTCCAGTGGTCGCCGCGGTCGCTGGTCGCCCAGGTCGCGTCGCCGCCGCCGCCCGCCCTGGCGATCTTGACGACGGCACGGCCGGTCGGGCCGTGCACCCGCCAGATGCCGCCGGTGGCCTGGTTGCCCGCGTTGTGGGTCAGTACCTCGGCGCGCAACGCCGGCCCGTCGTCGCCGAGCGCCGCCGCCACCGCAGGGGTGATGGTCCCGGCCGGCAGCGCGGCGCCGATGCCCGGCACGGTCAGGCCGCCGAGCGGGTCAGCGTCTCCAGGAGCTCGGCGTAGGCCCGCACGTAGCGGTCCACCTCCGCGCGCGTGGCGGGCACGGGCACCGTCGGGCCGGCGCCGGCCAGGGCCTCCCAGATCCCGCGGTTCGCGAGCCAGACCCGCAGCAACCGCGTCAGGTCCCCATCGGTCAGGGAGAACGCCTCCGCCCCCGTGCGCGGACGTGGGCCGTACCACTGCCCCGAGCGGGGACCGAAGCGGATCACCGTCCAGGGAAGACCGCTGGCGGCGATGGCGGCCTCGATGCCTGCCGCCAGCCGCTCGCCGAGCGCGCTGGTGTGCTCGTAGGCGTCCGCCACCAGGACCTCGGTCAGCGCCGCCCTGGCGGCCGCGGCCGACAGCGGGTTGCCGAACAGCGTCCCGCCGGTCGCGACCTGACGGGCGGCCAGCAGCTCCTCGCCCAGCGCGGCCGTGACGCCGTAGGCGCCCATCGGCACGCCGCCGGCCACCGCCTTGCCGACCGTGACCACGTCGGGGTCGAGCCCCCAGCGCCCGGTCGCTCCGCCCGGGCCGACGACGTGGGTGTGGGTCTCGTCGAGGGCCAGCAGCGTCCCCTGCCCCCTGGTGAGGGCGCGCAGGGCCTCGTGCCACCCGGGCTCGGGCGCGAGCAGGTGGACACGGTTGGTCATGGCGGGCTCGGTGAGCACCAGCGCCACGTCCCCCGGCGCGAGGGCGGCGGCGAGCGAGTCCGCGTCGTTGAACTGCGCGATCCGGACCCGGCCGGTGACGCCCTTGGACAGGCCCCGTTCGAGGGCCGCGACGCGCTCGCCCTCGAGGTCGACCACCCCTTCCTCGAAGTGGCCGTGGTAGTGGCCCTGGAACAGGAGCACCACGTCGCGACCGGTGACCGCCCTGGCCAGCCTGATCGCCTCGGCGTTGGCCTGGGTGGCGGACAGCGTGAACTGCCACATCGGGACCGGGTAGCGCCTGGCAAGCTCCTCGGCCACCTCGACCGACGCCTCGGTGGGCAGCAGGAACTGGGTGGAGCGCTCGGCCTGGGCCTTGATCGCGCGGACGATCGCGGGGTTGGCATGGCCGCAGAACATCGCCATGTCCGAGGCGTTGAAGTCCACGTAGGAGAAGCCGTCGACGTCGCTGAAGCCCGGGCCCTGCCCGCGCGCCACGTACACGGGCTGGTCATTGTCCACCGCCATCCACGACATGGGGGTCCCGTTCGGCATGTGCGAACGGGCCCGCTCCAGCATCGCGAGCGTCCCCGGACGAGCCTCACGGAAGCGCGCGAGCTCGCGGGCGTGGAGGTCGCGGATGCGACCCCGGTCGAGGCCTCCTTGCGCGGTCATCCCGCCGGCTTGGCGCCTTCGACGTGGGCGAGCAGGCGGTCGCGGACCTCGGCGGCGCGCTCCACCGACGGCCCGTGCCCGCAGCCCTCCAGGACCACCTCCGTGACCTGCGCGCCGCCCGTCCGGTAGCGGTCCAGCACGGCGCGCATCTGGCCGACGTGCGGCTGCGGCGGGAAGACCTCGGGGCCCGGCCATCCCGGCACGGCGCCGAGCTTGCCGAGGGTGCCGAAGTCGAACATGGACTCGTCGGAGATGACCTGGTCGGTGTCGCCCCGCAGCCACAGGACGGGCACCTTGTTGGCGACCTCGGCAAAGGCGCTGGTGTCGCACCACTTGGGGGAGAAGGCGTTGTTGACCCCGGCGGTGCCGGGCGCGACCCCGGGCCAGTTCGGCGAGGTCGCCAGGTCGCCCGGGTAGGCCGTGTCCCCGACGGCCGTCAGCAGCACCTCGGCCATGAGCTCGTCCTCGTCGGGCGCCTTGTAGGCGGACGACCAGAAGAAGGAGCGCATGACCACCCGCGGGCTGGAGGTCGGCTCGTCCTCGGAGTCGTCGCCGGCCCCGACCCGGCGCACGAAGTCCGGCGCGGCCGTGCCGGCGCCGCTGCCGGCGTAGTCGTCGTAGCAGGGCGTCCCGTCCACGTCCCTGGTGCCGCCGAACCCGTAGGGCGACAGCGGCGCGACCAGGCAGAGGCTGGCCAGCTCCTCGCCGTGGTCGATCGCGTACTGCTGCAGCACACCCCCGCCGGTGGACCAGCCGGCGGCGTGGACCCTGCCGCCGCCCGCCCAGCCGAGGGCCTCCACCAGGGCGTGCACGTCGTCGCTCCAGTCGCGCAACCCCCTGGTGGCGTCGATCGGCTTGCGCTCGGTGCGGCCGAAGCCGCGCAGGTCCGGCGCGACCACCCGGTACCCGCCGGGCATGCCGTCGGCGACGCCCTGCCAGAAGCGGCCGGTCGTCAGGTTCCCGTGCAGCAGCAGCATCGGGACGCCGTCCTCCGGACCCGCGACGAAGCAGTGCGTACGGATGCGATCGGTCTCCACCGCCATCGTGTCCATCGCCGCCTCCACCTCCAGGTTCCTGGTTGGCAACCCCGCGAGCCTACCGCCCGGACCGCACGGCGGCGCCCCGGCCGGCGCTCCCTCACCAGGCCTCGGCGGCCGCGCGGTCCAGCAGCTCGGCCACGCGGGCCGCGTGGGGGTCGAACAGCATCGTGTAGTGGGTGGCGCCCGCCAGCAGCACGTCCGCCCGCAGCCGGAAGGCTGCCGCGAGCGCGCGGTGCCGGTCGGCGTTGACGACCGGCGGGGCGCCGGGCGCGAACCCCTCGGCGGCGCGGACCAGGCCGACGCCGCAGCCGATCCGCCGCAGCCGTTCGGCCGTGGCGCTCGAGGAGCCCGCCCAGGCGGCGTCCCCGGTCGCCGCCTGCAGCGACGCCTTGGGGCGCCATCCTCCCGGGACCTCGGCAAGGTCGTAGCGGTAGTAGTCGGCGAGGTCGTCGGGCAGCCGGTCCAGGGTGAGCCCCTGCCCGGGGAACCAGAAGTCCAGGTAGGCGTCGGGGCTCGGGAACGTCATGGTGAGGCGGCTGAACGCCCGGGCGAGGCCGGCGCGCACCTCCGGGTCGTCCCAGGCGCCCTCCTGCCGGACCTCTGCGGGCCTCGGCCAGCCGCCGTCCAGCAGCACCAGCGTCCGCACGCGGTCGGGGGCGGCGAGCGCCACCTCCTCCACGACGAACGCGCCCATCGAGTGGCCGGCGAGCACCGCGCGCTCGATCCCGAGGTGGTCCAGGACGCGCAGCACGTCGCCGGCGTGCGCCGTGAACCCGTAGCCCGACGGCGGCTTGGCGGAGTCGCCCCGGCCGCGGAGGTCGACGGCGGCCATGCCGTGGGGGTGGCGGAGGCGGCGCGCGACCGCGTTGAACGCGCGGTGCTGGCTGGTGATCCCGTGGACGGCGACGACCGGGTCCGGGCCGCGGCCGGTCCGCCAGACGGCCAGCTCCACCTCGCCCGGCACCCGCAGCCGGGTCCAGCCGTGCATCGTGAGCAGCGCCTCCTGCCCTTCCAGGTCGGGACCTGCGAGTCGGCCCCTATTCTCCGCCACCAGCGGTTGGCCTGGTGGCAGCGTGGTCGCCGCATCCCCGCTGGAGAGGTGGTGAGCGAAGGCAGGTCACTCCTCGTCGGTGTCGCGGATCGACTCCGCGAGCGTGAAGAGGTCCGGGGCGCGGGCGGCGGGCACGAACAGCACCCATCGTCCTCGCCCAGGACCAGGTCCTCCCCACCCACCGTCCAACCTCCCACCGTGGCGGACTCCAACGCAGCCCGTTCGAGCGCCTCCAGGAAGACGTCCACGCTGCCGACATGCCGAGCCGGAGCCACACGCCCGGCCAGGCGGCCATCGGGGACGACGGCGCGCAACCGCGCAGGCCCACAGCGCACCGTGAGGTGGGCGCGAAGGCACGCGTCCGCCAGGTGGGCGGTGGCCAGCGTCGCGAACCGCCGGCGAAGGTCCTGGTGGTCCAGCGTGGCGCTCAAGGCTGACCCTCCACCTTGCCTTGGTGGCCCGAGCGCTCCACCAGCGCTCGAAGGCCCTCCCGGGGAGGCGCGAAGACGTCGAGGGTGACGCATCCCTCCTCGTCGCTGACGGCCCCGTGGGGGACGTCCGGCGGAATGACGTAGACGTCACCTGGACGGAGGCTGCGCGTCTCGCCGGCGAGCTCGAAGCGGAGGGATCCTTGGAGGACCGTGCCCATCTGTTCCTCCCGATGCTGGTGAACGGGGGCAACAGCCCGGGGCTCGAAGTAGACGAAGCTCATGTTCAGGCGCTTCCCGAGGACCGGTCGCAGAATGATGCCGGGCTCGATGGGCAACGAGGGGGTGTCCCGCTCGAGGTTGAGGTACGAGGGCCTGAACTCGGGATCGATCTCGTAGTCGTATGCCGGACCGAAGTACGGCGTCCCAGGGGACATCGGCTCACCTCCTGGCCGTCGAGGTCATCCAACACGGGAGCCACCCGAGCCGTCTTGTACGATCCTTGCACCGAGCCCGGGACGCGCTACAACCGAAGACCAGCCCGGTCCGCGCGGTCGGGATGGTGTCGAGGCGATCGGGTAGGCGACGCCGACCAGGCCGCCGAGCGCGCCGCCGAGCTCGGCGCCGAGGTCGCCGTGGCGCCGTTCGACACCCCGTACGGCCGCATGGCGGTCCTCCGGGACCCCACCGGCGCCGCCGTCTCGATCATCAAGCCGACCCAGCCCGCCTCCGGGTAGGCCCGCCGCGAGGGTTCGCGCCGACGGCGTCCACCACGACGCTGTGGTGGGTGACGATGGGGTCGTAGGCCTCCAGTACCGCCTGGGCCGCGGGTTCGACGACGGCGTGCTCGAGGTTCGCGCCGGCGAAGCGTCTGATCGCCTCCAGCGAGTCCCACAGGGTGAGCACCTGCAGCTCGACGTGCCCGTGGTGGTCGCGCCGCAGGAGGTAGGCGCCCCGGTAGCCGTCGATGCGTTGGAGGCCCGGGAGCACCGACCGGGCGAAGTGCTCGTGGTAGGCGCCGGCCCCCTCGGGGGTGGCAGTGGCGTGAAAGGCTCTGACGATCACCGCGGCCTCCTCTGCTGGTCGTGTTGGCACCAGCATGGTGCCGTTCAGGACGCTGCCGGCGGCGTGGCGACGCCGAGCAGCGCGGTGACGGCAAGCACCACGATCGCGATGATCACCTCGGCGAGGACCAGCCGGCGCAGCAGCCACGGGGAGCTGGTGTCGATGCCGTCGCTCGGGTCAGGCGGCGCGGCAGCCTCCGCATGGTGGCCTGGAGCCGCGGCGACCAGGACCCTTGCCGTCATTCTGCGCCGGACCAGCGCCCGGCTCCGGCCGGCGACCGCGATGAGGAGCAGGAACACCACGACCTTGGCCACCAGCAGGCGGCCGTACGCGGTCTGGCCAAGGGCCTGCAGGCTTCCGAGCTGCCGCCAGCCCTGCACCGTCCCGCTGACGACGATGACCACCATCGCCGTGAACGCCACCGACGAGTAGCGGAGCACCGCCTGCAGCAACCCCACGTCCGCACGCGGCAGCACGCAGGCCCCCAGCAGGACGAGGCCACCGAACCAGACCGCGGCCGCCGCGAAGTGCAGCACGCCGACGACGGCCCCGAGGGCGGCGCCGGGCCCGGAACCGGCATGCCCGCCCAGCGCCGGGGTCAGGGCCAGCGCGGCCGCCAGCACCCCCACCGCCGCCCAGGCGCCGGTGCGCGTCCACGCGTTCTCCCGCTCCGACCAGGCTCGCAGGAAGGCAACCAGCAGGAGCAGCAGCACCGCACGCAGCAGCCACACCATGCCGAAGCGCGTCCCGACGGTGTCGGCCAGCAGCGTGGCGTCCAGGGCCCGGCTGAGGGGGAGGCCGGCGCTGAACGGCCCGTGCAGCAGCAGCCCGGCGAGCGTGCCGAGCAGCGTCGCCCACCATGCGACCCGAAGCAGCCACCAGGCTCGCCCCTCGATCCGTCGGGTCATCCGCCAGGCCGGCGTCGGCAGGCGCGCGACGGCGACGAAGCCCGCCCCGCCGAGCAGCACCAGCAGGCCGGTCGAGACGACCAGGCGGTCGACCGCCATGAGGGCGCCCACCAGCGTCCCGTCGTCGGGTGCGAGCAGCGCCACGGCCGCCGGATCACCCGCCACTGCGGACGGTCACCCTGTCGGCGTGGGAATGACGGGCGCCCTCCGGGGAACGGGGGAGCGAGGACGACCTGTTCGTGGCGGCGGCGTACATGGTGATCCTGCCTGACCGGGAAGGCAGCAACCCAACGGGGGCATCCGGGCAACAGGTAGGTAACCAGCAGACCAGCCGCGGGATTCCCCGGCGGCGGGCGGAGCGGCCCGGCGGGCTCAGGGGAGGCGGCGGGCGAGCTCGGCCGGGTACTCGGGGAAGTAGCGGGCGATGTCGCTGAGCGAGAACCGCGCCAGGATCGAGGTGGCCCGCTCGCGCTCGAGGAGGAAGCGGAAGGACTCCCGCACGACCCGCTCGAGGTCGTCGTCGCGGACCTCGAGCCCCTCGCCGAGCCGCTCGGGCACCGTCACCTGGTGGGTCGTCTCACGATCGCCTTCGCGCACCTGGACCCGGAACTCCCGGGGCGCCACGGGGCTGATGCTGATGTCCGCCATCGTTCGGCTCCGTGCGGTCAGCGGACGACGCGGTAGGTGATGTGCGTCGCAAACGGCGACTGGAGGAGGCGCAGGTGCTCGAGCGTCAAGGTCTCGTCGAAGTCGTCGAACAATCGCTTCCCGCCGCCGAGCACGACCGGCGCGATCGAGATCGACAGCTCGTCCACGAGCCCGACCCGCAGCGCCTGACGGATGACGTCCGCCCCGCCCATGAGGTACACGTCCTTGCCGGCGGCGGCCTCGCGCGCCCGGGCGACGGCCTCCTCCAGCCCGTTCACGAACGTGAACCCGGCACCTGCGGGCTCCTCCTCCGGCCGGTGCGTCACGATGAAGAACGGCAGCCCGAACGGGTTCTGGCCGCCCCACGCCTGCGCCGCCTCGTAGGTGTTGCGGCCGCCGACGACGGCGCCACCGCGAGCCATCGCCCCGTCGAGGAGCTCCTTGTCGGTGCCGGTCGCCTGGCCCCTCGGCTCCTCGTCGTAGCTCCACGGGCCGCCGAAGACCCAGTAGTGCAGTCGCTCCCCGCCGTCGCCCAGGCCGCGGCCGGGCCCGTCGTTCGGCCCGGTGATGTAGCCGTCCAGCGAGGTCGTGATGCCCGCGGCCACCTTCGTCATCGGTCGTCCTCCTTGGTTGTCGCCACGAGAGATCATGACCGATGCGCCACCGACGTGGATGGGTCAGGCCACCTTGTCGCCGTACAGCCAGTCGATCCGGCTGAAGTCGTCGGGGGCCCTGAGCCGGAATGCCTCGTCCCGCAAGGTCATCGCCAGGCCGTCCACGTGCCAGATCTCGCCCCAGGTCCGGGCGGTGCGCTGCACCCGGCTGGCCTGTTCCAGCCGGCGCCCCTCGTAGCCGTGCAGGGCGGCCTGCACATCCCGGGTCGGCCAGACGTCGGCCCGCTGGAGGCGCAGCAGCTCCTTGGCCAGCGCCGCGGCGTCCTCGATCGCCTGGCAGGCGCCCTGAGCCAGGTACTGGAGCATCGGGTGGGCGGCGTCACCCAGCAAGGTCACCCGCCCCGTCGACCAACGCGAGGCGGGGAGCCGGTCGGACATCGGCCAGCGACGGTCGCGGAGCAGGGACGGGAGCGCCACCCGGACCGGCTCGCAGGCGGCGGAGAAGGCCCGGTCCAGCTCCTCCGGGCTCCCCCAGTCCTGCGTGCCCTGCAGGTACTCCTGGCTGCGGAAGACGGCGACCTGGTTGTAGAGCTCACCGCGGCGAAGGGGGTACTGCACCAGGTGCATGCCCGGTCCCAGCCAGGCGACGACGGTGTCGAGGGCGACCCGGCGGTCCACGGCATCCACCGGGACGGCGCCGCGGTAGGCAACGAAGCCGGTCGGTTGGAGCTCGTCGTCCACGACCAGTGGCCGCACCGTCGAGCTCAGGCCGTCGGCCCCGATCAGGACCTCGGCGCGGTAGGTCGATCCATCCCGGCAGGCGACGGTCACGCGGTCGCCGGAGTCCTCGACCGTGGTCACGTCCCTGGCGGTCTCCAGCGTCAAGGTCGGTTCCTTGTGGCAGTACCGCAGGATCACCTCGAGCAGGTCGTGGCGGTGCATGACGACGTACGGGGCGCCGTAGCGGAGGCGAACCTGCTCCAGGCCGAGCGTGGTGAGCTGCTGGCCGGTCAGGGCGTTCATGGCGACCAGCCGCCGGGGCAGGACGGCCGTCTCGAGCAGGTCGTCGAGCAGGCCGTACCGGCGCAGCACCCGGGTCGCGTTGGGTGCCAGCTGGAGCCCGGCTCCGATCTCCCCGAACTCGTCGGCCCGCTCCAGGACGCGCACCCGCACCCCGGCGCGGCTGAGCATCAGCGCGGCGCCCAGGCCGCCGATGCCGCCACCGACGACGATCGCCTGGTCGGAGCGGCTCATGCCCGGTGGACGGCTCGCCGGCGAAGGCGGCGGCGGGGCCTGGCCGGGGCGTCCGTGAGCGGGTGGATGGGGTGCCCGGGAGTGCCGTCGGTGTTCATGGTGGGCTCCTTTGCCTCGTCGAGGGTAGGCACGAATTCTGCTTCCCGCAAGACTGCGGTAGTATGATTCTGTGCAGCAGAATAACCGCCACTACCGCGTCGAGGCCGTCGACCGGGCGCTCCTGCTGATCCGCCTGCTCAACGAACGACGGTCCGTCAGCGTCAGCGAGGCCGCCACGGAGCTCGGCGTGGTCCCATCGACCGCGCACCGGCTGCTCACGACCCTCTGCTACCGGGGCTTCGCCGTGCAGGACCAGCACCACCGGTACCATCCAGGGCCGGAGCTGGACGCCACCGCCCCCGCAACGCCTTCGCTGCCGCAACTGCTCCGCGTGACGCGGCCGCTCCTCCAGGACCTGTTCGAGCGTGCCGGCGAGAGCGTCCACCTGGTCGTGCCGGCCGGTCCCGACGTGCGGTTCGTCGACGGCATCGAAGGCGACCAGCTGCTGCGGGTCGGGCTGCGCACCGGCGCACGCTGGCCGGCCTACTGCACCTCGGGGGGCAAGGCCATGCTGGCCGACCTCGACTGGAGCGAGGTGGAGGCGCTACACCCGCACGGGCTGCGACCCTGGCCCTCCGCCAAGATCCGGGACCTGCCGTCGCTACGGCGCCAGCTCGCCAGGGTCCGCAGGCAGGGGTACGGCATCAACACCGAGGAGAGCGAACCGGGCGTCACCGCGATCGGCGCGAGCATCAGGTCCCGATCGGGCCGGCCGGTGGCCGCGCTGTCGGTGGCCATCCCGACGGCGCGCTACGACCGGCGCCAGGAGCCCGAGCTGGCGGCACAGCTCACGGAGGCACGCACCGCCGCGGAACGAGCCGCGGCAGCGCTCCGGTGAGCCAGCAGCCCGCTATCCCTGCCAGCGCCGGTCCACCGGCTGCGCGGGACCTGGTCTAGGAGCTCCGGGGGGTTCGTAGCAGCCAGTCCCGGGTACAGCGTCGGTGTTCGTTCGTCCACCCAGCCGCCGGGACACCAGAGAGGGATGCGCGTTGGCTTCCACCGTGCTCGTGGCCGACGACGACGCCGACATCCTTCGCTTCGTGGAGATCAACCTCCGGCTGGAAGGCTTCGAGGTGGTCACCGCCCGGGACGGCCCCGAGGCGCTCGCGAAGGCCGTCGCCGTCCGTCCCGACCTGGTGCTGCTCGATGTCCAGATGCCCGGTATCGACGGTTACACCATCTGCGCCCGGATCCGTGCCGAAGCCAGCCTGGCCGCGGTCCCGGTGGTCATCGTGACCGCCAACTACGGCTCGACGGAGGTCGAGGCGGCTCGGCGGGCCGGGGCGGACGACTTCCTGGTCAAGCCCTTCCTCCCCGCCACGCTCGTCGACCTGGCCAAGGCCATGCTCAGCTGACCGACGGGGCGTGGCGAGGGCCATCCGACCGTGTCGGCCAGGGGCCGGGGCAGCCTCGTCCCGGCCCCATGGCCGGCCTCAACGAGCGGCGTGGCGGGCGCGGTATGGGTCACGCCCAGCAGCGCCGCCCCGCAGACGGCCTACGGTGGGCTGCTGAGTGGGGTCATGCGAGCGCCCGCCGACACCGTGTCGTCACGCCGTCGATCCTCCCGCCTGGTGGTCGGGCGCCCGGACTGGCACCCTGGCCAACCGATGCGTCGACCCACCCCCACCCGCCTGGCCGTCCCACTGGCAGCGGTGCTGCTCACCGCGACCCTCACCGGCCTGCTCGGGCTCGGGCAGGTGGGCGGCCCGAGCCGGCCGGCCGCGGTCCGGCCCTACCAGCTGACCGGTGGCCCGAGCCGTCCGCCGACCGTGGAGCGGCCGCCGGCCCCGGAGGCGGCCATCGTGTGGCGCCGGTCGCGGGCGCTCGGAGAGCCGTTCCGCAACGGGCGGCTGGTGGACGGGGTCCAGCTTCCCGCCGAGACCAGCCACCTGGTCACCTGGGACCCGGTCCGCGACACCGTCCCCAACCGTGGCTGGCGCCGCTGGGGCACCGACCGGCTGGTCCACACCGTGCTCGAGGTGGCGGCCGGGTACGCGGCCGACCACCCGGATGCGCCCCGGCTGGTCGTCGGCGACCTGAGCCGACCCCACGGCGGCGACTTCGGCCGCCGCTACGGCGGCGACGGCCACCGCTCACACCAGAACGGCCTCGACGTCGACGTCTACTACCCGCGCCGGGACGGCCGCGAGCTGGCCCCCCGCCGGGTCCGCCAGGTCGACCGGGCCCTCGCCCAGGACCTGGTCGACCGGTTCGTGCGGGCCGGCGCCGAGTACGTCTTCGTCGGCCCCCACACCGGCCTGCGCGGCCCACGCAAGGTCGTGTCGCCGCTGTGGAACCACGACGACCACCTCCACGTCCGCCTCCGCCCCGCCCGCGGCGGCCGCGGCCGCCGCTGACCACCCATCCGCCGAGCCATCACCGTGCGACGCGGCTGACGCGCCGACCTGTGCCACCATGCACAGCACCCCGACCGACCGGCCGGGCGCGGCGACGAGGAGGGCTCGTGGTTCCGGACGACGCGCGGAAGTTCGTCGCGAGCAACCACAGGGCGGTGCTCATCACCCGCAGGTCCAGTGGTGGGCTGCAGACCTCGCCCGTGCTGGTCGGCGTCGACGGCGAGGGGACGCTGGTCATCTCCACCAGGGAGGCCGCCTACAAGACCCGCAACCTGCGCCGCGACCCGACCGCGGTGGTCTGCGTGTTCAGCGACGGTTTCTTCGGCCGGTGGCTGCAGGTCGAGGGCAGGGCACAGGTCGTCTCGCTGCCAGAGGCGATGGAGGGGCTGGTCGACTACTACCGCGGCATCAGCGGGGAGCATCCCGACTGGGACGAGTACCGGCGCGCCATGCAGCAACAGCGGCGCGTGCTGCTCCGCGTGGCGATCGACAGGGTGGGTCCCAGCCGCGCCGGCTGAGGCCGGTCGATCACCCACCAGCGTCCCGACCTCTCAACCCCTGGGTTGACGTGGTTTCCAACCCTTCGGCTGACGACGGTCCGTCCCTCCGCTGGGACCATGGGCCCATCGGTCATGAAGAGGGTGAGGAGCATGCCGGAGACGATCGAGACGCCGTCGCCAGGACCCAGCAGGGTGACGGCGAAGGGACGGGAGGTGGCCCGGCGGCCGCGGCGTCGGTGGCTCCAGCGGCTGGCGGCCGGTGCTGTCGGGCTGGTGGTGGTGATGGTCGGCGTGTACGGGTGGGCCTGGTCGTCGGTGGACCGGTCCACGACCGCGCGGGCGATCTGGTGGCGCGATGCGGACGTGGGGGACCAGCACCGGTTCCCCGCCCGTCCGATCCCGGCCGCCGCGGCCGCCAGTCCCCTCCCCACCGGGGGCAAGGTCGACCTTCCCGCGGCGTCCGACGACCTGCTGCGCCGGACCGGCACCAGCTCGTTCCTGGTCGTCCACCACGACCGGCTGGTCGACGAGCGGTACCTCGACGGCGCTGACCGGCAGGCCCGCCAGACCTCGTTCTCGGTGGCGAAGTCGATGGTGTCCACGCTGGTGGGGATCGCGATCGACGAGGGCCTGGTCGGGAGCGTCGAGGACCCCGTGACCCGCTACCTGCCGGAGCTGGCGGCGCGGGATCCCCGCTTCGGGCGCGTCACGCTGCGAGACCTGCTGACGATGTCCTCGGGCCTCCGGTACCGGGAGACGGACCTCCCCTGGCCGTGGACCGACGACACCTACACCTACTACGGGGTGGACCTGCGCGACGTCGCGCTCAACCGGACCCAGGTCGAAGGCCCACCGGGGCAGCGGTGGCGGTACAACAACTACCACCCGCTGCTGCTGGGGATGGTGCTCGAGCGCGCCACCGGGATGCCGGTCTCCGACTACGCGTCCAGCAGGCTGTGGCGGCCGCTGGGCGCCGAGGCCGACGCGACCTGGAACCTCGACTCGCGACGCTCGGGGTTCGAGAAGCTGGAGAGCGGCCTCAACGCGGCCCCGGTGGACTTCGCCCGCTTCGGGCTGCTGTTCCTGCACGACGGTGAGTGGAACGGCCGACGCATCGTCTCCAAGGACTGGGTGCGCGCCGCCACCGCCGCCGACACCACCACCGACCCGGCCGACTTCTACCAGTACCTCTGGTGGGTCGACGCGGAGCGGCCGGGACGCTTCTACGCGCTGGGGAACCTCGGGCAGTACGTCTACGTGGCCCCCGACGCCGACGCGGTCGTCGTCCGGACCGGTCGCGACTGGGGCGTCGACAACCGGGCCTGGCTGGACACCTTCCGCGACGTCGCCGACCAGCTGGTGCGTCAACCGTGACGCTGCCCACCCCCGGTCGTGCTGCTGGTCTCGCCGAGCCGCCGACCCGGGTGTGGGGTGCCCGTCGCCGCTCACGTCGGTAACGCAGCACTCCAGCCGCACGTGCGCTCGGGTAGCCTGCCCGCAGCACGCACTGGTGCCCTGGCCGTGGAGGCAGTCAGGCGGCCGAGCATCCGACGAGGGGACGCGAGTGCCTGAACCGGCCGTGCCGCCGCAGACCAGGTACGCCCGGGTGGGACCAGACCGGCTCGCCTACCAGGTGCTGGGCCAGGGCCCGCCCGACCTGGTGCTGGCCACCGGCGTCTTCAGCCACGTCGACATCGCCTGGGACGACCCGCAGACCGCGCTGTTGCTGCGCCGGCTGGCGTCGTTCTGCCGGCTGGTGCGCTTCGACCGGCGCGGCACCGGCGCCTCCGACCCGCTGCCGCCGGGCCCGCTGCCGCCCTGGGAGGCCTACGCCGAGGAGCTGGTCGCGGTCATGGACGCGGTCGGCTCCCAGCGGGCCGCGCTGCTTGTCACCGGCCCCCTGGCCGGCGCGATGGCGCTGTCCTTCGCCGCGACCAGGCCGGAGCGCACCGCCGCGCTGGTCCTGGTCGACGCCACCGCCCGCTACCTGGCCGCCGACGACTACCCCATCGGGCTCCCGCCCGAGGCCGCCGAGGCGATCGTCGCCCGCAGCGAGGAGCTGTGGGGCACCGAGGCGTACACCGGGACCTTCGCGCCGAGCCGGGCCGATGATGCATGGTTCCGGCGCTGGTCGGCCAGGCTCCAGCGGGCCATGGCCAGCCCCCGGGTGGTGCAGGCCTCCACGCGGACGATGCTGGAGGTCGACGTCCGTTCGGTCCTCCCGCAGGTCCAGGCGCCCACCCTGGTGCTCCACCACCGGGACCTCCAGGTGCTGCCGGTGGCGCACGGCCGCTACCTGGCCGAGCACGTCGGTGGGGCCCGGCTGGTGGAGCTGCCCGGCGACCAGATGCTGTGGTGGGACCGGCCGGACCTGGTGCTGGAGGTGGTCGAGGAGTTCCTGGTCGGGGCGCGTCGCAGCGTCGAGCCCACCCGCGTGCTGGCGACGGTGTTGTTCACCGACGTCGTCGGCTCCACCAGACGGGCCGCCGAGCTGGGCGACCGCCGCTGGCGGGAGCTGCTGGACGTGCACGACCAGCTCGCCGGGCAGCTGGTCGGGCAGTGGGGCGGGCGGCTGGTCAAGACCACCGGCGACGGGATCCTGGCCACCTTCGACGGTCCCGGCCGGGCGATCGCCTGCGCGGCCGCGCTGCGGGAGGGGCTGGACGCCATCGGCGTGCAGGTCCGGGCGGGGCTGCACGCCGGTGAGGTCGAGCTGCGCGGCGACGACGTCGGCGGGATCGCCGTCCACATCGCCGCGCGGGTCATGGCCACGGCCGGCGCCGGCGAGGTCGTCGTGTCCCGGACCGTCCATGACCTGGTCGCCGGCTCCGAGGTCGTCCTGCAGGATCGTGGCAGCCAGCGGCTGAAGGGTGTCGAGGGCGACTGGCAGCTGTTCGTGGTCGGCCGCTGACCGGTGGGGTGCCACCGCCAGCCCAGCAGGGCCGGTGGGGAAGTACGCGCAGGCTCCTTCGCCCACCACCCGCCAGTCCTCGACGCCGTCGGCCTCGTGGAACTGCCGCGGCGTGGTCCGCTCGGTCATGCCCCTCCCGACGACGCCGGGAACTGGAGCCGGAGGATGGCCCGCGCGAGCTCCTCGGGCCGGGTGAACTGCGGCCAGTGGCCCGTGGGCAGGTCGACGTACTCGACGTCGCGGATCTTCGCGAGCTCCCGCACCGGCGCGAGTCCCTGCTGGATCCACCCCCGGAGCATCTCGCTGGTGAACTCGGTCGCGATGACGGTGACGGGCACGTCGTAGCGGCGCTCGTCGGAGAGCCGCTGCGCGTCGCTGGTGACGCGCGCGGGCGACGGGATCGCGCGCTCGCGGAACGCGGCGCGTGCCTCGTCGTCGAGGTCGGCGAGGTCCTCGTCCCCGAAGGCCGCCCAGTCCGGCAGCGGGACCTCGCCGTTCTCGGCGGGGTACGCGTCGGCGATGGTGCCGCCGTCGCCCGTCGGGAAGCCACCGACGTAGACCGCCCGGGCGACACGGTCGGGCCGCGCGTCCACCGCGGCATGGGCAATCCCGCAGCCACCGGAGTGGCCCACGAGCACCACCTTGCCGCCGGCCGGGTCAAGGGAGTCGATCGCCTGGACGACCGCGTCGACGTGGTCGCGCAGGGTGATCCCGGAGCGGTCGGCGTCCTTCGACTCCATGCCGGGCAGCGTGAGCGCGTGCGTGCGGTGCCCCGCCTGCTCGAGCGTCGGGACGACCTTCTCCCACGACGAGCCGTCGAGCCAGAGACCGGGAATCAGGATGATGTCCATGGCCGGAGCCTATGCCACGCCTCCGACATCGGATGAGCGTCCCGACGCACGCCCCCGCCGCCGGGCGGTCAGCATCCTGGCCGCCTCCCGTCCCCCCATCCCCACCAGCATCAGGCAGAACAGCAGCAACAGCAGGCCCATCACGGCGGTGACGGCACGGTCGACCAGGTTCCCGATCCCCAGCAGGTGCCCGTCCAGGTCGACGGTGCGCGGGTGGTGGGGGTCGTAGACCACCCCGACCATGCCCTCCACCGGGTAGGCAGCCGGGCGCTCGCCCTCCCACAGCCCGATCACCGCCCGGACCCGCTGGCTCCCTGGGGGTTGGAAGGTAACCGCCACCTCCTGGTCGCCGTGGTCGATGACCATCGCCTGGGTTCGTACCCCGGTGCTGGTGAGGAGCTGCTCATCGACCGCGCCGGCGACCATCAGCGCGAACATGGGGATCCCACCGATCGCGACCGCCCCGATGATGAGCACCTGCACGGCGAAGCCCAGCCGCGCCAACCAGCCACGCCAGCCGCCCCTTGGCGGTGTCACCGCATCCGTGCTCGGGTCGGTGGTCATCCTGACCGCTGCATACCGCGCGCCGCCCGCCCGGTCCACCACGGTCACCCGAACGGCGGGTGAACTCCTGGCGGCATCGCCTCAGCGGGTGCCGTCGTCCCGCCGGTACCCCCACGTGGCCAGGACCCCGAAGCCCACGGCGTAGGCCAGCAGGCCCAGCCAGTCCCCGAGCGAGGTGGCCCGGCCCTGCACCGCCGCCCAGGTCACCTCCCCCCACAGCCGCGTGGGGAGGTAGGGGGAGACCTCCGCTGCCCAGCCGGGGAGCTCGGCCGGGAGGGCCCACAGCCCGCCCAGGTAGGCCAGCAGCAGCCAGGCCAGCATGGCCATCGGGGTGGCGGCCCGCGGGCTCGACCAGTACCCGATGGCGATCCCCCCGAGCGCCACCACCACGCCCCCGGCCAGCAGCGCCAGGGTCCAGGGCAGCCAGCGGTCGGCGGCCACGCTGACCGGGTTGATGAGGTGCGCCTCCACGATCACCACCGCCGCCGCGGCGGCGGCGAACACCGCGGCCGACAGGACCCGCCCTGCGAGCCGCTGGGCGGCGGACAGCGGCAGGGTGCGCAGGAACCGCTCCCAGGGCGTGGTCCGCTCCTCGGCGATGCCGACCCCGAACTGGAAGAACGCCACCCCGAGGATGGCCCACATCGCGTAGGAGGCCATCAGGTGGGTGACCAGCCCTACGTCCTGGTCCTGGTCCTCGAACAGGAAGTAGAACAGGCCGGGCATGGCCAGGGTGGGCAGCAGGTACCCAGGGGCGCGCAGGTGCTGGAGGGTCTGGTCCTTGCAGTGGGCCAGGGCGATCCTCATGTCGTGCCTCCGGTCAGTCGCAGGACGGCCTCCTCCAGGCTGGCCCGCTCGCTGTGGCGCAGGTTCACCCGGCTGAGGCCGGCCTGCGCGGCGATCTCGTCCACGCTGCCCTGGGCGATGACCCTGCCGTCGGCGATCACCACCACGCGGGAGGCCAGCGCCTGCGCCTCCTCCAGGTAGTGGGTGGTGAGCAGCACGGCGCCCCCCTCGGCCACGAAGGCCCGGACGACCTCCCACAGCCGGCGGCGGGCCTCCACGTCCAGGCCGCTGGTGGGCTCGTCCATGACCACCAGCTGGGGTCGCCCGGCGAAGGCCAGCGCCACCGCCAGCCGACGCTGCTGGCCGCCGGAGAGGCCGCCGGCGCGCCGGCCGGCCACCTCCGCCAGGCCGAACCGCCCGAGCAGCGCTGATGTTGCGGCGGGGTCCGGGTAGTGGACCCGCACCAGGTCGACCACCTCGGCGACGGTGAGGTTGTCGGGGAACCCGGTCAGCTGGGGGGTGGCCCCGACCGACCGGCGCGCCGCGGGCAGGGTCGGGTCGCGGCCGAACAGCCGGGCCCAGCCGGCGTCGGGGCGGCGCTGGCCCAGCAGGATGCCGGCCACCGTGGTCTTGCCCGCGCCGTTGGGGCCCAGCAGCGCCACCAGCTCGCCCGGGCGGAGCTGGAGGTCCACACCCCGGAGGGCCTCCACCCTCCCGTAGCGCTTGTGGACCGCCCGCAGTTCCGCCACCGCCAGGGGGCCCTCGGCGTCGTTGGTCCGCTCCATCAGGTTCCCTCCCACGGGGGTGTGCGACACCCGACAGCCTGATGGCGGTCGGCTTCCAGGGCATCGGCCGTGGTGCCAGCGCGCCTCCGCCTGCGGGATGAACCCAACCGGGGGGTGATCATCACGAAGGGGGATGCGGGTGGTGCGGGCGGCGGCTAGCGTTTGGCCGTGGACCGATGGCGCGCGCTTGGTGCCCGGCTGCCGCGGCTGGATCCCCTGCTGGCAGACGGGCTGCTGGCGCTGGTGGCCGCGGGGCTCGCCCTGGCCGAGCTGCAGAGCTTCCCCAGCCCGCGGGACCGCAGCCCCCTCAACGTCGTGCTCGTCCTGCTCCAGACCCTCCCCCTGGTCGCGCGGCGGCGGGCCCCGTTCACGGTGTTCGCCACCGCCGCGCTGGCGCTCGCGGTCCAGGGAAGCCTGCAGCTCCAGGGGCCGCTGTTCGCCTTCCTGGCGTTCAACCTGGCGGTGTACTCGCTGGCCGCCGACGGCGAGCGTCGCCTGGCCGCCGTGGGCGTCGCCGCCTGGGCGTTCCTGCTCACCGTGCGCCTCGGCTACCTGATCGCGACGAGGTGGCCGCACGTCACCATCACCGGCCTGCGCGACGTGGTCGACGACTACGTGCTGCTGGCCGCCGCCTGGACCCTTGGCCAGGGGGTCCGCCAGCGCCGGGCGCATGCCGCCGGGCTGGAGGAGCGGGCCGCGCGCCTGGAGCGGGAACGGGAGGAGAAGGCCAGGCAGGCAGTCATCCAGGAGCGCCTTCGGATCGCCCGCGAGCTGCACGACGTGGTCGCCCACAGCCTCAGCGTGGTCGGGGTCCAGGCCGGCGCCGCCCGGCTGGTGCTGGACGCCGACCCCGACCCAACCCGGGCGCGGGCGGCGGTCGCCGCCATCGAGGCCACCGCCAACCAGGCGATGACCGAGATGCGCCGCGCCCTGGGCATCCTGCGGGATACGGAGCGGTCCGGGGCGGCGCTGGCGCCGCTGCCCGGCCTGGGCCAGCTCCCCGCCCTGCTCGACCAGCTGCGGACCGCGGGGCTGCCGGTGGGGCTGACCGTGGCGGGCACCCCGCGGGCCCTGGCCGCCAGCATCGACCTGTCGCTGTACCGGATCGCCCAGGAGGCCTTGACCAACGCGCTCAAGCACGCCCGCGCGACCCGCGCCGACGTCGTGGTCGGCTACGGCGCGCACGACGTCACGGTGGAGGTGACCGACGACGGCCAGGGGCCACCGCCCGGGTCGGGACCCTCAGCAGGTGCCGGCACCATCGGGATGCGCGAACGCGTCGCCCTGTTCGGCGGCGAGCTGCGGGTGGGCCCCCGGCCGGAAGGCGGCTACGCCGTCCGGGCCTGCCTCCCCACCACCGCGGAGCATCCATGACCACCCGGGTGCTGCTCGCCGACGACCAGGAGCTGGTCCGGGCGGGGTTCCGGATGATCCTGGAGACCCAGGCCGACATCGAGGTGGTGGGCGACGCCGGCGACGGCGTGGAGGCAGTCGCCGCCACCCGACGGCTGCAACCCGACGTGGTGCTGATGGACATCCGCATGCCGAACCTGGACGGCCTCCAGGCCACCAGGCGGCTCACGGCGGCCGGGTCGGCGTCCCGGGTGCTGATCCTCACCACCTTCGACCTCGACGAGTACGTCTACCAGGCCCTCACCGCGGGCGCGAGCGGCTTCCTGCTCAAGAACGCCCCGCCCGAGCAGCTCATCGGCGCGGTGCGCGTGGTCGCCGCCGGGGACGCGCTGCTCGCCCCGTCGATCACCCGCCGGGTGATCCAGCAGTTCGCCCGGCTGCCGGCGCCAGGCGGGACCGACGCGCTCGCGGCGCTGACCGAGCGCGAGCGGCAGGTTCTCCAGCTCATCGCCAGGGGGCTGTCCAACGCCGAGATCGCCGCGGAGCTGTTCGTCAGCGACGCCACCGTCAAGAGCCACGTCACCCACCTGCTGTCCAAGCTGCGGCTCCGGGACCGGGTCCAGGCCGTGGTGCTCGCCTACGAGTCGGGCCTGGTGCGACCAGGGACCAGGTGAAGGAGGGCTGGCCGGTGGGCCGCACCGGCCTGCCGGCGCGGCCCTCAGGGACGAGCGAGCACACGGTCCAGCGGCCGAGGCACGCTCGCAAGATCCAGCGCGTCGACGAGCAACCGCGCGTAGCGGACCTTCCGGCCGCCGTGGGTGCCGATGAAGCGCCGAAGCTGCTCCTGGATGCTCCGTCCTCGCCACTGGGGCTGCCGCTGGAACGTGCGGAACGACCCAAGCTCGCCCTGGACGTCGACGACCTGCTCCACGACGGCGGCACCGAGGCAGCGGATCAGCTCGTCCTCCAGGTCGGCGACGCAGACGTAGAAACCGAGCGATTCCATGTCGGCACGAGAAAGGTTCGAGCCGAAGCCGGCCCGCTCGAGACCGCGCCGGAAGTCGTCCTCCTCCCGGGCGTCACAGAGGCCCGCCAGCCTGACGTCCAACCCCCGCGGACCGAACAGCTCCAAGAACCGTCGGATGCTCCTCGCACCGCCCATCGCCACGATGGCAATGCCCTCGGCGTCAAGGTCCCGACCTCGGCGCTCAGCGACGGCCCTGAGCGCGACCTGGTCGCTGGCCCCTTCGACCAGCACCACCGTCGCCGCGTCCACGCCCACCAGCACAGCCTAGGCGGTCGTGGCGGGACGCGGATCACCTTGTCTGGGGGACGAACAGCGAGCTCTGCACGTACCGCAACGCCGAGGTGAAGGTCTCGTCCGCCATCCGCCGCATGATCTCGCCCTGGTCGACGACCTCGATCCGGGTCTGCACCCAGAACAGGTTGCCGAAGGGGTCGCTCAGCCGGCCGACCAGGTCCCCCCAGAACAGGTGCGTGGGCTCGGTCACCACGCTGGCGCCGGCCGCGACCGCCTTCTCGAAGGTGGCGTTGATGTCGTCGACGTAGAGGCGTAGGAAGGCCGGCGTCGGCGGCCAGTCCGGCTTGTCGAACATCATCACCACCGAGTCGCCGATGCGGACCTCCGCGTGGCCGATGTTGCCGTTCTCGTCGGTCATCCGGCCCAGCTCCTCCGCACCGAACGCGGCCTTGAGGAAGTCGATCAGGCCGGCGGTGTCCTTGCCGATGATCCACGGCGTCACGGAGTGGTAGCCGTCGGGGATCGGGGTCACGTCCTCGGTCATCGCTGGGCTCCTGGGCGTCTGGGCGTCTGGGCGTCTGGCCCCGATGAGGCTACGGCACATATAGGACTGACAAGGTCCTAGATATCGGGCAGGCTTCAACGCATGACGACCACGCCCGCCCGGCTGCTCAAGCTGCTCTCGCTGCTGCAGGTGCCACGCCAGTGGCCGGGCAGCGAGCTGGCCCGCCGGCTCGAGGTGGATCCGCGGACCGTCCGCCGCGACGTCGACCGGCTGCGCGAGCTGCGGCCAGCCAGCCGGTCGCCGGCATCGAGGACTCGGCGGTGCGGGCGCTCACCAAGCTGGAGCAGGTGTTGCCGTCCCGGCTGCGCTACCGGGTCCGCTCCCTCAGCACCGCAACCGTGCAGGGTCACGAGCACAGCTGCCGGCTGCGCAGCCACACCGACACCCTGGAGTGGACCGCGTTTCGCCTGATGATGCTGGGCTGTGACTTCACGGTGCACGAACCGCCCGAACTGATCGGCTACCTGCGCACCCTCGGCGCGCGGATCACCGGTGCCGTCCGCTAGACCAGGCTTGCCTCCAGGCGCGCGCCTGACCCGAGCTCAGGACCTACCGGCGGCGAACTGCAGCCCGTGCTGCTCGCACAGGTGGCGGGTGTAGTCGAGGTCCACCTGCGTGCCGTAGCGTGACTGGTAGTCCTCGGGAGCGCGGACGCCTGCGGCGAGCTCGTCGAAGTAGTGCTCGAACCCGGCGGGTGAGATGATCTCCAGGATCCGGCATGGGCCGTCACCGGCGTTCCAGAAGGTGTGCCACTGGTCGCGCGGCTTGAAGGCGAGATCGCCGGCCTCGGCGTAGACCACCTCGTCGCCGAGCCGTGCCCCCAGCGTGCCCTCCAGCACGTAGCTGTATTCGTCCTCGCGGGTGTGGCGGTGCCAAGGCGCGGCCAGGTGGCGCGGCCGGATCGGGTGCTCGACCAGCGAGAACCCGCCGCCTGACTCCTCGCCCCAGACCATGAACCGGACCCCGACGCCACCGAGATCGACCGCCTTGCCATCCCGTGGGCCGATGATTCGGGGGCCCTGCGACGCCTCGTAGCGTGAGCGTCCTGCCATTGAGCAACACCTTTCCGTGATGCGCGCTGCCCCGAGGGTTGCTGGCGATGGTGCCATGCTTCTGAGGGGAGCCCGCCGTGGGCCGTCGACCGCGATCATGCAGCACCCAGGTCAAGGAGGAGACGAACGATGCTGACGGGCAAGGTGGCGCTGGTGGCGGGGTCGACGCGTGGTGCCGGGCGTGGCACGGCGGTGGCGCTCGGGGAGGCGGGGGCGACGGTGTACTGCACCGGCCGCACCACCAGGGAGCGCCGTTCCGAGTACGACCGCCCGGAGTCGATCGAGGAGACCGCCGAACTCGTCACCGCCGCGGGCGGCCGTGGCATCGCGGTCGCGGTCGACCATCTCGAGGCGGACGACGTCGAGGCGCTCGTGCGCCGGATCGACGCCGAGAACGGGCGGCTGGACGTGCTGGTCAACGACATCTGGGGCGGCGAGCTGTTGTTCGAGTGGGACACGCCGGTGTGGGAGCACGACCTCGCCAAGGGGCTGCGGATCCTGCGCCTGGCGATCGACACCCACCTGATCACCAGCCACTTCGCGCTCCCGCTGTTGATCAGGCAGCCCGGCGGGCTGGTGGTGGAGATGACCGACGGCACCGCGGAGTACAACGCCGAGCACTACCGGATCTCGGTGTACTACGACCTGGCCAAGACCGCGGCTATCCGGCTCGCGTTCGCGCAGGCCAAGGAGCTCGCCCCGCACGGGTGCGCCGCCGTGGCGTTGACGCCGGGTTGGATGCGGTCGGAGATGATGCTCGAGCACTTCGGGGTCACCGAGGCGAACTGGCGCGACGGAGCAGCCACCGATCCCCACTTCGCCGCGATCTCCGAGAGCCCGCGGTTCGTGGGTCGCGCGGTCGCCGCGCTCGCCGCCGACCCCGACCTCGGTCGTCGCAACGGCGGCTCGTTCTCCTCCGGCGGGCTCGCCCGCGAGTACGGCTTCACCGACCTGGACGGCTCCCAGCCCGACTGCTGGCGCTACATGGTCGAGGTCCAGGACGCGGGCCGCCCGGCCGACCCAACCGGTTACCGTTGACTTCCGCCCCGGCGTGCCGCACGTCGCCACGCAGACGGTCAAGGTGAACCTTGCCTGGCCGCGCCGGGTCCTCAGACGGCCGACCAGCCGCCGTCGGAGGAAGGATGGCCCCGTTGACGTTGCTGGCGTCGTCGCTGAGCAGCCAGCAGATGGTGGCGGCCAGCCGCTCGGCGGTGGCCACCGACGGAATCGTGCTCTGCATGATCGGGCCGAGGACGCGGGCGCCTTCGCGGGCCAGGCGCAGCGCGGTCGCGCCCGATGCCGGAGCCGGCGCCGGTGACGATCGCGGTCCTGCCGGTGAAGCGGCCGGCGGTGAACGGCGGCTCGGGGACGCCCTGGCCGCCGGCCTCGGCCTCCTCCAGCGGTCAGGCATAGTCAACGGCGGACGGGGCAGCACCACAGCCTGGCGAGGAGCCGGAGGAGGCCCACGTGACCGCTGAGGACCGCACCGACGGCCAGCTCACCCGGCGAGCCCTGTTCGGGATCTTCCTCAAGGCCGGCCTCGCGTTCGGCGGCGGCCTGGGCATCCTGGCGGTGCTGGAGCAGGAGCTGGTCACCCGCCGCCGGGCGGTCGACCGGGAGGAGTTCATGCGCCTCTACGGGCTGGGCCGGCTGGTGCCCAGCGGCACGATGACCGCCCTGGCCGTTGCCTACGGCCACCGGTTCGCCGGCCTGACCGGCACCGTCATCGCCCTGACCGGGCTGGTCCTGCCCGCCCTGGCCCTGACCATCGCCCTCACCGCCGCCTACGGCATCCTCCAACGGCAGCCCTGGCTCCTGGAGCTGCTCCCGGTGACGATCCTGCCCGCCGCGCTGGCGTTCATCGTCGTGGCCGGCCTGCGCCTGGGCCGCGACGTCTTCCGGCCGTCGCGGGAGCTGCTGCTGGCCACGGCCGCGTTCCTGGGCGCCACCCTGCTCGGCCTCAACCCGGTCGTGCTGCTGCTGGCCGGCGGCGCGGCCGGGATGGCGCTGTTCGGCCGCAGGAAGCCGGGACCGTGAGCCTCTTCGAGCTGTGCGTGGCGGTGTTCGCCTACAACGCCATGACCTTCGGAAACGGCCCCGGCATGGTCCCGATGCTCCAGGACGAGCTGGTCGACCGCCGTGGGGTGCTCAGCACCGAGCAGCTGCTCTACGCGTTCACCATCGCCCGGGTGACCCCGGGGCAGGCCAACACCTACGTCGCCGCCATCGGCTACCTGCTCCACGGCCTGGCCGGGGCGCTGGCCACCACCGCCGCGATCCTGCTGCCCGGCTACCTGATGCTGCCGCTGGTCTGGGGCTACCAGCGGCTCGGGGCGGTCCGCCTGGTCCCGGCGTTCACCCGCGGCCTTACCGTGGCCTCGGTCGGGCTGATCTTCGCCGCCACCCTCAGCATCGGCCGGGACACCCTGACCGGCTGGGTGAGCGTGCTGGTGTTCGCCGCCGCCTTGGCCATGGCCCAGCTGCTGAGGTGGAACCCCCTGCTCGTGCTGGGCGTATCCGCCCTCATCGGCACCGGCGCGCAGGCGCTGGGCTGGACCTGAGCCCCCGCCCAACCGCCCGCGCACCGGCCTCCACCGGCCACGCGGCCGTCGAGGAAGTATCCTTCGAGGATCACCTCGCGATGGCCCGAGCGATCCAGCGGTGGGGTGTGTCCCCCACACGGAACCGACGGATCTGGGAGCACCTATGAGGCACGGACCGGGCCCGCCCGCCAAACTGCGGGCTCCCGGGCTGCCATCGGGGGCGGCGTCGGACGTGGTCGAGGAGACGTTCACGTTCGCGGGGCGAACCGTGCGCATCCTCCGCCCCCGCGACGGCGACGCGCTCCTGGATGAGCTCCTGGCCGAGGACGACCCCGACGAGGACCGACTCCCGTTCTGGGCCGAGCTGTGGCCCAGCGGCGCTGCCCTCGCCCGTGCCCTCACCACCCGTCCGCTGGCCGGCCTGCGCGTGCTCGAGCTGGGCTGCGGCCTCGGCTTGGTCAGCGTCACCGCCGCCCTGGCGGGCGCCAAGGTCATGGCCGTCGACCGGGCGCCGGAGGGGATCGCCTTCACCGCCGCCAACGCCGCCCGCAACGGGGTCACGCTGCAGACCGCCGTGTGCGCCTTCGACCGGCCCGAGCCGCTGCTGGCCGGTGCGCCCTGGGACCTGGTGCTCGCCGCTGACGTGCTCTACGAGCAGCGAAACGTCCCGGTGCTGGTGTGGCTGCTGCCACGCCTGGTCGATGCGGGCGGTGAGGTGTGGCTGGCTGACCCGGGCCGGCGGATGCAGGCCGCGTTCCTGGCCGCCATGGACGCAGCCGGCTGGCAGTGCGAGCGCCAGCCGGGGGACCCGGATACGGTGGCCGTCCTCCGCCTGCGGCGGCGTGCATCGGGCGTGGCCGCGCAACGCGGTCGGACAGGTCGATGACCCAGCAGGGCCACCACGGCGGTCCCGCCCAGCGTCGCCGCAGCACGGCCGCCAGGCCGAGGGGGGCACCCGTGGGCGCGGTGTTCCGCTCCGGCGTGGCCGTCAGGCGCACCCCCTGGTCGGGTGCGGTGCGGTGGTCCGGAGTGTGGCTGACTGCACGTGGTCACCCCCAGCGGGCTGGCGTTCGCCGGTCTACACGCCCTGGGCGCTCGTGCCGCCACCTGCCGTCCAACGACCAGGTCAGCCACCGGACGGGTCGGGCCCGCGCCGTCGCCGGGACAGTCGCCGTCCGGGCTTGTAGACCGCGAGCCCGGTCGCGACGGTGAGGGCGAGCACGTCATAGCCGGCAGCGGCGATGAGCTCGGACTCGGCACCGCCGCCGCCGCGGAGCATGTCGTCGAGCGCGCCGCTGATGACGAAGGATCCGACGAGGATGACCGAGAGGATCAGGAGCAGCTTGCCGGTGACCCACGGATAGCGGAGCACGCCCCACTTGGAGGTGATGCCAAGGGTGGCCCCGGTCAGCAGGGCGGCGAAGCTCAGCGGGATACCGAACGCCACGGCGAACAGGCTCAGCGTTCGGTAGCTGGCGGCGGCGAGCCCGGGGTTGTCGGTGGTCGCTCCCTGGATGGCCACCGCCAGGAAGCCGGCCGAGTCGCCGAGCAGCCCTACCGACACCACGATGTGGAGGGTCAGCAGCGCGCGACGCACCGTGGGGGAGAGTCGCCAGCGTGGCCGGTCGGCAGCTCTGGTGGTCGTCGGTACGGTTCCGGCCTCCACAGGATCACCGCCCACCGGTCGGCTGGTCGGCCGCGACGACGCTGCCCAGGGTGGCGATGGCGTCCTCGGTCCACGGGCCGGCGGTGATGACGACGGCGTGCTCGATGCCGACGGCGGCCAGGGCCGCGCACCGTGCGGCGAAGCGGTCCGGGGACTCTCCCGGTTCCAGGCGCGTGCTGACGGTCTTCTCGATCTCCTCGTACGGGCGGCCGACCGCCTCGCAATGCCGGGCGAGGACGGCGAGCTTGCGCGTGATGGTGGCGCCGCCGTCGGGGATGTCGAAGAGGTTGCAGGCGTCGGCGTGCCTGGCGACGAGCGGCAGGGTCTTGTGCTCGCCCGTCCCGCCGATGAGGATCGGCGGATGCGGCCGGCTGAGCGCCGGCGGGTTGTTGACCGGCCTCCGGGGGCGGTAGTGGCGGCCGTCGAACGGTGAAGGGTCGCCGGCCCACATCTGCTTGGCCAGCCGCAGGAGCTCCTCGAGCCGTTCGAAGCGCTCGGCCACGGGCGGCAGCGGCAGGTCCATCGCCTGGGCTTCGTCCTGCTGGTAGCCGGCGCCCAGGCCAAGCCAGGCGCGGCCCCCTGAGAGCACGTCGAGCGTGGTGACCGCCTTGACGAGCAGGCTGGCCGGCCGGTAGGTGGCCGCGGTGACCATGGTGCCGAGCCGGACCCGGGACGTCTGGGCGGCCAGGTAGCCGAGGGTCGTGTAGGCCTCGAGCATCTCGGCGTCGGGCGTGCTGGTGGGGTCCGCCTGGATCAGGTGGTCGGCCACCCACACCGTGTCCAGTCCCGCGTCCTCCGCCGCCCGCGTCACGCGCAGGAGCTCGGCGCGAAGGCCAGACGGGGCGGTCGGCCACGAGTAGTTGGTGACGTTGAGGCTGATGCGCATGCTCAGGACCTCCCTCACTCTCTGGATTTTGGGTTACACAAAGTTTAGACTCACAAATAAGTTTGGGTTGCACTACCATGGTGCCATGAGCCAACGGCTAGGGCTTCGGGAACGCAAGAAGCAGCAGACCCGGGAACGGATCGCCGACACGGCCGGGCGGCTGTTCGCCGAGCGCGGCTTCGAGCCCGTGACGGTCGCCGAGATCGCGCGCGAGGCCGACGTCTCCGAGCAGACCGTCTTCAACTACTTCCCGACCAAGGAGGACCTCTTCTACAGCCGCCTGGAGACCTTCGAGGAAGGGATGCTCCAGGCGATCCGCGAGCGCGATCGGGGCGAGACAGTCCTGGCGGCCTTCCGCCGGTTCGTGGCGCGGCCGCGCGGCCTGCTCGCCGAGCAGGAGCCCAGCGAGGCGCGCGCGGCCGCCGAGCGCCTACGGACGATCAGCCGCATCATCGTCAACAGCCCAGCCCTGCTGGCCCGCGAGCAGCAGATCTTCGAGCGCTACACCAGGTCGCTGGCCGACCTCATCGCCGACGAGACGAAGACCGCCACCGGCGACATCGGACCGTGGGTCATGGCCAACGCGCTGGTCGGCGTGCACCGCGCGCTGATCGACCAGGTCCGCCGGCGGACCCTCGCCGGCGCCCACGGCGAAGCGCTCGCTCGTGAGATCCGCCGGCAGGCCGAGCGCGGCTTTGCGGTCCTGGAGCGCGGCCTTGGCGCGTCGGCCGGCTGATCCTGGCGCCCAGCGCGTCGGTGGACCCGACCAGCAGGGTCACCGCCGAAGCCTCGCCGGGTCGCGCTGGGCGGTGAGCACGCTGACGGTGTTGGCGGTCACGATCGTGGTGATGGCGAGCCACTCGGACCACCCGAGGGGCTGGTCCAGGATGGCCAGGCCAACGAGGGCGGCCAGGACGGGGTTGACGCTCATGAAGACCCCGAAGAAGCGGGCCGGGACCCGGCGCAGGGCGAGCAGGTCGCCCAGGAACGGGACCGTCGACGAGAGGACGCCGGCGGCGGCCGCGTAGCCGAGGGCTGCGGTGGTCGGCGGCTGGCGCATCAGCGTGACGATGCCGACCGGGACGTAGAGCAGCGCGGACAGGCCGGCGGCGGCGGCCGATCCCTCGGCTCCGGGCAGCCGGCCGCCGATCACGCGGTTGAGCAGGATGTAGGAGGCCCAGCAGACGGCGGCCACCAGGGCCAGCGTGATGCCGAGGTAGTCGGTGGTCGGCTGGGGGCGGGTCAGGACGACGACGGCACCTCCGGCGGACAGGGCGCAGCCGAGGTCGACCGGGCGGCGGGAGGCGGCCAGGGCCACGGTGAGGGGGCCGAGGAACTCCAGGGTCACCGCCAGCCCGAGGCCGATCCGGTCGATGGCGGTGTACAGCGACAGGTTCATGGTGGCGAAGACCAGCGCCAGCGACAGCACCGGCCACCATTGCCGCCAGGTGAACTGCCGCACCCGGGGGCGGCCGATGGTCCACAGCAGCACCCCGGCCACCCACTGGCGGACGGCCACCACCCCGGCCGGGCCGATCACCGGGAAGGCCAGCGCCCCGGTGGCCGCGCCGACCTGAGTGGACAGGCCGCTGCCGAGCATCAGCGCCACGCCGACGTGGCGGTCCCTTCGCCCGGCGGCGCCGCTGGGCGCCGCGGGGGCCGCAGCCCGCTGGTCCAGTACCGAGCTGGTCATGGACGCGAGTATGGGCCGCGCCCATGCATACGCAAAATGCATGCACGCGCTGTGTTATACGCTAGGGTTATGGATCTGGAGCTGCGGCACCTGCGGTGCCTGGTCGCGATCGTCGACACCGGCAGCTTCACCGACGCCGCCATCGAGCTGGGCATCTCCCAGGCCGCCGTCTCCCGCACCCTGCTCTCGCTCGAACAGGTGCTGGGGGTGCGGCTGCTGCACCGCACCAGCCGCAACGTCACGCCCACCACGGCCGGCGTCCAGGTCCTGGCCCGGGCCAGGAAGCTGCTGGCCGAGGCCGACGACCTGGTCAGCGAGGCCACCACCGGCCACAGCCGGCTGCGCATCGGCCACGCCTGGTCGGCGCTGGGCCGCCACACCTTGGAGTTCCAGCGACGCTGGGCCGCCCGGTATCCGGACGTCGAGCTGCAGCTGGTCCGCACCAACTCCAGCACCGGCGGGCTGGCCGAAGGCCTGTGCGACCTGGCCGTGGTCCGCACCCCACCCGACGAGCGGCGCTTCGCCGGCGCCGTCGTCGGCCATGAGTCGCGCTACTGCGCCCTGGCCGCCGACGACCCCTGGGCCCGGCGCCGCTCCATCAGGCTCGAGGAGGTCCGCGAACGAACCGTGGCCCTCGACCGGCGGACCGGCAGCACCTCCACCGAGCTGTGGCCGGCCGGGGCGGGACCGGCGGTGGAGTACACCCAGGACATCGACGACTGGCTGGTCGTGATCGCCACCGGCCGCTGCGTCGGCATCACCCCCGAGAGCACCGTCAGCCAGTACCGACGCCAGGGCATCGTGTTCCGGCCGCTGCGTGACGCCGCCCCCGTCGCGGTGTGGTGCATCTGGCGGCGCCAGGATCCCCACCCGGTCACCCACGCCGCCGTCGCCCTCGCCTCGGACCTGTACCGCCAGCAGCGGTGAGCGGCAGCCGGCCTCGGCCCGACGAGCACCACGGCCTGGGGAAGCGACGACCGGGGCTCTGTCGGGTCTGGACCGCGGCTGGTCTTGGGCGGCCTGGCAGACGACCAGGTCGAAGGACTCTGCGGCGAACGGCATGCTGGCGGCGTCGCCATCGCCCTGCACCGGAGGAACCGTTGAAGTTCGCGATCAGCTACAACACGGCCTACTACGGCGTGGACCCCGACAGGATCATCGCCTACGCCCAGCATGCCGAGGATTGCGGCTTCGAGTCGCTGTACCTGCAGGAGCACATCGTGCTGTATCCCGGCGCGATGCTCGGGCCCGCCGAGGTCCCACCGGCGCTGCCGTTCGCCGACCCGCTCGACTGCTTGAGCTTCGTGGCCGCGGCCACGCAACGGATCCTGCTCGGAACCGGCGTGCTGCTGCTGCCGTACCACCACCCGGTGGTCCTCGCCAAGCGCCTGGCAACCATCGACGTGCTGTCCAAGGGGCGGATGCGGCGGCTGACCGTGGGGCTCGGCACGCTGCCGGGTGAGGCCCGCGCGGTGGGGGTTGACTTCAGCACCCGAGGCCGTCGTGCCGACGAGGCCATCGACGTGATGCGGCTGCTCTGGGCTGGTGGCGAAGAGGGCGTCAGCTTCGACGGGGAGTTCTTCGCCTTCGACAGGGTGTGCAGCTTCCCCAAGCCCCATGGCGTCACGCACCTGCCGATCCACATCGGCGGATCGAGTCGGGCGGCCGCCCGCCGCGCCGGGCGCCGCGGCGACGGCTACTTTCCTGGCGGCGCGCTCAGTCCCTTCGAGCGCAGCATCCAGATGGACCTCGCCCGGTCGACCGCCGTCGAGGCCGGCCGCAGCCCGGAGGCGCTGGAGTACACGCGGTGGGGGTCGATCGGCATGTCCACCGAACGGGTCGAGGCGCTCGCCGCGCAGGGCGTGACCCGCGTCGTCGTCGGCGCCAGTGCCACCGGACCAGACCAGCAACGCGACGAGATGTCCGCGTTCGCCCAGCGCTTCGGCCTCCTCGACCCCCGACCCGGGTAGTCCGGCGCACCGTCACGGCCAGGAGGGTTCCCGGGACGCCGGGGAATAGCCGGTCGGGCGGGGCGGTTGGTCGCAGCATCGCGGAGCGACCGAGGCGGCTGGGAGGACCGGATGAGGATCGGCATCATCGGTGCTGGCAACGTCGGGCAGGCTCTGGCCGTGCGGTTCGCGGCGGCGGGCCACCAGGTGATGCTCAGCAACTCGCGTGGACCGCACACCCTCACTACGGCCGTCGCCGCGATCGAGGGCGACGTGCGCGCGGGGACCGTGGCGGAGGCGGCCGGCTTCGGCGAGGTCGTCGCCGTGGCGATCCCGCTGCGCGCCATCGGCGACCTGCCGCCCGAGCCCTTCGCCGGCAAGCTGGTGGTCGACGCGAACAACTACTGGCCGCAGCGTGACGGGCACATCCCGGAGCTGGACGCCGACCAGACCACCTCCTCTGAGCTGCTGGCCTCCCTGCTGCCTGGCGCCAGGGTGGTGAAGGCCTTCAACAGGATCCACTTCCGGCGGCTGCTGGACGGCAGTCACCCGGAGCTGCCCGCCGCGGATCGGCTGGCGATCCCGGTCGCCGGCGACGACGCCAGCGCCAAGCGGACGGTCATCGGCCTGATCGACCAGCTCGGGTTCACCGGGGTCGACGCCGGCACCCTGGCCGAGGGCCGGCGCCTGCAGCCCGGCCGGCGCTGACGGCACGACCACCGCCGAAGCGCGGCTCCGGAGCTGCCCCGCAACCTCGAGCACGCCGCGCAGGGCTGAACGCGACGGTTCACGACAACCCCCTCCGCCTGCGGAACCTGTGGAGCACGCGCTGCCAGGCGACCGCCGGGACCGCGCGCACCTCGGACGGGTTGAGCGCGATCTTCCGGCCCATCGCTTTCGCGTTGGCGACGACGGTCTTGCTCGCCTTGCTCGGGTGGCCGGCGTCGAACGGGGGATGCGGGTCGTACTCGATGTACAGCTGGATCGTCTCGGCGTGCTCCCGGCCGGCGATCTCACCGGCGAGCCACAGGCCGAGGTCGATGCCGGCGGAAACGCCGGCCGCGGTGGCGACCTTGCCGGCGTGCACGATCCGTTCCCCGCGCCGCGCCTCCGCGCCCATGGCCGCCAGCCCGGGTTGCACGTTCCAGTGCGTCGTCGCGGGTAGTCCGTCGAGGATGCCTGCAGCGGCGAGGATCATCGCCCCGGTGCAGACCGACGTCGTCCATCGCGTCGTCTCGTGCACCTGCCGCAGCCAGTCGGTCAGCTGCTTGTCGGCCATCATCGTCGCGGTCCGCGGGCCGGAGCCGGGCACCAGCACGACGTCCGGTTTCGGTGTCTCCGCGTAGCTGTGGGTGACGCCGAGGAACAGCACCCCACTATCGGCGACGACCGGTCCCGGCGCCGCGCCGACGAAGCGCACCTCGGCGTCGGGCAGCAGCCGCAGGACCTCGTAGGGCCCGACGGCGTCGAGGGCGGTCAGCCCTGGATAGAGCACGATGGCGATCTGCATGACCGGGTCCTCTAGTCGCGTGGTCGGCCAAGCCGTTCAGCGTCCGTGCCGGTGGCCCGCTGGTGTTCGGCGATGCGGTCGGCGAGGTGGGCGGCGTCGTCCTTGACGAAGCCGAGCAGCGCCGAGCCGCGGGTGTGCTGCCACCACAGGCCCAGGAAGTACAGGCCGGGCACGTCGGTGACGCCGCGCCGGTGGATCGTCACGGGGCGGTTCGCTGGTCACGGGCGACGTTGAAGCTGAACATCATGCCGCTCTGCATGTGCTCGGCGATGTGGCAGTGCGCCATCCACAGCCCGGGGTTGGTGACGTCGAACAGGATGTCGACGGTCTGGCCGGTGCGGACCAGCACGGTGTCCTTCCACACCAGGTTCGGCTCGACCACCCCGTCGCGGGCCAGGACCAGGAACCGGCCGGCCCCGTGCAGGTGGAAGGGGTGGTGCATGGGGTGGTCGGACTCCATCTCGTTGACCAGCCGGATCTTGACCCGCTCGCCGACGCTGAAGCGCCAGTCGATCGCCGGGCTGTCGGCGCCGGCGGTGCGGTCCAGGAACCTCCAGTGCATGGTGGCGTTGGTGGTCAGCCGGTTGACCTCCACCATGTCGTCTTCCCACTCGATGCCGCCGGCGGCGCCGTGGCCGCCATGGGCGTCGTGGTCCATGGCCATATCGTGGTCCATGGCCATGTCGTGGCCGGCTGCGGGTTGGCTGCCGGGCTGGCCTGCGAGCAGCTTCATGCCGCACTTGGGGCAGCGACCGGGCTGGTCGCTGACTACCTCGGGGTGCATCGGGCAGGCGTAGGTGACCGGGCCCGCGCCTGCCGGCATGGCGGCCGGGTCGTCCATCTGGGCGACCATCGCCAGGACCTTGTCCGGCGGAGCGGCCAGCCAGGCGTCGAGCCGGTGGCGCTCGGCCTCCAGCTCAGGAGCCCGGCGCAGCACCTCGAACTCTGCCGCCCGCGATGGCGCCGGCCGCTCCTCGCCGACCGTGACCGCGGCCAGCGGGTAGGTCCGGTTCGGGGTGCGGTGCTCCAGGGTCAGCTCGCCCGGTTGCTCGACCAGCACGTCGACCGCCGCCCGCTCCGAAGGGGCCAGCAGCACCTCGGACACGAGCTCCTGGTGCTCGACCCGGCCGGAGTCGCCGCCGACCAGCTTCATGCGGGCGCCCGGTAGGGCGACGTTGAGCACCCGGGTGTTGGCGGTGTTGGTCAGCCACAGCCGCACCACCTCGCCGGCGTTGGCCGACAGCCGCGGGTCGGGGTCGCCGCTGACCAGGAAGAGGTCGCCGAAGCGGCCCATCGCCGCGTAGGTCGTCTCGGTGGGGCTGAACGGCGCCACCTTGCCGTCCTCCAGCAGTAGGTCGTCCAGGGTCAGGACCAGCTCGCGGTCGGCCGGTGGCCAGTAGTCGGGCTCGGCGGGGACGACCAGGATGTTGCCGTACAGGCCCAGCTCCTGGGTGTAGTCCTCCCGGATGTGGGGGTGGTACCAGTACAGGCCCGGGTCGGGAAACTGGATGCGGTAGGTGAACTCGCCACCGACCGGGATCGGCGCCTGGGTCTCGTGGGGGACGCCGTCGTAGCGGTTCTCCAGGCGCAGCCCGTGCCAGTGGACGGTGGTGTCCAGGTCCCCGTGGTTCTCCACCCGGACGATGATCTCGGTGCCCTGCTGGACCTTGAGGGTTGGGCCGGGGATGGAGCCGTTGTAGCCGAGCATCCGCACGGTCGTCTCGCCCAGGCGCTTGGCCACCGGCCCGACCCGCAGCTCCAGCGTGTCGCCGTCGGCCAGCTCCAACAGCGCCGGCCGGCCGGCCTCCGGCAGCCCCGAGGGGTCGGTCGGGAACCGGTCCCGCTGGTCACGGTTGGTGTGCTCTTGCATCGTCTCCTCCTTTGCAACCCTTGCCGTCGAGTCGCTCGGGGCTTCCGCTTCAGCTGGCCCGTGAGCAGGATCGTGGCGAACCAAGCGGCGCCGCGCCTGGCCGAAGGGTTGGCGAGCGGGGTCATGACCTTCCCTCGTCCCGCTCCTCTGCGCTCCGCCGGCGGCGCAGGAGCTGGATCGCGCTCCTTCCGGACTGCGGCAATACAATACCCTGGTAGGGTATTCAAGTCCAGTCTGGAGGATGGGGCGGCCGCTGGCCGCCCCGAAGCCGCCGCCCGTCGACCCCGCTCACTCAGGCAGGGCCAGTGCCTCGGACCAGCCCTGCCGCAGTGGGTCTGCAACTCCGGCAGCCCAGGGCATGGCGCGCAGCGTCGCCTGCCCCTCGTGGCGTTCGTCGGCTGGAATCAGGTGCTCACGATGGCGAGGTCTCTCCGGTCGTGCACGGCACGCTGAGGCAGCCACAGCGGCCTGGCGTCAAGATCACCACACTGGTACTGGAGGCCGGCACGCCGCAGAAGGAGGATGCCGATGTCGGATGAGTCCGAGATCCGCGCGTTGATCGAGCGCTGGGCCGAGGCGGTGCATGCAGGGGACATGGGCGGCGTCCTCGCCGATCATGCCGACGACATCGTGATGTTCGACGTGCCGCCGCCCGACGACGGGGTGCGCGGCATCGAGGCCTACCGCGCGACGTGGCCACCCTTCTTCGAATGGCAGAAGCAGGGCGCCGCGTTCGAGATCGTCTCGCTGGAGGTCACCGCCGGCGCCGACGTCGCCTTCGCGCACGCGCTGCTGCGCTGCGGGACGGCCGAGGAGCTCAGCAGGGACCCGGACAACCGCCTGCGGCTGACCATCGGGCTGCGCAAGCAGGGCGGCCGCTGGGTCGTCTCGCACGAGCACCACTCGTTCCCGGACAAGGGCCAACCCTAGCCAACAAGCCCGCGCGAACCAGCCTCAGCCTGAATCCACCGAAGTGCATCCATGACACGACGCGTTTACGCTGATCAAAGGCCCTTTCTCGCCCTTTTGCCACAGGCGTGCGGTCACGCCCTCCCGGACGCCTGCAGGATCTCCAGGTAGTGCGGGTTGTACATGATGCCGAGCACGTTCCCGAACGGGTCGACCACCGCGGCCGTGACGAACCCCTGGTCCCCGCGGGGGGTGACCGGCTGGAACTCCTTGGCGCCCATCGACAGCAGCCGCCCGAAGGTCGCGGCGACGTCGTCGACGTGCCAGTACGTGATGACCCCGCCGGGCTCGGCCGCCGCGCCCTCCGGCGCGAAGCGACGGTCGACCAGGCCCAGCTCATGCTGGTAGTCGCCGATGCGGAACTCGGCGTAGGCCAGACGCCCGTCTGGTCCGGGGCGCTGGAAGTACGGCTCGACGCCCAGCAGCTCGGCGTACCAGCGCGTGGCCGCCTCCATGTCGTCGGTCCAGTAGTTGATCGTGGCGAATCCCCGCAACATCCCCGTTCCTCCTTGTCGGGCTGGCCGCGCGCCGCGCCGATGCGGCGCTCCGGTGCAGGTGTAGCTGCTGGGCGGTTACCTCCCGGGAACGGCTCAGGCTCAGCGCGCCGCTTTCTTCACCAGCGCGGCGATCCTGGCCTCGTCGGCGGCGGTCAACTCGGTCAGCGCGAAGGCAACCGGCCACATGGCGCCGTCGTCGAGGTTCGCCGCGGCGTCGAAGCCGAAGGTCGCGTACCGCGACTTGAACTTCTCCGCGGCCTGGAAGAAGCAGACGACCTTGCCGTCCTTGGCGTAGGCGGGCATGCCGTACCAGGTCTTCGGCGCCAGGGCGGGCGCGCTGGCTTTGACGATGGCATGGAGCCGCTCGGCCATGG
>Ga0081538_10000735_pt1 | contig 35797 bp, 34 predicted proteins | sample TabmetS5T2R1_FD_71022 | JGI IMG/M metagenome (GOLD analysis project Ga0081538, IMG submission 71022) | Tabebuia heterophylla rhizosphere microbial communities from the University of Puerto Rico - S5T2R1 | ecosystem: Host-associated > Plants > Roots > Rhizosphere ...
CGTGATCGCCAACGACCGAACCGGCTTGAGGACGACTGGCAGAGGTTCGACTCATGTGGCTGAGGGGATGTCGAGCCGATAGCGGCGCAGCTCCTCGTAGAAGGGGGTGTGGCGCTCGGTGAACCGTGCGACGTCGGGGTGTGTTGCGAGTCCATGGCGGTCCGGGCGGGCGGGCGCCTCGAAACCGCGGCTGGCGGCTGCGTCCTTGTGCCAGCGGGACGAACGTGCCCACTCGGAGCGCTGGCCTGGCTGCCAGTTCAACGCATCAGCGATGAAGGGAAGCTCGACAGCGGCGCAATACGCAGCCATCGTGGCGGGAGGGTTGGCCACGAGGTCCTCGGAGTCGATCACGACCGGAGGGTGCCCTCCAGCGTTCTGCACAGCGACGAAGAGGTCGTGCAGCAGCCGCAGCCCGGTGTCGAAGATTCGCATGTCGTGCTCGAGGGCAAACCACGAAGCGGCGATCTCCTCCGGTCTGCGAATCAGGAAGGTATGGCGGGCCTCCGCGAGGAAGCGGCGATCGTCGACAACGCTCTCTTGTAGCGGCGGATTGACCGTCTCCTTGAGGAAGACGCTTCGGCCGCTCGTGTCCTCCACCAGCCAGGCCAACAGTTCTGGTGGCGACTCGAATGTCCGCCCGTCGATCTGGAGGGGGCCGATGAAGTGCAGCCCTTCCAGCGGTTCGTGGAGTACGAGGAGATCGCCCCGTTCGACCATCGATCGGAAGAACGCGGTCGAACGCGATCTCGGTGCGCTCCAAAGCGCATGGACTGACATCGCCGAGAGTCTCGCTCCCTGACGGCCAACGTGTGTCGGCTCGTGCCCGATGTCACCTACCGCCGGGGGGCGGGTCGTGTCGGGGCCACCCCGAGGTCACGGTCAGGGTCGACCTTGGGCCTCGGACACGTGGCTATTTGGACAGCTCGGCCACGAGCTGTTGGTCGCCGGTTGCGAACCAGGTCGACGTGGGTGCATCGAGCCAACCGTTTTCCGCCGTGAGCTGTTGGACGGCCTCGCGCAGCGCCGGCAGCCCCGAGTGCCGGACATCGCGGCGATGGGTCATGACCCAGGGGTAGATCGGGGTGGGATCGACGAGGGGCAGGACGGTCGTGCCGGGTACCGCGGGCAGGTCCAGCATCGTCAGAAGTGGCCATCCGGTTTCGCGAATGTGACGTGCGACGTCGTTGGCGGCGGCTGCGGCGAGGGCACTCATGCCCGGATGGTGGTCAGGCGACGGCGTTCCTCCAGCCTGTTCGACGAGCTCAGTCGCGAGCTCGACCCACTCGAGGGCGTCGACGTTCCCCGCACTGGTGTCGATCGTCGAGCCTCTCATAGCTGCGGTCTCGATCGCAGGCTGCGAGGCAGAGGAATGGTCGTCGGGCACCATGAGGCCGAGCGGTTCCAGTCGTACGAGCAGCCGCGAGAACGCCGGCTTCATGTCGGTACGTGCTGCGCCTGGGCGGCCGAAGGCGACATCGACGCGACCGGCGAGCACGGCATTCAAGGCCGCGGTAAAACCACCATGGAAGCGAGCGGAGATGTGCTCGTCCGTCAGGAGCGCGCGCTCCAATACCCGTGCTGCGGTCGACCCATAACGGATGACGTCGACGACAAGGTCCCGCCGGTCGCCACGCGTCGTCTCGACGATCTCGTCGACCAGGACCAGCACTTGCCGGGCCCGTGGGAGGAGCCGCTCACCGTCCGGTGTCAGGCCCACCCGCCGCGTGGTGCGGTCGAAGAGGCGGACCCCCAGCTCGTGCTCGAACCGGGCGATCTCGCGACTCAAGACCTGCTGGGCCACGAACAGCCGCGCCGCGGCGCGCCCGAAGTGAAGCTCCTCGGCCACGGCGACGAAGTAGCGCAGGCTGCGCAGCTCGATGACCCGAGACTAACACCTGCCGGGTGTCAACCGGCCAGCAAAGGGTGTTGGACCTGGACTTACACGAGGCAGACGATGACGGCATGGACAGAGCCACCTGCTTCCCTGAACCGGCAGGCCGACACCCTGGGAGGACCCGATGGACCCGACGCTGATCTTCGCAGCACTGACCGGCCTCGATCGAGCGCGCGAGCAGTTCGATCACCCAGCCCCTACGGGGCACGGCCGCGGACAACGGCCGGCGATACATGGATCCCACCGGCGCCTCTGGCGCCGGTGAGGTCCGAACAGCAGGGTGCCTGATGAGGTGCATGCTGTTCGGGCTCACCACTGGGCTGCGGGTGTCTGAACTCGACTTGGAATCCTGGGAGAGTTACACGAGTTCATCGCCACGGACCATTGACGCTGTGTGGTCACGCTGATGGTCGCTCCGATGACTGACGGGACCCGCCCATATCTGCCGATCTCGCGCCGCGTCGTTCTGTACCGAGGTTTGGGTAGGAGGAGGGCCGCTCGTAGCGGGCACTCTGCGCTCGGAGCGAAGCAGCAGCGGCTGGTCGTGCGCTTGTACGTTCGTGACACATTAAACCGTTGCCATTCTCTTCCGAGTTGCCAACTTTGACGAAATGGCGACCCCGCTACGACGCGGTGGTCGTGGCTCCTTTGTCATCCGAAGGTGAACACGTAGGCCTCGACGCCGGCGTCGCGGAAGTCGATCTCGAAGAGCCGGTCGCCGATCGGCGGAGGCTGGCGGATCAGCTGGTACATCCGCTGGTAGTCGGCGGTGCCGTTGCCGCTCGTATCGACGTCGATCCCGTGGGCGAGGCCGGGGGGCTCGCCGTCGAGGCGGACCCTGAACCGCACGGGCGGTCGTCCGGCAGGAGGTCCCATCACGAGGTGCAGGTCACGGGCGTGGAACCGGAACGAGAGAGAGCCTCCGGGCTGCCCGAGAGCCGCGGGCACCGCGCCGATCGTCCACTCGCCGGACAGCGCCCACTCGTTGCGGCGCAACCCGGCCGGTGCCGAGTACACGTGGTGCTCGTCGGGCACGACACCCCCGGGCGACGCGAAGCCTACGGCGCGCCCGTAGCCGACGTAGCTCTCCGGTGAGCCCAAACTGGCCCAGTCGGCCGGGGCCTCGACGCCGTCGGGCTCGATTCGCACGAGGCCTTGCTCGACGTCCTTACCTGCCTCGCGCAGGAGCATCTGGAGGACCATCTCGGATCCCTCATACTCGCCCTCGCCGAAGTGGTGGTGGCGGATCCGGCCCGTGGCGTCGGCGAAGTACAGGGCCGGCCAGTAGTGGTTGTCGAACGCCTGCCAGAGGGCGTAGTCGTTGTCGACCGCCACCGGATAGCGGACGTCCATCTCTTCGATGGCCCGGTTCACCTTGTCGGGGTCTTCCTCGAACTCGAACTCGGGTGTCTGCACCCCGACGACCGCGAGCCCCGCGCTCGCGTACTTGTCCGCCCAGGCACGCACGTAGGGGAGCGAGCGGATCCAGTTGATGCAGGTGTAGGTGCCGAAGCTGACGAGGACGACAAGGTCTTCGAGGTCCGCCCGGGTCAGTGGTGGCCCGTTGAGCCAGGCGTTCGCCCCGTCGAAGGCCGGCAGGTGGCCCTCGACGGGAAGCTCGTTGCGATGACGGAACACGACCGGCGCCGATCAGCGGAGGGTCCGGAACGCGTTCCGGAGCTCTTGGCTCAACAGCTCGGGCTGCTCCCAGGCGGCGAAGTGGCCGCCTCGGTCGAGCCTGTTGTAGTGGATGAGGTTGTCGGGGTACGCCCGTTCGGCCCAGCTCCTGGGCCCGGACCAGGCGCCGCTCAACGCTCCTGCGCCCGCCGCCCGTGCGGTGGTGAGCCGACCGGTCACACGCTCGACGAGACGCAGGCCGTGCCCGACAATGTCGACCTTGTCCACGGGGAAGCCGGCGTCGGAAAGGGCGTCAACGGCCCGCTGGGCCTCGATGTACGTCGCATAGCTGGCGACGGTGTCCCGGCCGGCCTCATTGAAGGTGGCGTCGTCCATGGACTCCATGCCGGACCTCCTTCTGAACCCCTCACCGGCATCCTCGAGGTGCCGATCCTCGAGGTGCCGACGACTCGAGCCTTGGCTCCACGCGACCGCGCCCGTCTCGCCGGTGTCAACTGCGACGACACCGGGCTGAACGGGCGCGGGTCGCCAATCGGCCCGACCTCGACATCTACCGCAGCGTGCTCGACGCCGACCGCCAGCGGGACCCGCGACAGGACGTGCTCGAATACGCGGGAACGGCAGGCCGCAGACTCGACGGCTCCCGGGTACCGTCGGGCGAACCTCGTCCAGACAGTGCAAGCCAGTGAGATCCGTGTCCGCCAAGCCGGCCGACCAAGTCAGGCCATACGACGCGTCGGGGGCGCGCCGGCTCGTCACCCAGCGGCCGTTAGCCGCTCGACGTCAGGAGAACAGCGTGACCAGCGACATCGACGGGCCGGTGGGCTTCGAGAGCCACATCAAGCCCATGTTCCGCGAGCGTGACCGACAGGCGATGCAATCCCACTTCGACCTCTGGTCCCACGACGACATCAGCGAGCATGCCGACGCCATCCTCACCCGGCTTCGTGACGGCACCATGCCGTGCGATGGCCCGTGGCCCCCCGCCCAGGTCGACCTCTTCCAACGCTGGGTCGAGAGCGGAACGCCGCACTGAACACTGACCGGCCCCCAGGCGCGGCCGGTCAATCCTCCAAGCGTTGTGGACGCGCGCGCCGCCCGCCTCCGCCGGCGCGGCGCAAACGGTTGGCCAGATGTGTCGAACACAGCCGGTGAGACGCAGAGGCGCGGGAACCGGCCTTCGGCGACCCGGAGGCCGAGTCAGGGCACGGCGGTGCGGCACACTGTGTGCCGATGGCCGAACCGGTGCTCGTCGTCGAAAGCCGCGAACATCTCTGGTATCTGTTGACCGAGGCGTCGCAGCTCGAGCACATGATCATGTGCCAGTACCTGTACGCCACATTCAGCCTCAAGGGGGGCACCGACGAGGGCCTCACGGAGGAGCAGGCCGCAGCTGTTGCTGCGCCCGGAGCATCGCTGGCCGCCTCGCCGCCCATGTGCCGGACGAGCTTTCGGCGCGCGCTCAGCCCTAGCTGTCGGGCCTTGGAGCCGACCGACGCGACGAGGTCGCTACAGCCAGATGTATTCCTCGGCGATGGCGCCGTCGCGCCACTTCGCGACGGTGACCATCCGATTTCCGTCTTCGAACTCGCCGACCACGCACGTCCACTCACCGGCTCCGAAGCTGATCGGATGCGACTTGAGCTGGGCAGGCGTGCCACCGGTGGTCTCGACGATGGCTTTCATGGCGTCGATGTGCTCGTTGATGCCGCGGGTCCGCGGCTGTCCGTGGACATCTACGACGACATCGTCGGTGTGGTAGCGGGCGAACACTCCCTGCCAGTCGGCCTGGTTCCACCCCGTGAAGTCGAGCTCGTCCATGCTCCGGAGGTTGCGGGCCACCTCGTCGTTCGCCATCAGCGGGCCTCCTTCTGGCGTCGCTCTTCCATCGGGCAACCTTCGCGCCCTCGGAAGGTGATCTGGTAGCGCACGGATGAGGCGCACGATGTTGTCCTGGCGTTCGACATTAAAAATGGCGGGCGGCGGGGATCGCGAGCGGGATCTGGAGATCCGTCCCTCGAGGCCTACTTCGCCACCGCCGGCGGCCCGGAGCACCTGCCGTTCGCCCAGCTGCCCTCGCGCGCGGTCTCCAGCAGCTCGACGCAGCGAGACCGGACTCGGGACCTCGATCGGGAGCCTGCGGCAGAACCCAGGCGGGCTACTGTGAGCGGTCTGGCTCCCGAGTCGTCCCCGGAGACCCCCCCTCCGCCTCCGCCCCGGAGGACGGAGTCGGGCTGGCGCGTGGATCCGGCGCCGGACGGTCGCGGGTCTCCGGCCCCGTCCAAGCCGCCCATGATCCCCCGCGGGAGGCTGTTCATCTGGTTCGTGCTCGGCCTGCTGGCGGTGAACCTGGTGATCTCGTTCGCGACCGGTCGTCCGGAGGAGCGGGAGCGTGTCCCGTACCAGCCGTTCTTCGTCGACCAGGTGCAGGCCGGGAATGTCGAGGAGATCAGCTCCCGGGCCGACTCGATCGAGGGGGAGCTGAGGCGCGAGGCGACCTTCGACCCGCCTGGCGACGCCGAGCCGGTGGCGGTCACCAGTTTCGAGACCGAGGTACCGGCGTTCATCGACCCCGCCGAGCTCACCAGCTTGCTCGCCGAGAAGGACGTGGTCATCAACGCCGAGGCGCCCGAGGAGGGCCGGTCGGTGTGGCTTTCGCTGGTGCTGGGCTTTCTGCCGACGATCCTGCTGGTCGGGTTCTTCGTCTGGCTGTTCCGTCGCCAGACGCGGGCGGGTGGCGGCGGGATCCTCGGAGGGTTCGGGCGTTCCACGGCGCGGCGGGTCCGCGCCGGCGCACCAGAGGAGAGAGTCACCTTCGACGACGTCGCCGGGATCGACGAGGCGGAGGACGAGCTCGTCGAGGTTGTCGACTTCCTCAAGAACCCCGAGCGCTACACGAAGCTCGGCGCCCGGGTCCCCCGCGGGGTGATGCTGTACGGGCCGCCGGGGACCGGCAAGACGCTGCTGGCCCGTGCGGTGGCCGGCGAGGCGCATGCGGCGTTCTTTTCGCTGTCGGCCTCGGAGTTCGTCGAGGCGATCGTCGGTGTGGGTGCGTCGCGGGTGCGCGATCTGTTCAAGCAGGCCAAGGAGGCGGCGCCGGCGATCGTGTTCATCGACGAGCTGGACGCGGTCGGCCGCTCCCGGTCGGGCAACGTGGGCGGAATCAGCGGCGGTCACGACGAGCGCGAGCAGACGCTGAACCAGATCCTCACCGAGATGGACGGCTTCGAGCCCGGCACGAACGTGATCGTGCTCGGTGCGACGAACCGCCCCGAGGTCCTCGACCCCGCGCTGCTCCGCCCCGGGCGTTTCGACCGCCGCATCGCGGTCCAGCCCCCCGACCGCAACGGCCGCGTGGAGATCCTGAGGATCCACACCCGCTCGGTGCCGCTCGGCCCCGACGTCGACCTCGAGCGCATCGCGGCCTCCACGCCGGGTGCGACCGGCGCCGACCTCGCGCTGATCGTCAACGAGGCGGCGCTGTTTGCCGCCCGCCGTGACCACACGGCGGTCGAGCAACGCGACTTCACCGACGCCATCGAGAAGATCGTCCTCGGCGCCGAGCGCCAGGTGGTGATGACCGACGCTGATCGCGAGCGCACCGCCTACCACGAGTCCGGTCACGCGCTGGTGGGCATGCTCACCCCGGGCGCCGATCCGGTGCGCAAGGTCTCGATCATCCCCCGGGGCCAGGCCCTTGGCGTCACGCTCGCGACTCCGGACAGCGATCGCTACAGCTACCGCCGCGACGAACTGCTCGCCAAGATCAAGGTGGCGCTGGGGGGACGCGCCGCCGAGAAGGTCGTGTTCGGCGACCTGTCCACCGGCGCCGAGTCCGACATCCAGAACCTGACCCAGATCGCCCGCAGCATGGTTGGCCGCTGGGGGATGAGCGACGCGATCGGGGCGATCGCGGTCACCGACGGCCGCGAGGACCGCCTGTTGCCCGGGGCGTCAGCGGCCTCGACCCCGACCCAGCAGCTGGTCGACGAGGAGGTCCGCCGCATCGTCGACGGCGCCGAACAGGAGGTGACCGCGCTCCTCACACGCGAGCGCGGGCGGCTCGACGCCCTGGCGCACGCCCTGCTGGAGCGCGAGACACTCGACCAACCCGAGGCCTACGAGCAAGCGGGCGTCGAGCTTCCTCCACTCGACGCCGAGGCCGCCACCGCCGACGCGCCACGCGCCGCCCCTGCGGCCGCGGCTGCCGCGCCTGGGGCAGGGACGCCGACGGGGCGCTGAACCTCACCCCACCGAGCCGCCGGCGGCCATGCGAAGACTCGACAGGAGGTCGCTCAGCGCGGCCGGCGAGACACTGCCGATGCGACAGCCCACCGATCAGAAGAGGAACGACCGGATCCCGGTCGTGGTGTCGACGGTGGTGCTCATGAGGATCTCCTTCGCGCGGCCTCACAGCGTCGGGCGTTGGTGACGCCATCAAGCGTGCTCGTCTCGTCTGCACGTCGCCTCCGTCGAAGACCCTGGTCTGCTCCCTAGGGTCCCGGACGCCGACGTCGCCGCGCCCTGGTCAACGCCGCCCCCCGCGTCGACCACATCGACGCCGTCGCCCCGCGGCTTCCGCGCGCGAAGTGACCCGACCACGTCGCCTCCCGCCAACGTCTGCCCTGTTGCCGTTCACCGTCAGGTCCCTTCCCATGAGCGGACGCGTTGGTTCCGTGGGTAGTGTCAGCAGTGTCTTCCCCCGTGGTGAGCGCCAGCGCCGCGTGGTTCTCAACGACAAGCAGATCGCGGATGTGGGCCGGACGGTGAGCTCCATCGGAGATAGTGCAGACGCGATCAGTGGACTCAAGTGCGCCGATCTGGTCGACGCAATGGGTCGCGTCCACCGGCATCGTTGCCACGTGCTTGATCTCGCGAGTCCCACGCCCGGACGAGTCCTGTTCGGTGCGGCGGCCACGATCTCGTACTACCCGAGCTGCACTGCGACGCTCGACCCCCAGCGCTACAACTTCGCCAACCTGTTCCACCAGGCGGTCGGCGACCAGCCCGCCGGCAAGGTTCTCGTGTTGGCCAGCAATGGCTACACCGACGTCTCGATGGGCGGCGGGACCAAGCTGTTCAGGCTCCAGGAGCACGGGCTGGCCGGGGTGCTCACCGACGGCCGGCTGCGCGACTTCGAGGAATTGGCAGGATATGACTTCGCCGCCTACTGCTCGGGTGAGGCAACACACTGGGGCGGCGACGTGGTGACGCCGTTCCAGGCCAACGTGCCTGTCGTGGTCGGTGGCGTGGGCGTGATGCCCGGTCAGTACGTCTACGCCGACGCCGCCGGAGCCGTTGTCATCCCTCGGGGCGAGGTTGACGACGTGCTGGCAGAGGCGCGGAAGATCGCGGCAGAGGACGAGGCGTTCCGCGCTCGGATCGCCGGCGAGGTCACGTCCGCGCCGCCTACAGGAGCGAGCGAGCGGTGAGGGAGCTGGCCGAACCTCGTTGCTGGCTGGTCAGCTTCGAGTGAAGACGAGCTGTCGGCTGGCGTGCCAGTCATCGTCGCGGGTGCCGACACGACTCGACCGAACGGCTGGCTCACGGACTTGGGTGAGTAACCGTGCCTGAGCGTTGCCCCGAGGTCATGGGTTCCGGGATCGCCAGGGCGAGGCAATCGATTCCGCAGCCGGAACTCATGACCTCGGGCTGGTGGGCCTGAAACCCATGACCTCGGCCCACGCCCCGCGAACGCGGGGTCACGGGCAGCTTTGCGCCCTGGTTACTGGCTTCGATACAGGAGATGGCTCACGCCCGAGCTCTGCGGACCAGAGGACACGCCAAGGCCCCGCAACCATCGCCTTCAGCTCACAGGAGCAACGAGATGACTGACGTGACCGTCACCAACCGCCGGGCCGACAGCTCGGCCAACGAGGACCTGACCAAGCTCGCCCGCCACGGCGCCGACGCCTTCGGCTACAAGGCCAAGTTGCGCATCGACCGCAAGCTCGCCCAGCTCATGCGCCTGCGGGTGTCTCAGATCAACAACTGCACCTACTGCCTCAACCTCCACTACGAGGCCGCACGCGACGCCGGCATCCCGCGACCAGTGATCGATACCCTGACCGCGTGGTGGGAGACCGACTTCCACGACGACGCCGCCCGCGCCGCTCTCGCGTACACCGAGGCGATCACCCGCGTCGCAGAAGCGACCGTCGCCGAGGATTTCGGTGTACGTCATGACGCGCTCGCCGCGCACTTCTCGCAGGAGGAGATCCTCGAGATCATTGGGATCGCCATCAACATGAACGTCTGGACCCGACTCAAGTTGGCCGAGGGCGCCACTCCTGGGGTCGCCGAGCAGGCGACGTCGTGAACCGGCTCACCTGCCGAGCCGGTAGCGACCGTTGACTGGGAGCCTCGGCCGAGTTCGATGGAACGGAGCCCGACGATGGCGCTGCCCTCGACTTCCAGGACACGAGGGAGCCACTAGGGAGTCCCCCTGATGCGAGGCTTCGCTGAAAGCGCGACCGTCGTCCCTGACGAGCCCGGGAGGCAACCGTGGGCACCATCCAGGCTGGCAGCAACGACAGGACGGCGAGCCGCATGGGAACGCTCGAGCCGAGCTGCGTCGGAACATGACCGGCCCGCCTGCTGTTCAACGTTCCGCTTCACGATACGAGTACGAAAGGTGCAGACATGACCGAAGCGACCGAGCGTGCCGTCCTTGCCGGAGGCTGCTTCTGGGGCGTCCAGGAGTTGGTCCGCAAGCTCCCCGGCGTCATCTCGACCCGAGTCGGGTACACGGGTGGTGACGTCGCCAACGCCACCTACCGGAACCACGGCACCCATGCCGAGGGCATCGAGGTCATCTTCGATCCGTCGGTGATCAGCTACCGGGATCTGCTGGAGTTCTTCTTCCAGATCCACGATCCGACCACCGAGAACCGCCAAGGCAACGACGTCGGCCTGAGCTATCGGTCGGCCATCTATTACACCTCCGACGAGCAGCGGAGGGTGGCCGAGGAGACGATCGTCGACGTCGACGCGTCGGGCCTGTGGCCGGGCAAGGTCGTCACCGAGGTGGCGCCGGCGGGACCCTTCTGGGAGGCCGAGCCGGAGCACCAGGACTACCTGCAGCACTACCCGAACGGCTACACGTGCCACTACGTCAGGCCGAACTGGAAGCTACCCCGCCACCAGCCCGCGTCGTAGGACCGTCACTCCGGCCGCCGCACGCGCGCGGTAGCCGGGGTCGATGACGTCGGGCCTGACCTTGACCGGCGGCCGCGGTCTATGGCCCTTCGCCGCGGCCACCGGGGCTCTGCTCGATGGGCCTGGGTTCGTGAGCGGGCTCGGCTTCCGCCGATTCGTCCGGTGTGGGCGCCGGTTGCCGCAGCAGGGCCAGCGAGACGATGGGGAAGACGATCACGGAGAGCAGACCTGCGGACACCAGCGCGGCCCCCGTCTCCGGCGAGAGCTCACCCAGCTCGAGGCCGATCGCCACCGCCGTGACCAGGAACGGGAGTGACGTCGCCTGCAGCAGGCCGGCAGCGACGGCGCCACGGGGTTCGATCGTCGATCGGTAGAGCGCCGCCGGAAGCGCCCGCACCACGACCAGCGCGAGCAGGAACAGGGGCACGCGGGCGATGGCGGAGGGACTGTCGAGCAGGGCCTGCAAATCGAAGCGAAGCCCGCTGGTGATGAAGAACACCGGTACGAGGAAGCCGTAGCCGATGGCCTCGAGCTTGATCCGGAAATGCGGATGCGTGCTCATGGCGTCGCGGTCGACCACGTTGAGGATGGCGCCGGCCAGGAAGGCGCCCAGGATCGTCTCCAGGCCGAGCTGCTCGGCCAGTGCGACGAACGCGACCAGGATGAGTACGGCGATGCGGATCCGGATCTGCGCAGTCGTATCCTGGAGGCGCACGAGCACGGCCTCCAACCGGATCGACCGGCCCAGCTCGGACAGCCCGACGGCGGCGGCGACGACGAGGAGGCCGAAGCCCCCGAGGAGCACCAGCTTGGCCCCTGCGCCCGTGTCCTCACCCGAGAAGAGCAGGGTCAGCAGCACGACGGCACCGAAGTCCGCCACCGACGAGCTGGCGATGACGAGCTGGCCCAACGGCGTGTCCGCCTGGTGGGCGTCCTTGAGAACGGGCACGATCAGCCCCAGCGAGGTGGCCATCAGAGCGATGCCAACGAGCAGGGGAGACTCCACGAGCCCGGCGGCGTCGAGCGCCGCGCCGGTGGCCACGCCCAACACGATCGTGACCAGGAACCCGACGCTCGCGAGGCGGAGCAGGCCGCCCCGCAGGCGTCCGGGGTCGATCTCGAGCCCGGCGAGGAACAGGAGGAAGGCGAGCCCCATCAGCGCCAGGATCTCCACGGGCTCATCGATTTCGACCCACCCCAGGCCGCTGGGCCCGACGACGATGCCGGCGACGATCTCGAGCACGACCGCCGGCACGCGGATGCGAGGGAAGAAGCCCACGAGCATGGGCGCCGCGACGGCGATGGCGGCGACTACCACGAGGTTCGTGAACGAGGCTTCGGGCATGGGTCTGCTCCTGTCCCTGGCGACCGCTCCTCAGGACCGCAGGCTTCGACGCGAGCTGATGTCGAGCCTGTTGAACACCTTGCTCAGGTGGTAGTCGGCGGTGCGTGGGCTGATGAACAGCTGGGCACCGATCTCGGGGTTCGTGCTGCCCTCGGCCGCCAGCACCGGGCAGAACGCCCCACACACCAAAGCATCTGGGCCCGAGCGCCCAGGCGGCCTGCTGTGGCTGCCCACCGAGATCGAGGGCCGAGATCAAAAGTGGATGGGAACCCGCAGGTCGAAGCAGTAGTCCGGTCCGAGCGGGTTCGCTCGTATTTTCAGGGGCTGCCGCCCATGAGGTCGACGAGCAGGCCTCTGCTGAGACCGCGCTGGGCAAAAACGTTGACTAGATGGTCGAGCTCGCAAGATTCGGGCAGCGACGACTCGGCCCACTCTGCATCCGCCGTCAGCCCTGCCCGTCGGAGGGCTTCGACCACCCGGTCTCGGGCGAACTCCACCTAGGCAACCCTACCCGGATCCAGATTCGGGCGAGGCACAGGCGCCATCTGGCTCCAGTTCAGGCCAGTCGGTCACCGTTCTGGCGCCGATCGGCGGCCGCCGACAGCGACCGGTCGTCCGCCGGACAGCCACATCGCGGACCTCGTCGACCGGTCGCCGCCACCGCGCACCGACGCCGGGCAGAATGCATTGAGGAAGCCCTGGCGCGGAGGAGGAGACGTGGATCTAGACGACGTGAGAGCTGAGACCGTCAGGCTGTCGAACTGGGCGCACATTGCCACCGTGGGCGCAGACGGCAACCCCGATGTCGTGCCGATCTGGCCGGCGTGGGAGGACGACACGCTGTGGATCTTCACGCACGCCAACAGCGTGAAGGTCCGCAACATCGCTTCGAATCCGAACGTCGCGCTGCACTGGCAGGTGGACGAGAGCGGCGACGGTGTGGAGCTCTGGGGGACGGCGACCGTCGCCACCGACGTGGAGACCAAGCGCCGGCTCTGGACGGGTCTGTTCACCTACAACCTCGACGATTTCGCGCCCGAGGGTCTCGAGTCAGCCGACAACTGCTTCATCGCGGTCCGGCCGGTGCGCGTGTTGGCGCTCAAGCAGTACGGCATGGCCGGCCGCGACACATGGCAACAACCCACATGACCGGCAACCGCCCCGCATAGTTGACGAACCACGGTGGGAATGTTGTCGCCGAGCTCCCCCGGTCCTGGCTGCCAGTTCGCATCGGGTCGCACTGCCGCCGGCACGTCGCTACTTCGGTGATACGCAGAAAGCATTACTGCTGTTAGCGCGCTCGTCGCCCTCGAACGCAACGAACGGTCGATGTGGGCACGCCTCAAGGCGGCCGAGATCGCTCGCGAGCCACCCCTGACCCACGGCGGTGTGGTGGGCCAGGTGTGGCGAGGTGGGCCACGCCAGGCGCGGTTGGCGCGTGCGCTGCAAGGAGTCGATGTCCGTCCGCTCGACCGGACGCTCGGGCGCGGCGCGGGTGAGCTGCTCGCCGTCACGAGCTCGTCAGACGTGATCGACGCCGCAGTCGTCCTGCTCGCGACCGACCGAGACGACATCGTCACACTCGACCGCAGCGACTTCGAGGATCTCGCCCGCGCCGCGGGACGGCACGTCGAGCTGATACGCCTTGAACGCACCGGCGGCTCGCCATGGTCGGCAACCGAGTGCGCACATGCGCCGGCCCGGAGCCTCAGGAGTGCTGACGGACGTCACTGCACGAAATACCTGGTCAGGCAAGTCCCCAGTCCGCCGCGCCGGTGATCACTAGGCTATTCGGGCCGGCCAAGGAGGTTGGTCGGGCGGTCCCTCCAGGGAGGGTAGTGGGCATGCCTGATCGTCACGCTGGGCCTCGACTACGTGGCCGGCGCGACGAGTGCGAGGCGTTGGACCGGCTGCTGGAAGCTGTGCGGGTGGGTCAGAGCCAGGTGCTGGTCCTGCGCGGCGAAGCGGGCATCGGCAAGACCGCGCTGTTGGAATACCTGCAGGAACGGGCGTCTGGGTGTCGGGTTGTGCGCGCCGCGGGCATCGAGTCCGAGATGGAGATCGCGTTCGCTGGCCTGCATCAGCTCTGCGCGCCGCTGCTGGGCGACCTGGCGCGCTTGCCGGGACCGCAGCGCGAGGCGTTGAGCACGGCATTCGGCCTGAGTGGCGGGGAGGCGCCGGATCGCTTCCTGGTCGGTCTGGCGGTGCTCGGACTGCTGTCCGAGGTGGCCGAGGAAGGCCCGCTCGTCTGCCTGGTCGACGATGCACAGTGGCTCGATCGGGCCTCGGCGCAGGTCCTGGCGTTCGTTGCGCGGCGTCTCTTGGCGGAGTCGGTCGCCGTGGTGTTCTGCGTGCGTGAGCCCAGCGAGGGGCAGGAGTGGGGCGGGCTTCCGGAGTTTGTGATCGCGGGTCTGAGCGATGCCGATGCCCGCGCTCTGCTGGACTCGGTGGTTCCTGGGCGGCTCGACGAGCGGGTGCGGGACCGGATCGTCGCCGAGACGCGGGGCAACCCGCTCGCGTTGGTGGAGCTGCCTCGGGGATTGACGGCGGCGGAGCTGGCCGGCGGCTTTGGCCGTCCCGACGCGCGGCCGCTGGCGAGCCGCATCGAACAGAGTTTCGGGCGTCAGCTGCAGTCGCTGCCGACGGAGGCCCAGCTGCTCCTCCTAATGGCGGCAGCCGAACCTGTAGGCGACGTGACATTGCTGTGGAGCGCAGCTGCGCGGCTCGGGATCGGTGCCGATGCCGCGGCCCCGGCCGAGGCCGCGGGGCTGATAGAGCTCGGAGCCCGGGTGCGTTTCCGTCATCCGCTGGTGCGCGCCGCCGCCTATCGGGCGGCGACAGTGCCTGACCGCCGCCGGGTGCATGGTGCGCTGGCCGAGGCGACCGATCCGGGCACCGATCCTGATCGTCGAGCGTGGCATCGTGCCCAGGCTGCGGTGGAACCCGACGAGGCGGTGGCGGGCGAGTTGGAGCGGTCTGCCGCCCGGGCACAAAGCCGCGGTGGCATCGCCGCGGCCGCCGCGTTCTTGGAGCGGGCAACCGAGCTGACACCGGACCCGGCGCGGCGTGGGGCACGGGCGTTGGGCGCTGCCCAGGCCAAGTTCGCGGCCGGTGCGTCTGATGCCGCGTCCGAGCTCCTCGCGATGGCGGAGCTGGGTCGATTGGACGAGCTTCAGCGCGCTCTCCTCGCGCGCTTGCGTGCCCAGATGGTGTTCGCCCGAAGGCGCGGTGACGAGGCTCCGCGTTTCCTGCTCGATGCGGCCGAGAAGCTCCATGCGCTCGACAACGTGCTGGCGCGCGAGACCTATCTCGAGGCGCTCGAGGCGGTGATCTTCGTCGGTCGCCTCGGCCGAGCACTCGACGTGCGAGAGGCGGCCGAGGCCGCTCGGGCCGCGCCGCCGGCCCCGCCGCGGCCACGGCCTGTGGACTTGCTGCTCGACGCGACGGCGACCCGGTTCACGGAGGGTTACGCCACGGCCGTGTCGCCGCTCCGGCGAGCGTTGGACGCGCTCTGGCAAGACGGTGGACGCAACGAGGACGACGTCATGGGTTGGCTCTGCCTGGCCTGTCCCGTGGCGCTGCCCATCGCACCCGAGGTGTGGGACGACGAGACCTGGCACGGGTTGGCCGCGCGTTCAGTCCGGCTCGCTCGCGATGCCGGTGCGCTTGCCGCTCTTCCTCTCGCGCTCAGCTACCGCGCCGGGGTGCACGTGCACGCAGGCGAGTTCGCGGACGCGGCGGCACTGATCGAGGAAGCCGATGCGATCGCGGCGGCGGACGGCAACGCACCCCTCCGATACCCCGCGTTGATCCTCGCTGCCTGGCGCGGCGAGGAGGTTCGGGCGAGTGATTTGATCGAGGCCGGCGTCCAGGACGCGACCGAGAGGGGCGAGGGAAGGGCACTCGGGCTGGCGCTGTACGCCAGTGCTGTGCTGTACAACGGTGTCGGCAGCTACGAGGCTGCGTTGGCCGGTGCCAAGCGGGCATGCGAGCACGAGGACCTGGGAATCTTCGGTTGGTCCCTCGCCGAGCTCATCGAGGCGGCGGCACGAAGCGGCGCCGACGAGGAGGCTGCCACGGCCCTCGGGCAGCTCGGTGAACGCACCCGTGCCGCCGGCACGGAGTGGGCGCTCGGGATCGAAGCTCGATCCCGAGCGTTGCTCAGCGACGGCCCGATGGCCGACGCCCTCTACCGGGAGGCGATCGATCGCCTCGGGCGCACCCGTATCGTCGTCCATCTCGCCCGCGCCCACCTGGTGTACGGTGAGTGGCTCCGTCGCGAGCAGCAGCGCGTGAACGCACGCGAGCACCTGCGGACCGCCCACGACATGTTCGGCCGGTTCGGGGCCGTGGCGTTCGCCGAACGGGCCCGCCGGGAGCTGCAGGCGACGGGCGAGACGGTGCGCAAGCGCACGGTGGAGACGGGCGTCGTCCTCACGGTGCAGGAGGCGCAGGTCGCTCGGCTCGCGGCAGAGGGCCACACCAACCCCGAGATCGGCGCCCAGCTCTTCATCAGCGCGCGGACCGCCGAGTACCACCTGCACAAGGTGTTCTCCAAGCTCGACATCGGCTCCCGCCGGCAGCTCCGGGGCCGCTTGGCGCAGTTCGAACTGCGCACCACCTGAGTGCATCTTCGGGCGGCGAGGCTCCAACCGGGGATCCGCACCCGGGACTTCCACAGATGCGAGCACCCCCCAAGCGGGGGGACCCTGCATCGTGAACCATCCCGAGGGGACCCCCCATGAGCGGCCATGCCTTGGAGCCGGCGGCGCAGGAGATCGCCGACGCCTCCTCCACAAGGCGCTCGGCACCAGCTAGCCGCCCACCAGGAGTCACCGACAGAACATCATCCAGCCCAGCGATGACGGCAACGAGAGGAGAGAACCAATGGCAGAAGAGACCCCCACCATCGTGCTCGTCCACGGCGCCTTCGCAGAGTCCGCCAGTTGGAGCGCGGTCATCGAGCAGCTCCGGTCCCGCGGCCACGAGGTCGTGGCCGCGGCCAACCCCCTGCGCAGCCTCGCCGGCGACGCCGCCTACGTACGTGACGTGATCAGCGGCATCGGCACACCGGTCCTGCTCGTCGGCCACTCCTACGCCGGCATGGTGATCACCGAGGCCGCGGCGCGCAACAGCGCAGTGGTGGGCCTCGTGTACGTGAACGGGTTCGCGCCCGACCATGGAGAGTCGGCCTTCCAGCTGTCGACCATGTTCCCTGGCAGCACCCTCGCGGAGAACCTCGTCGCCTACCCCGTCGCGACCGGCGGCAACGAGCTCGCCATCCGCCAGGACGTCTTCCGCCAGCAGTTCGCCGCCGACGTGCCCGAGGCACAGGCCGCCGTGATGGCGGCGACGCAACGCCCGGCCACCGAAGCCGCCCTCTCCGAACCGCTGGCCACCGACGCCCCGGCGTGGCGGCACCTCCCGTCGTGGTTTGCCTTCGGCGACCAGGACCTGAACATCCCCGTGGCCCTGCACCGGTTCATGGCCGACCGCGCCGGCGCCAAGACCAGCCGCGAGCTCGCAGGGGCGTCGCACGCCTTGAGCGTGTCGGAGCCCGAGGCCGTCACCGCCACGATCCTCGACGCGACCGCCGCCCTCTGACCCGCCGACCGACCCGGGTGTCGGCTGCTGCGCACCACTTGACGGCAGCCGGCACCCCCACGAGACCGAGGCCCACCATGTCCGAGGACGTCACCCCCCAACCGGAGCCCATGGCCGAGCCGGATCGCGACCATCTGGGCGCTGGCACCGAAGCCGACCCTGCTCGGGTAAGCGAGGACCTCGCGGCGCTCGCAGAGCTGACCGCCGCCGGCGTCGAGGTCGACGGGGAGGTCCAGGTCGCCGAATCGACCTGGGTCATCTACGGCCAAACCACCTACGACGGTGAGGTCATCGTCGGCGAGTACCACGACGCCGCCGAAGCAGCGGAGGTGCTCCGGGCCGCCCCTCGTCGCAAACCCGAGAACCACGGGCCGGGCCCATGATCGGCCACCTCCCCGCCGCCGCCCACGCCGTCGCCGCCGCGTACGCCGACGCCCCGAGCCGACCCCACCCTCTCGCCGCCGCGGCCTACGCGCAGCTGCCGACGGAGTCCCAGCTGCTCTTCCGGCGCCTCGCGTCGCCGGACCGGCCCCACCGGGTGCACATCGTGTTCACCACCTGTCCGACGCCCTACGCCAATGCCCACGAGGTGATCAGATCGGTCCGGCAGGACCGGTTGCTCGAAAGTCCCCACCGTGGCCACCAAGCGTGACCGGCGCCACCCACTGATGGGCAACGATCTAGGGGGGTCCTACGACCGGTTCCGTGGTGTCCACGACGTGCTGGGCCATGCCCGCCACCGGCTCGGGTTCGACCGCGACGGCGAGTTCGCAGCGTGGCGATCCCAGGGCCGGTTCCACAGCCCGCTCGCCCGCTGGCCGCTCGCCACCGAGCTCCACGGACAGCACAGCGTCCTGTGGACGACCGGTGACCTGGCCCAACCCAAGGCGATCCTCCTCGCCCCGCGGCTCCTGCGCCGATCGGTCACCGCAGCACTCCGTCCCGCACCACCAACGAAAGGATCATCATGAAAATCGTCGTGATAGGCGGCAGCGGGCTCATCGGCTCCAAGCTCGTGACCAAGCTCCGCGACCAGGGCCACGACGCAGTGCCGGCCTCCCCGAACTCGGGCGTGAACACGCTCACCGGCGAAGGCCTGCCCGACGCCCTCGAGGGCGCCGATGTCGTCGTCGACGTGTCCAACTCCCCTTCGTTCGAGGACACGGCCGTGCTCGAGTTCTTCGAGACCTCGACCCGCAACCTCCTCGACGCCGACACGGCCGCCGGCGTCGGCCATCACGTCGCCCTGTCGGTCGTCGGAACCGGCCGGGTCCCCGACAGCGGCTACCTCCGAGCAAAACTGGCCCAGGAGAAGCTGATCCAGGGCTCCTCGATCCCCTTCTCGATCGTCCACGCCACCCAGTTCTTCGAGTTCGCGGGCCGCATCGCCGACGATGCCACCGACGGCGACACCGTTCGCCTCCCGCCAGTGCTGTTCCAGCCCATGGCCGCCGACGACGTCGCCACCGCGGTCGGCCGGGTAGTCGTGGGCGATCCGCTCAACGGCATCGTCGAGGTCGCCGGGCCCGAACAGTTCAGGTTCGACGAGTTCATCCAGCGAGCCCTCACCGCCCGCCACGACCCTCGCAAGGTCGTCACCGATCCCGATGCCCGCTACTTCGGCGCCCGTCTCGGCGAGCGCAGCCTCGTCCCTGCCGAAGGAGCCCGCCTCGCCGAGACCCGCTTCGAGGACTGGCTCAGCCAGTCCCTGCGCGGACAGCAGTAGTAGCCGACCAACTCGTGGTGTCGACACTCCGCGAGCGGGGCCACGAGAAGCGACGACTCGATCGCCCCAACCCTCGGTCCGGCGGGTTGTCGATCAGCCGGACGGCCGGCGATCGGGCGCGGTCGGGCTCGCGTTGCGACCGGACGTCAGCGCGGCGCGCCACGCCGCGGCGGAGATGCCGCGGTAGTAGGGGACCGTCCGACGGCGGCTTCGAGTGCCCATCATGTCATCGATCCCTGCTCCGCCGCGCCCCGGCCGACCGGCTCCATCGGCGGGTCATCGGTGGCCTGGCGGGCGGACGCGTGTATGGCCAGGACGCGGGTTGCATGCGGTACGTCGAGCCGGTCATCGGCAAGCCCGCCCCCACCGTCGTTCGCCGAGTCGGCGTCGACCCGACACGTGGGCCCGCTCGGCCTCGGCCACTAGCAGATTCCGCCGGTCGTCGACGAGTGAGGGGCCACGGTTGCATTTGGTCCCGGCTCCGATCTGGTCCGTCGCTGCCCTCTCGCCAACACTCCGAGCGGTTCACGACTTCCCGCTGTGACGCATGTCGCTGCTGTCCGCCAGCCGGTTCTGCGGCCCAGGATGGGGCAGCTCCGCGCGACTGCCGGCGTCCCGACTCGGGCCGACGCGGAGCTGGTCGCCTGCGGCATCCTGGCGGGGACGCGGAGGACGCGAGACAGGGAGCTGCGGATGAGCGAACGCACCGCATACGGACCCGGCGAGTTCTGCTGGGTGGACCTGGCATCGCCGGACGTCGACGTGGCGGCGACGTTCTACGGCGATCTTCTCGGCTGGGAGCGCGAGCCATACGAGCCTGACCCCCAGGGCTACTGGTACTTCCGCCGCGACGGGAAGCGGGTCGCCGGCCTCGAAACGTTCCGGATGGCGGGCCAGGTCGCCGCGTGGCTGGGGTACGTAAGCGTGGATGACGTGACGGCGACCGTCGGCAAGGCCGGGGAGGCCGGAGGGACAGTCCTGGCTGGGCCGCTCGACGTCCCCGGCGAGGCGGGGTCGATGGCCGTGTGCCAGGACACCGAGGGAGCAGTCTTCGGGCTCTGGCAGCCGGGGGAGTTCAAGGGAGCCCAGCTGGTCAACGAGCCGGGCTGCTGGACCTGGAACAACCTGATGACCCGCGACGTGGACGCGGCAAAGGACTTCTACGGCCGGGTGTTCGGCTGGACGGCCGCGCAGCCGGAGGGCGCGCCCGGCTACATCTGGAACTGGCAGGTCGACGGGCAGCGCTGGCCCGAGGGACTGGCCGGCTTGATGCGCATGGGTACGGACATGCCACCCGACGCACCGCCGCACTGGCAGGTGTACCTCATGGTCGAGAGCGCCGACGGGGCGGTGGAGAAGAACAAGGCGGCGGGCGGGAGTCTGATCTACGGTCCAATCGACCTCCCGATCGCGAGGATGGCGGTGATCGTCGATCCGCAGGGGGCGAACGTCGCGCTGCTCGAGTCGCGCTATCCCGAGCCGCGCTAGGACCATCCCGACCTTCGGCGACGTTGGCCGTCTGGCCCCGTCCGGCGCCGCGCGCTGCGGCCCCCGAGTGCGATGGTGTCGCGGGGAGCGGGGAGAGCCAGTGGACAAGGAGGGGCGATGACCGAGAGCGAAGTCCCGCGCACCACCGACGACGAGGAGATCCGGGCGCTGTGGGCCCAGGCCTGCGACGGTTGGACCGACAGCGACCCCACGCCTACGGCGCGACGTTCACTGCCGATGTGGACTACGTGCCGTACGACGGCAGCCTGGTCCGTGGCCGCAATGCACCCGTCGAGACCCACGGCACTCTGTTCCGCGGCGTGCTGGCCGCCGTGGGAGTCGTCGTCGCTTCCCGCGGACGGCTGGTGCTCGCACTCGGGCTCACGATCGAGGACGACAAGATCACCCTGATCGACGTCATCGCTGATCCGGAGCGCCTCCACGAGCTCGACCTGGCGATCCTCGTCGACTGATCCACTCACGTTCGATGTGTCGCATGAGCGCCGGATAGACGATGAGGTACCGGAACGGCTTGATGACCGCCATGTAGCACTTGCCCAGCAGGCCGCGTGGCTTAACGTAGACCGCCATCTTCCCGCGGTATCGCTGCCCGCTCTGCGGAGCCCATGCCAGGTGCATGACGCTGTGGACGGTGCGATTCGACAGTTCGGCGGCAAACTCGTCACGGGTGCGATAGAGCGACGTGAATGGCACGGCGTCGAAGCGGATGTCGCTCGCCGTTCCCCGTAGGTCCTCCGGAAGTCGTTGGGCGACCGAGGTTTCGTTCGTACCTGGAATCGGCAGTGCAGGCTTCGCGGCCGTCGCCCCTCGTTCGCCTGGTGGCGCCGAGATCCGACCGAGGTCGAACCACCGGCCGAGCTGATCGCGCGCCCACCACATGGCGCGAAACAGGGGCGAGTCAGGCAGATCACCCGAGGTCATGACTTCGAGCAGCGCGTCGAAGTCCTCGGCGCCACCTTCCACGGGGAGCGCCCAGACGTCCTCCAGCTTGAAGTCCGGCACGATCTCGCGGATGCGCCACGGTCGGGATTCGTGCACGCGGTTGGGAAGTCTCATGGTGGGTCTCCATACCACCACGGCCCCGCGCCATCCCCTGGAGGACCTGTCGCGATCGCAGTCAACCACGCGCAACGGGAGGCCCGCTGCGGCCGCGGCCGCCGAGCAGGCGGAGGTCGGCCAGCGGGCCCAAATGTCGCAGCTTGTCCGGGTCGATCAGCGAGGTCACGGTCTCGATCTGGCCGCCCTCGGCGATGTCGAGGGCCACGACGCCGATCAGCCGCTCGGACGGGTCCAGCGCCATCGCCCCGGGCTGACCGTTCACGGAGACCTCGCGCAGCGAGACGCCGCCGAGGCGGGTCGTGGCCTGCCTGATCGCCCCCAGGAGCGTGCGGGCCACCCGCACCCGGCCCGTGAGCGGCTGGGCCAGGCCGCCGCCGTGCAGGGTCACGTCGTGGGCCAGCAGCTCCTCGAGCGCGCCGAGGTCGCCGTCGCGGGCGGCGGCGAAGAACCGCCGGGCCAGGCGCTCCCGACGCTCACGCGAGGGCTCGAAGCGGGGCCGCCGCTGATCGACGTGCCGCCGGGCCCGGGCCACGAGCTGGCGGGCGTTCGCCTCGCTGGTCGCCACGATCGCAGCGATCTGCTCATAGGGGTAGTCGAACACCTCGCGTAGCAGGAACGCCGCCCGCTGCTCGGGCGACAGGCTCTCGAGCAGCACGAGGAACGCCAGCGACAGTGAGTCGGCCATCTCGGCGCGGCTGGCCGGATCGCCGCCGGCGTCGGCGATGCCGGCCGCTCCGCTGCCCGCGATCAGCGGCGCAGCGGCCCCCGGTTCGCCGACCAGCGGCTCTGGCAGGGCCTCGACGTAGGTCTCGCGCCGGGCGCGGGCCGAGCGCAGGTGGTCGATGCAGAGCCGGGTGACCACCGTCGCGAGGTAGGCGCGGGGCGAGTCGATGCGTTCGCCCTCCGCCAGCCGGCGGTGGAGGCGGAGGAACGCCTCCTGCACGATGTCCTCCGCCTCGCTCACGCTGCCGAGCATGCGGTAGGCGACTGCGAACCCGACGGAACGCAACTCCTCGAAGAGCCGGGCGTTCACTCGCCGAGGCCCTTCGTGAAGCCGATGCGCCACGTCGACCACCGGGGCTGCCAGCCGAGCTCCCCCTTGGCCTTGGCGTTCGACCCACCCCTGACCTCGGTCATCTGCAGCACCGGGGCGGCGCCGGCCACCAGCCGGACCAGGAAGCGGGGGACCCGCATCGGCTTGCGCGCGCCCAGCTTGTCGGCCAGGAACGGCAGCCATTCGCGCACCGGTGCCGGCTCGTCATCGACGACGTTGTAGACGCCGGGCCGGCCGCGCTCGACGGCCGCCACGGTGGCGCTGGCCGCGTCCTCGATGTGCACCCATGACCAGATGCCGCTGCCGTCACCGATGATCGGGAACCGCCGCTTCAGGATGAGCTTGGTGAGCAGGGCCTCGGGATCGGCGCTGATGCCGGTGCCCGGCCCGTAGAAGGCGCCGTAGCGCAGGGCGAGGCCCTCGGCCCAGTCGATGCCGGTCACGCGGTCCTCGAGGTAGCGGATGGCGTCGGTGCCGGAGCGCCACTTGGCCGGCAGGTCGAGGTCCGGTGGGTCGTCCTCCGTCTTGACCGGACCGCCGGTGCGGGCATAGGTGCCGATGGCGACGATGCTCTGGGCGACGAAGCGGCGAATGCCGACGGCCCGGCCCGCAGACAGCAGGTGGTCGGTGCCCTCGGTGCGCAGGCGGTTGGTCGGGGCGGCGAAGCGCTCGGGGTGCCTCAGGCTTGGTTCACCCGTGAGGGCGGTGAGCTGGTGGACGATCACCTCGGGCTCGGTCTCGGCCAGGGCACGGCCGACTGCGTCCGGATCGAGTGCGTCTGCCACCACCGGCCGGGCCCCCAGGGCCAGGAGCCTGTCGGTCTTGGCCGGCGACCTGGTCATGCCGGTCACGTCGTGGCCCGCGGCGACGAGCTGGGGGACGAGCTGGGTACCGATTGCACCGGTGGCTCCGGCAACGAACACTCTCATCGAATCAAGTGCCTCCTTGCGATCCACCTTCGGGCAGTCACCCGGGGGGTCACCCCTGGAGACGAGACAGTCCCCTCGCCTGTGACACACCGGTGTCTCTCGGCCGGCTCGGTTAGATGGGGTCCATCCCCGCGACGACCACCACCTGGCGTCGCTTCTCGTGCTCGCCGCGCTCGGTCTCGCCGCCTCGGCGTCAACCGAACGCTGGCGTCGCCCACGGCGGCACAGGGCGCCCATCGCGAGCCCACCGCACCAACTTCCCCGCCGCCGTGACACCACCTCCACGTCGGCTGAGCTCACGGCTGGATGAGCGCGAACTCGAACCCATGTCGCCTCTTGCCATCCGCCCACTGCGCGCGGTAGAAGCTACAACCGGATGGTTGTAGAACTGTTGAGCCCGCCGGATACGGACAAGGTCTTCCACGCGTTGGCGGACGCCACCCGGCGCGACATCGTCCGCACGGTGCTGGTCCAGGGGCACTCGGTCTCCGCGCTGGCTCGGCGGTACCCGATGAGCATCACCGCGGTGCAGAAGCACGTGGCCGTCCTCGAGGCGGCCGGGTTGGTGACCAGGCAACGGCGTGGCCGGGAGTCGCTCGTCGAGGGCGACATCGACCGCGTGCGGGACGCCCGGAACGCGCTCGACGCCTTCGAGCAGCTGTGGCGCGACCGCGTCGCACAGATGGACCAGATCCTGGCTGAGGATCCCTGAACCGAGGAGCAGTCAATGCCCATCATCAGTGTCGACAAGGACCTCGACAACCACACCATGACCGTCGTGGCCGAGTACGACGCCCCGGTCGAGCGCGTCTGGCAGCTCTACGCCGACCGCCGCCAGCTCGAGCGGTTCTGGGGCCCGCCCAGCTGGCCAGCAACGGTCGCCGACCACGACCTCTCCCCGGGCGGGCGGGTCACGTACTTCATGACCGGTCCCGATGGCGAGAAGTCCGCGGGCTACTGGGACGTGATCGAGGTCGAGGCCCCGCACCGCTTCGTGGTCGAGGACGGTTTCGCCGACGCCGCCGGTCAGCCCAACCCCGATATGCCGAAGACCCGCATGGAGCTCGAGCTCGTCGAGCGGGCCGGCGGAGGCACCACCATGACCGTGGTCTCCACCTTCGCCTCCACTGACGCCATGAAGCAGATGCTCGAGATGGGCATGGAGGACGGCATGCGAGAGGCGATGGGCCAGATCGACGGCATCCTCGCCGAGGTGGGCTGAGCCGCCTGTCGGACGTCAAGCGCACCCAGCGGCGTCAGTCGCGCTCGTCACACATCGACGTCAGCTGGCCCGCCGATCGTGAGCGGCCCGCGCTCGGCGTGGACCGTCAGGTAGCGGAGCTCCTCCGTCCCCGCGCTGACCGAGCGTGTCGCACGCCGAGGCACCAACAGCGCGGTGCCAGCCGCCACCGGAACGCTCTTGCCGTCCGCCGTCACCGTCCCTTCGCCCGCCACCACGATCACGAGCACGTCGACCGAGTCGTTGCGGTGCGCTGCGATCCCTTCACCCGCATCGAGCACGACCAGGTTGGCATGGAACCCACAGGGCGAGATGGACCACACGACGCCGCCCGATCCCTCCACGCGCGCGAGGTCGACCGGTCGGATCGTAGGGGGGTCGTTCGAGGTGGATCCCCGCGGCCATTTCTCCACCGAGGGTAGAGAAACGCGGGCCGAGCCGTAGGGCCGTAGGTCCGATTCCGGGCGGCCGCCGAGTTTGTCGGCCTCATCGCCGGGACAGCGCGTGGTCGTGCCCTTCGGTGTAGGCGAGGGTGCCGGTGCCGTCGGCGTGCAGGCGGGGGAGCCGCCGGTGGAGCCAGCCGGGTATCCACCAGTTGCGGGCGCCGAGGAGCTGCATCGCGGCGGGCACCAGCAGCATCCGGATCAACGTGGCGTCGAGCAGCACCGCGACGGCGAGGCCCAGTCCGAACATCCTGAGGACGCGGTCGTCCTCGAGAACGAACGAACCGAAGACGACCACCATGATGGCGGCGGCCGCGGTGATCACGCGGGCCGTGGCGGCCAGGCCATCGGCCACCGACTCGGCGGCGTCGTTGGTCCGGGCGTACTCCTCCCGTACCCGGGACAGCAGGAACACCTCGTAGTCCATCGACAGGCCGAAGACGATGGCGAACAGGATCATCGGTATGAACGGCTCGATGGGGGCGCCGGCGATGTCGAGCAGGTCCCCGGCCCAGCCCCACTGGAACACGGCGACCACCACGCCGTAGGTCGCAATCATCGCCAGCACGTTCATGATCACCGCCTTGAGCGGGACCAGCAGGGACCGGAACACCATCAGGAGCAGCACGAACGACAGGCCCAGCACCACCCCGAAGAAGACCAGGACCCGTCGACCGAGGAAATCGCTGAGGTCGATGTTGGCCGCGGTGGTGCCGGTGACCTTGACGTCGAGCCCGGTCCCGGTGGTCGCCGCCGGGATCACGTCGCCACGCAGCCATGTGACGAGGTCGCTCGTGGCCTCGGCCTGCGGGGCGGTCGTCGGGATCAGGGTCATGAGGAACGCTTTCGGCGCCGTCGGGTCGTCCGGTAGCGGCTCGGTGACGGCGGCCACGCCCGGCGTCCCCGCGAGCGACTGCCTCAGCGACCGCGCCGCTTCAGACGGGTTGTTATCCTCCGCTCCGGCACTGCGGACGACGGTGATCAGGAACGGCCCGTTGAAGCCGTCGCCGAAGCCCTCGGCCAGGAGGTCGTACGCCCGCCGGGTGTAGGTGCCCTCAGGGTGGTTGCTCTCGTCGGCGACTCCGAGCCGCAGGCCGAGGATGGGTGACGCCAGCGTGACCAGGGTGACCGTTCCGACGGTGAGCCACAGCCACGGCCGGCGTTGGATGGTGCGACTCCATCGGTGGGCGGCGGTGTCTCGCACGGGCTTGGCCCTGCGCCGCGGCACCTCCCGACGCAGCGCGCGGACGGCCAGGCTCATCAGCAGCGTCGCCGCGGCGAGGAGGGCGCCGCCGGCGGCGAGGGGCGGGAAGCCGATGCCGGCCCCGAGCATGGCGGCGGCGACGAAGCCGGCGATGAGAAGGCCGCGCCAGCGGGTGACCTCGATCCGCTCCTGGGCCAGGGCGAGCAGGGCCGGCAGGAGGGTGAGGGAGCTGATCATCGTGAGGAGCACCGTCACCGACGCCCCCAGGCCCACGCCGGCGACCAGCGGGATGCCCATGAGCAGCATGCCGAGCAGCGAGATCACCACCGTGATCCCGGCGAAGATCACCGCCCGGCCGGCGGTGTCCATCGCGGCCAGCGTCGCGGCCCGCGGCGACTTCCCGGCGCGTGTGCCCTCGCGGTAGCGGGTGACGATGAACAGGGCGTAGTCGATGCCCACCCCGAGACCGATCATGACCCCGACGCTGAGCGTGAAGTCGGCGATGGGGTAGACGTTGCTGAGCAGCAGCGTCGCGGCGATGCCGGCTCCGACGCCGCCCAGCGCGACCGCCACCGGGAGGCCCATGGCGAGGACCGATCCGAAGGCGAGGATCAGGACGACGATGGCGAACGCCAGGCCGACCAGCTCCGAGTCCGGCGGTGCGTAGGGGGCAAGTGCGGCGCCGCCGGGCAGCACCTCGAGCCCCTCGATCGCAGGAGCGTGCTCGGCGATGGCCTCCCCGATGAGCGCCGACTCGGTCAGGTCGATGTCGGGCGCCAGATTGACCTGGGCGTAGGCGAGGTCGCCGGCCAAGGGGCCCTCCCGGGCGATCTGACCGTCGCCCTGCGGGGCGTACGGCGAGGTGACCGTGGCGCCGGGATGCTGTGGGACGCCGTCCTCGTCGGGAAAGCCGGCGTCCACCAATGCGAACAGCTCTTCCATCGCGGCCGTGACGTCGGGGTCGTCGACGCCCTGGTCGGCCCGGAAGACGATCGTTCCCGACTGGGTTCCGACCCCGAGGTCGGGGAAGTGTTCGTCGAGCACGGCGAACCCGTCCGCGCTGTCGGAGTCGGGGATGTCGAGGACCGCGTCGTAGGCCGGTCCGATGGCCCCGGCGGCACTCAGGACAGTGACGAGGCCCAACAGCCAGACGCCGACGGCGGCGATCCGATGATCGAAGCACCAGCCACCGACGCGGGTGAGTGCAGTGGCCTCTCTCCTGACATGCCCAGGGTTCGGTGGGCTGGCGGTCGTCGCTGCACGCATGCACAGATCGTCAGGACGTCTGACCCCGCGGCACATCGGGTTTTCGGACATTGCGGACTGGCCGAAAGAACGATGTCGGCATTGTCCTTTGTGCCGTTACGCCGGTCGCCGGGCTCATTTACGCTTGCGCCGTGATCCCAGCCACAGTGCGCTCGCTGTGGGCCGAGCCCCGGGTTCCCAACCCGCCGAAGCCGCAGTGGTGGGACTGGGTGCTCGTCGCCGCGCTGGTGGCGGTGGCGGCGATCGAAACGGTCGTCCGCGAGCACGTGGTGTGGCGACCCGTCAACCTCATCCTGATCGTCGCCGTGGCCCCCCTGCTGCTGTGGCGGCGCACGCACCCCCTCGCGACGCTTGCCGTTGCGTTCTCGTTGTTCGCCGTCGTCGACATCGCAGCAATCGTGATGGGCGCGGATTGGGACGGGCCGAGTCCCACGGCCCTGGTCCTCCTGCTGTTTCCCTACGCCTTGTTCCGCTGGGGCTCGGGCCGCGAGGCCACGATCGGACTGGCGTTCGTGCTATGGCCGGTCGTGCTCGGCGTCGGGCGCGCCCCCGTGGGCGACGTGGTGGGCGGAGCCCTGATCCTGCTGTTCGCCGCGGCTCTCGGCGCGGCGTTCCGATACCGGAACAGCGCCCGGGTCCACCGGGGGGACCAGGCCAAGCTCCGCGAGCGCGAGCAGCTGGCGCGCGAGCTGCACGACACCGTCGCGCACCATGTGTCGGCCATCGCCATCCAGGCGCAGGCCGGCCGCACCGTCGCCGAGTCCCGTCCCGACGCCGTCCTCGACGCCCTCGTCGTCGTCGAGAAGGAGGCGTCGCGCGCCCTTACCGAGATGCGGACCATCGTCGGCGCCCTTCGCCGGGGCGAGCAATCCGACCTCACGCCCCAACCCGGTGTCGCCGACATCGAGCGACTCGCCAGGAGCACCGGGAAGGCACCCCATGTCGACGTCACGCTGACCGGTGACCTCGACGGGCTGCCCCCATCGGTCGACGCCGCGCTCTACCGCCTGGCCCAGGAGTCGGTCACGAACGCGCTCCGGCACGCACGTCACGCCACGCTCGTCCATGTCGTCGTCACCGGCGACGACGACGGCGTGCGGCTCACCGTCTGGGACGACGGTGACGCCCGCCCGCCCGACGCGGGCTCGCCCTCCGGCTTCGGGCTGCTGGGCATGGCCGAGCGAGCCAGGCTCCTCGGCGGCGCCTTCGAGGCCGGTCCCAACCGCGCCGGCGGCTGGACGGTGCATGCCGAGCTGCCCAAGAGCGGCAGGGGTGCATGACCATCCGCGTGCTCGTCGCCGACGATCACGACCTCGTCCGCGCCGGGCTCAAGATGATCCTCGACGCCCAGCCCGACATCGACGTGATCGGCGAGGCGGCCGACGGGCGGGACGCGGTGGCGCTCGCCCGCCAGCTGCGCCCCGATGTGTGCCTGTTCGACATCCGGATGCCCGCCCTCGACGGCATCGAGGCCACCCGACAACTCGCCGGGCCCGACACCGACGACCCGCTCGCGATCGTGGTCGTCACCACGTTCGACCTCGACGAGTACGTGCACGGTGCCCTCAAGGCCGGCGCCCGCGGATTCCTGCTCAAGGACGCCGGACCAGACCTGTTGGTGCAGGCGATCCGCGCCGCCGCCGACGGCGACGCCCTCATCGCCCCGAGCGTGACCGTCAGGCTCCTCGCCACCTTCTCCCGTACATCCGCGGGAAGACCAACGGCCCAGCCCATCGAGCCGCTCACCGAGCGCGAGGAGCAGGTGCTGGTGACGGTGGCCCGGGGCCGAACCAACGCCGAGATCGCCGGCGAGCTGCACATCAGCCTGAGCACCGTCAAGGCCCACCTCGCCAGCCTCATGACCAAGCTGGGCGCACGGAACCGCGTCGAGCTGGCCATGTGGGCCTACGAAACCGACCGCATCACGAGCTGAGCGTCAGCGCCAGAGCGCCGCCGTATTGGCTCGGCAAACGTCCGCGGAAGCCATACGGTGGCGACCAATGGAGCTCAGGCCGTTCCTCCTCGACCAGTGGCTCAGCAGGCACCAGTTCGCCTCGCCCCCCATCGAGTACGACCTTGCCTCGAGCACCGGGCCCCGGTGGACCGTCCGCGAGCTGTTGGCGCTCGTGGACGACGACGCCCGAGAGCGCTTGTTCGAGCGACCGGTGTACTACGCCCCACCCGAGGGCGGCGCGGAGCTCCGGGAGGCGATCGCTGCCATGGCGGGGGTCACCGCCGACGACGTCCGCATCACGACGGGCGCGTCCGAGGCGTTGTGGATCCTGTTCATCGACGCCGCCGAGCCGGGTGCCAACGTGGTGTTGCCGCACCCCGGGTTCCCCAGCTTCGACGAGGCGGCGCACGTGCTCGGTCTCGAGGTCCGCCACTACCACCTCCGGGCGGAGTCGGAGTTCCGGATCGATCTCGACGAGATCCGCTCGCACACCGACGGTCGGACAAAGCTCATCCTGGTCAACTCGCCGCACAATCCGACGGGTGCCGTCATCGCAGGCGCCGAGCTGGACGAGTTGCACGCCTTCAGCGGTCAGCGCGGCGTCCAGCTCGTCGTCGACGAGGTGTACCACCCCATCTACCACGGCCCGGCGGCGCCGTCGGCCGGCCGCCTGCCGGGCGTGACCGTGCTCGGAGACTTCTCGAAGGCGCTGTGCCTCAGCGGTCTACGGCTGGGGTGGATCGTCGAGCGGGACGCGGCGCGTCGTGTGCGGTACGAGAACGCTCGCGGCTACCTGACGGTGTCCAGCTCGTCGCCCCTCGGCGAGGCACTCGGCGTCATCGGCGTGCACAACCACGGCCGCATCCTGGATCGGACGCAACGAGTCGCCAGCGCCAACCTTCGAGCCATCGAACCGTTCTTCGCCGAGCACACCGGGAGGTTCGGATGGATTCCGCCCCGGGGCGGGTTGACGGCGTGGCCGTGGCTGCGCTCGGGTGAGTCGAGCCGCCCCTTCTGCGAGGAGGCGGCGGCCCACGGCGTGCTCCTGGCGCCGGGCGACTGCTTCGGCGTGCCTCACCACTTCCGCATCGGCTTCGGCGCCGGCCGCGACGACGTCTCCAAGGCGGTCGACCGCCTGTCGGAGTTCCTGTAGCCGCTCGCAGACGGTGACGTCGCCCGAGCCGAACCGCAGCGCGTCCGGCTGACGGTGTTAGCTTCGTCCACGCCCGGCAGGTGAGTCGGCTGAGGACGTGGGGCTCACCAGAGGCATCCAGGGGGATCGTGTGAGCGTGGGACCTCGTCACCTTGTTGCGTTGATCGCGGCGGCCGCGTCCCTGGGCGCGTCGGTCACGGCGACCGCGGCTGGCGGCCAGCCCGGTCCACCGGGATCGCCGGAAGCGGACCGCGCCTTCTACGTCCTACCGCCCGGCAACTACGGCGGCCTGCCCACGACCGACGAGTCGCGGGACCAGATCCCACTCTACGACGCGCTCACGCCGTTGCGCGGCGACGTCACGGACGCCGACATCGAGGCGGACTTCCTTCCCGAGGACTTCTCGCCGGTGGGTGCCACCCGCGAGGAGCCCACCGGTCGCCCCGGCACGACGATCCTCTACGACGAGTACGGCGTCGCCCACGTCTCCGGCCGGACGCGGGCCGACCTCGCCTTCGGCGCCGGTTGGGTGACCGCCCGCGACCGGGGCCTGCTGCTCCAGCTCGGTCGGGGCCCGGCGCGAGCGGCCGTCGCCGACATCCCGGGCATCGACGCCTTCGACCTGGTGACCAGCGGCCAGTCGTTCGTTCCGAGCGCCGCTGCCGAGCAGCTGGTCTCGGACCAGGTGGATCTCCTCGTCGAGACCTACGGTGACAAGGGCCGCCAGATCATCGCCGACGCCCAGGCCGAGGCCGACGGCATCAACGCGTACTGGGCCGCCCACGGGATCGAGCAGCCGCCCGCCACGGTCAACGACGTCGTCGCCGTGACGGCGTTCATCGGGTCGATCTTCGGCGGGGGAGGGGGTGCCGAGGCCGCGAACGCCGAGCTGCTGGCGAAGCTGCAGGCGGGCCTGGGCCCCGAGACGGGCACGCGGGCGTGGGAGGATGCCATGCTCGCCGACGATCCCGAGGCCCCCACCACGATCGAGCGGCGCTTCAGCTACGGCCCACGGACCGGCGGCAGGGTCACCGGCTCGGTGGTGGTCGACCCCGGTTCGATCCAGTCGCTCGACCCTGCGCAGCCGACGCCGGTAGCCGCGTCGCCGTCGGCGTCCAGTGGGGAGCGGCCCGACGCCACCTATCCGGCGGCGGGGCCCGTGCCCTCGAGGGAAGCATCGAACTTCCTGTTGGTCGACCCGAAGAGATCGGCCACAGGCAACGCGCTCGCCGTCATGGGCCCCCAGCTCGGGTACTTCTATCCCGAGATCGTGCAGCAGATTCACCTGAGCGGACCTGGCATCGAGGCCCAGGGTGTTGCGGTGCCGGCGGCCGCCATGTACATCCTCATCGGGCGGACCCGGGACTACGCCTGGAGCCTCACCTCGGCCAACCACGACGTGCGCGACGTGTTCGCCGAGCAGTTGTGCAACCCCGACGGCACGCCGCCGACGCGGGCCTCGTCCCACTACATGTTCGAGGGCACGTGCCGGCCGTTCGAGATGTTCGACGCCGGCACGCTGAACGGCACGCCGATCCGCTTTCCCCGATCGGTGCACGGGCCGGTGATCGGCACCGCCACCGTGGGCGGGGAGCCCTACGCCCTCACCCGCCAGCGCTCGACGTTCGGACGTGACGCACTGAACCTCGCCGCGCTCAAGGACATGACCGAGGGCAAGGCCGACACGTCGCGGCGCTTCTTCGAGGCGGCGAACCAGTTCGAGTTCACGTTCAACTGGGCCTACGCGTCCCGCAGCGAGACCGCGTACTACTCGTCCGGGCTCCTCCCGCGCCGGGCGCGTGGCCTGGACCGACGGCTACCGACCCTCGGGACCGGCGACTACGAGTGGCGGGGATTCCTGTCCCTGCGGGAACACCCTCACGACGTGAGGGGCCCGGGCGACCTGCTGCTCAACTGGAACAACCGGTCGGCGCCCGGGTTCATGCACGGCGACGACGCGCCGTTCGGGTCGGCGCACCGCGTCGAGCTGTTCGACCAGTGGCCGCGACATCCCACCCTCGCCGACACCGTCAGCGTCATGAACCGCGCCGCCACCGAGGACGTCCGCTCCGTGGTGTGGCCCGTCGTCAGCCGGGTGCTGCGCGGCGGAGCTCCCCCGAGTGCGCTGGCCGACCGCACGGTCGCCGTGCTCGACGACTGGGTCGCTCGGGATGCGCCGCGGCTCGACGCCGACCTCGACGGCGACTACGACGACGCCGGCCCGGTGATCTCGGACGCCCTGTGGCCGCCCGTCGCCGAGGCGGTCTTGCGGCCCGTGTACGGCGACCTGGTCGAGGATCTCGCCGACGTCCGGGGGCTGAACGGAGCGGCGGGTCAGTCGTACGTGGACAAGGACCTGCGCGCCCTCCTCGGCGACCCGGTCAAGGGCCGGTTCAACCTCAGCTACTGCGGCGACGGATCGCTCGACGCCTGCCGAGCATCGCTCTGGGCGGTCGTCGAGCAGGTGGCCGGCGAGCTCGCCGCTGAGCAGGGGCCCGAGCCGTCGAGCTGGACGGACCGCGCGGCACGCACCGGGTTCACTCCTGGCCTCATCCCCGACACCATCCGCACGACCAACCGTCCCACCTTCCAGCAAGTGCTGGAGTTGGCCGGCGAGCCCCGCCGGGTCGGCTGAACCCGGCCGCACGCCGCGTTTGGCCGGCGCCGTCGGCGACACCCCTCGGGCCGTCATGGGAGATCGACGCCGGGGCGGGGCTCGACGATCCCGTGGTCGTAGGCGAACACGATGGCGGCCGCCCGATCGCGCACGCCGAGCTTGGAGAAGACCGCGCCGACGTGCGTCTTGATCGTGGCCTCGCTCACGATCAGGGCGGCGGCGATCTCGGCATTGGTGGCGCCGCGTGCCATGTGGCGTAGGACGTCGTGCTCGCGGTCGGTCAGCTCGGCGACGCGGGCCGCCTCCGCGAGGTGGGGCCGCACGTTGGTGCGGAAGGCCCGCAGCACCCGGGGCGCGACCTTCGGGTCGAGCCACGCTGCTCCGCCGGCGACGGCGCGTGCCGCGGCGATGAGCTCCTCGGCTGAGCTGTCCTTGAGGATGAACCCGGCGGCGCCGGCGTCGAGGGCACCCCACAGGGCGTCGTCGTCGTCGAAGGTGGTGAACATCAGCACCGGGGGAGCCTCGCCCGTGCTCGCCAGGGATCGCGTCGCCGCGACGCCGTCGAGGCGGCGCATGCGCACGTCCATCAGCACGAGGTCGGGGCGGTGGGCGGCCACGGCCGCCACGATCTGGTCGCCGTCGTCGCACTCGGCCACGACCTCGAACCCGTCGTCCGGTGCGAGGATGCGGGCGACTCCCGCGCGCACGACCGGTTGGTCGTCGACGATGACGATCCGGATCATGGCGGGGGCCGTTGCCCGCCTGCGGCCGCCAGCGGCAGCCGCGCCTCGACCCGCCAACCGTCGGCGGTCGGGCCGGCGTCCAGGTCCCCGCCGACGGCGTGGGCCCGCTCGCGCATGCCGACCAGCCCGAAGTGACCGTTGGCCGGGTCCGGGACGGCCGGGGGACGACCATGGTCGGCGACGACGAGCCGGATCTCGTCGCTGTCGGCGTCGACGTCCACGGTGAGCTCCACCCGATTGCCGGGGGCGTGGCGGGCCACGTTGGCCAGCGCCTCCCTGCTGATCCGGTGCAATGCCGTACCGACCGGCCCCTCGACGCCCGCCCCCGGCGCCGTGACCAGCGCGGTGACGTCGAGGCCGGCATCGCGGTACTCCTCCACCAGCTCGATCAGCTCGGCGGAGCCCGGCAACGGCGGATCCGTCCCGCGCTCGCTGGTCCGCAACGACGCCACCGTGAACCGGATCTGATCGAGGCTCGCTCGCCCAACCGTCTCTGCCTGGAGCAGCGCCCGCTCTGCCTCGTCGACATCGCGGCGGAGCACGTGGCGGGCGCCAGTGACATGAAGGAGCACCGTCGCCAGGGTGTGGCCCGCGAGGTCGTGGAGGTCACGAGCGATGCGCTGACGTTCGTCGGCCACCGCCTGTTCGGCCAACGCCACCCTGGCCGCGTCCAGCTGCTCGATCAACGCCCGCTGGCGGCGCAGGTTGCGGCCCAGCAGGAACATGATCACGTTCGCCGCGGTCCACGCCGTCCACGCGATCTCCTCCTCGGGAATCGCATGCGACACGACGATCGGGGCGATCGCGGCCGCCGTCGCCACCACCAGCGCCTCGGTCAGCGAGCCCAGATGCCACGCCGAGTACAGCGTCACGAGCACACAGAGGAACAGCGCCAGCTCCAGGTTGCCTTCCTGCCACATCGCTGTGGTCAGCAACACCGTCACCAGCACGGCGATCAACGCCCTTGGGAACCGAGCGGCTGCAGCAGACAGCACGAACCCGACGGCGGCGACCACGGCCAGCAACAGCTCGGCGGTGGTGCCGGGATCCGTGGTCTGCGCAACAACGACGATCGCCGTCGCCCCGCCCACGAGCAGCGGCAGCTGCCGGCGATCGACTGTCGTGTCCGGACGGGCGAGATCGGCACGCCACCTGGTCCACCAGGTCACGCAGGGAGGCTACGACGGTCGACACGACCCCGCCGGCCCGCGGTCGCGGCGCGCGGCCGCGGCGGGGCGGGGCCCCCCCCGGGGGGGGGGGG